>Ga0157370_10000314_pt1 | contig 60800 bp, 52 predicted proteins | sample C35metaG_FD_113463 | JGI IMG/M metagenome (GOLD analysis project Ga0157370, IMG submission 113463) | Corn rhizosphere microbial communities from Kellogg Biological Station, Michigan, USA - C3-5 metaG | ecosystem: Host-associated > Plants > Roots > Rhizosphere > Soil | place: USA: Michigan...
CTTAGTTTTGATCAGATATCCGTATTTCTTCTACTTATAGGTGTTAATTTAATCGGATTTTTTATAGGAAAGGCAGCACCAGCAAGAACGCTTTCATTTTTTGCAATGATTTGCACTGCGTTAATATTGATCACTATATTTTCAACAGGTGCTACAGCGATGTGGGCTATATTAGGTGTTGGTTTATTCAATTCCATCATGTGGTCAAATATTTTCACCTTATCCATACATGGTCTTGGAAAGTTTACTAGTCAAGGCTCTTCATTATTGGTGATGGCCATACTTGGAGGCGCATTACTTCCTTTAATTCAAGGCGCCACGGCTGATGCTATAGGTATTCAGAAATCGTTTTTTATTCCGGTGATTTGCTATTTGTATATTGTCTTTTTCGGTTTTTTCTGCTCAGCGAAGTTGGGAGAAGTAAAAATAATTTCTGTGGCTGGAGGACATTAGTGGAGTGTTAGACAATACAGTATCAGGTGCTGAAATCTGGTGCCGTATTGCCAACATAATTTAAAATAAAATAGGATTGTCAATAATAGCTTAAAAATAATCTTGTAAAAAATACTCAGCTGTATTACAATATACGGAAGAATAAACATTCAAATTGTCAATGTTTGTCTGTAACCTTCTTTTCATATGCACAATTGGGTGGTTGGTTTTAATATCAAGTAGTTTGCTGATATTTTTGTCACCATGTATTGCCCATATTTTTTGTTCCCCCTCTTTGACCTCTATATTGTAATGATCCTTGAGTACTTTGAATAGGGAGCAGTTCTCTAAATTTCGCAAAGTAAAGCGAGGTAAATTGATATTGCTGATAAATGTTTCTTCATATAAGACAGGTGTCCCATTAATGTGTCTTAATCTGGTAAAAAAAATACACCCACTGCGTTGTTCTTCTTTATTCAATTCATGGAAGAAGTCCAGCGGCCAGTTTTTCTTAGTTTGTTTCTGTAATATGGCGGTAGTTAAGACCTGATCACCTACCCCGGCGGTTACACCACTTAAAGACAGGATTCCCAAGCCTTGTTTAGGTTCCAGAACGATACTTCCTTTTCCATGTCGCCTCGTAATATATCCCATATTTATCAGACCGGTTAACGCTTGCCTTATCGTGACACGGGTCGTACTATAAGTTTTGCATAGGTCGTTTTCTGAAGGTAGAAGTTCTCCTTTTTTATAAGCTCCCTTTTCTATTAGCGTTTTGAGATCGTCTATGATTTTCTTGTATAATGGGGCAGTTTCTTTTTTACTCATTAAATTATTGTTTAGCGTTGTATTAGCAAATGTAGTTATTTATAGCTGGTTATATAAATATGACTATACAAGTTGACAGAGATTTTATTCATGGAGCTCGTTATAAGTGACTTATTTTATTTTCCCTTGTAAGCTAATTGTTTTAAATAGGACAGGTTTTCGTATTAACAAATTGAATTTTGTTCTTTTAACTTCCGAAAAGATGTTTTGCTAATGGATAATTTACTGTGTCAGGAAGATAATGGCAAAAGGAAGTTGTCTTTTGTTGTTACAGATTTTTTTCGCATAAATAATTAATAGTTAATAAGATATGTTATTTTTAATTATTCATAAACGTAATTTTTAGCTTGTGTCTTTCTATCTTGACTATACAAGTTAAATAAAATTTAAAATTATCTTGTATATACAAGTTGTTTTATTTAAGTTTGATTTAGAATGTCTAAAAAGATATTCTAAAACCAAATCTAAACAAACTGGGAAAGCAATGTATGCAAGATTCAATATCTCAATTTATAGGATATTTGTGATTAGTTTGCTGTGTTTCAATAGTCCTCTTGTGTTTACACAAAACAAAGGGAATGTTAAGCAATGGGGAGGTCTTTTAATAGGAACTGATTCTCATCGAGGATTATTAAATGTTAATCAGGCTCCTGTGATGGCATTACCGTGGGATATGATTTTCTGGTCACCCGAAAATAATGGACTCGGCTTAGCGATTACGTCGGAACAAAGTAAGGTTGTTGCTTATATTCCCAAAAACGGTGATAGTATTCGCAGCAATTTCAGAAGCCATTTTGTGCTTACTCTTAGTAAAGTTCTTACTTCAATTTCTGTATTTCAGAAGCTATTTTGTGCGGATAGGCTGTTCAATTCTGAAGTGTCCGATTTCCCAGATAAAAACAGAGGAGGGAGGTCCGGATGATTTCCCACTTTCTATGATACCAGCGCTCCAATAAAGGGTAAACAGTCAATACATAAAACTAACCAAATTATAAATTGTATGAAAAAAAATACTCAAGAAATTTTAATTATAAATTTTCGGAATGGGATAGGTACCTGCTATGTGGGGTCTTCTTGTTCTGTACAGTTGCAGGTAATGCACATGTAATTGAAAGGCAGGGCGAGATCAGCGACAGGATGTTTGCGAGCGATTATATATTAAAAGGTATTGTAAAAGACGATAAAGGAGGGCCTCTTCCGGGTGCTTCGGTCATGCTCAAGGGGACTAAAATTGGTACAATTACAAGTACTGATGGCAGTTTTAGCTTAAAAATCGCATCTACATCAGCGGTGCTGGTAGTAAGCTACACTGGTTATGAAACAAAGGAAATTGTAGTGGGCAATAACACCAATATAGAGGTGACACTGAAAGCAAATGATAAGAACCTGGATGAAATAATTGTCGTTGGTTATGGAAGTATGAAAAAGAGTGATTTGACGGGAAGTGTAGCCTCTATTAAAGGGGATAAAATTACTCAAGTATCTTCCGGGAGTTTTGAGACGCTACTACAAGGGAAGATAGCAGGGTTAAGCGTGGTTAACAATAATAGCGATAATCCTCAGGGGGGCTCAACAGTTCGCGTGAGAGGTGTGAGCTCTGTAAATGGTTCAAATGCACCATTGGTTGTTTTGGATGGTATTCCTCTGGGTGATGCTGGTAATATAAATGCAATTAACCCAAATAGCATTGAATCAGTTGAGGTACTAAAAGATGCGTCGTCGACAGCTATTTATGGATCCCGAGGTGCTAATGGTGTGATTATGATTACTACAAAAAGAGGCGTTGATGGCATTTCGAATGTGTTTTTTAATGAAAAAACAACGATTGGATATTTTAGTCGGCCTTTGGACTACTGGAAAGATCCATTGAAAATGGCCATGTTGGAGAATGAATCCATGGAAAACGCCGGCATTGAGCCTAGGTATGTTGGTAAAAAGGATCAGTATGGGACTTACTACCCATCGATAACAGAATTGAAAAATAACGATTGGCCATATTATACTAACTGGCCTGATTATATTTTTAGAAAAGCAGCCATTACTCAGGATTATAACGCGGGTGTTGAAGGTGGTACTAAAATCAACCATTACTACGTTGGACTTGGCTATTACAAAGGTGAAGGGATGCAAATTAATGACGATTACAATAAGTTATCTCTTGATCTTTCTTATGACCATACCATTTATAAAAATCTTGTTGTCAATTCAAGAGCGGGTTTCTATCGGGGAAATAGAAATATCAACTACGGTATGGATTATTCAAGAAATCCACTTTTCCCTGTATATAACGGCGACGGTTCATACTATAAGCTACACAGTCAGGATTATGGTAACCCAGTTGCTATGACTAATGAACGAACAAATAGAAGCAATAATCTTGATGGTTATGCACAATTGCAATTAGACTGGAACATTCTATCCGACCTTAAGCTAATTGTGCGTGGGAATGGCAGAGCAGGTAACGGCAACAGTTATTTTTTCAATCCTCCGACTTATACACAAACAGGTGATATGTATAATGGAGAAGGTGGGACAGGAGCTTCTAGCTACATTAATGTTACAGGTGATGCTTATCTTACTTACACCAAGAAGATAGAGGATGACCACGATTTAAGCGTAATGTTGGGCTCAACTATAGAAAATTCAGTATTTAAAGGATTGAATGCTGTTGGGCAAGGTTTTTCAAATATGGTTCTAAAGGAAGAAAATCTGCGAGGAGCTGAAAAGCAGATTATTTCAAACAGTAGAAGTGAAACGACCTTAGCTTCAGGTTTTGCAAGGTTAAATTATTCCTTTAGGAACCGTTACCTCTTTACTTTTACTGGTCGTGCAGATGGGAGTTCTAAATTTGGAGCAAATAATAAGTGGGGTTTCTTCCCCTCGGGAGCAGTCAGCTGGAAACTTTCGGAAGAAAATTTTATTAAGAATCTAAATTTCTTTGATCAGTTGAAGTTACGTACAAGCTATGGTATTTCGGGAAATCAGGGAATCTCTCCATACCAAAGTATTGCCCAGTATGGACAGGATTATTATTATTTGAATGGCGTAGAACAAATTATTTACGGTATTGGAAATGAGATTGGAAGGGAAGGAGAAGGGAACAGGTATGTGCAATGGGGTGGAATGGCTAGTAAAGATCTTAGATGGGAAAAGACCTCACAACTTGATTTGGGTATTGATGTAGCACTTTTGAATAATAAAATAAATGTTGTATTTGACTATTATTATAAAAGGACTACGGATTTACTGAGAAGGAGATTTCTGAATCCAAGCACTGGATTTGACCGGGTTTGGACAAACGATGGTGAGGTAGTTAATAAAGGAATTGAACTTGCTGTTGACGCCCGAATTGTTAATAAAGGTGCTTTTCAATTTAATGCAGGCCTGATTTTTACCGCGAATCGTAACAAGGTAGTAAGCCTGGGTTCTAAAGAAAGTTCAGGATATAATGAAGATGTGAATGGAATTAAGTATGAGCCTTATGGATCTGGTATACTTAATGACGCATTTTTGAATGTTTTGGCGATTGGATACCCTATTAATTCTTTTTATGGTTATCAAGTTAATGGCATCATCCAGCAGATGCCGGATCAAGTAACTAAAAATACAAGGCCAGGTGAATTTAACTATGTAGGATTAAATCCTGATGGAACGATAAATCCTAATGCCCGTACTATTATCGGCGATCCAAATCCCGATTTCACTGCGGGGCTTAACTTGCAATTAAATCATAAAAGTGGCTTGGATTTGACTATGCAACTATATTCCGTGTATGGTAATGATATTTTTTCTATGCGAAAATTATCTGGAGTGGGCTATACAGCAGATCGATGGACTGGTGAGAATCCTACAAATGAAAGACCGTCATTGCGGGCGGATCGTCAGTACTATGCTTCTTCCTGGTTTGTAGAAGATGGTTCATTTTTTCGTATTCAAAACATAACTCTCGGCTATGTATTTCCTAAAAACCTCATCAGAAAATTGAATAGAGTAAGACTTTACGCAAATATTAACAATCCTTTTACTTTTTCTAATGTTAGCGAATTTGACCCGGAAACCGGAGAAGATGGGCGTGGTTCCGCACCATATCCTAGGATTTCTACTGTTACAGCTGGTTTAGAAATTAAATTTTAATATGATGAAAATGAAAAGATATATTTTACTACTGCTAACCATAGTATTTAGCATTAGTTCCTGTAAAAAGATGTTGGAAGAAAAGCCTTATGGTGTATTTTCAGATAGTAATTACTTTACCACTGAAGGTGACGCCTTGAATGCGCTCTTATATGCTTATGATCCAATTAATAATATAGAATATGGTGCCAGGTTTATGTTTAATCTCGCCGATGTTCCCACTAACCAATATAAAGCCTACAACAGGGGGTTTCCAAATGGATTTTACAATTGGGATGTAAATACCAATACTGAGGAGTTTTTATACTTTTTCAAATATGCTTATTTAGGAATAAGCAGGGCTAATTCGGTATTGACGAATGTCGTCAAAATGAAAAATATCTCTGAAGGGAGTCGCAGCCAATTTTTAGGTGAAGCTCATTTTTTAAGGGCATTTCACTATTTTATGCTGGTACGTACTTATGGAAGTGTGCCGTTACACGCTAAAGTGGTAGAAAGTATCGATGAAGCTGGAGCATCATATGCTACAATTGAGGATTTGTACGCTTTCATCATTAAAGATCTGGAAAATGCTAATGCTTTACTAAAAGTTTCGAAGCAACAGGGTAGAGCAGATAAAATAGCAGCACAAGCCTTGCTTTCAAAAGTTTATCTGACGTTGGCTTCATCTAAGTCTACTGGTGCTCCAGGATATGAATGGATAAGTAATGAAAACGACATGTATGTTAAGGCAGCACAATATGCTAATGAAGTATTGACTAAACAAAATATTTACGGACTGGAACCCAACTTATTGAACGTGTATGATGTTGATCATCAGAGGGACAGTAGGGAACATATTTTTATCACATCTATGTACAGAGACGGCAAAGGTTTTGAGGGGAATTTTTCTCAGTTACCTCAGATGTTTGGCATTGGTCTTCCGGTAATTTATATCTCATCTTCTATTACTGGTGGCGCTGGTGTCAGCAAAGTGATAGACAATACAGGATGTTGGAGTTATTACCGAGTAGATGCAGATTTTTACAACTCCTTTGCCAATAATGACCTTCGAAAGAAATTAATGGTCAGTACCATATACAATGCAAATGGCAGCGTACTGGCAAATTGGACACCAGCTAACCTGAATAGTTCCAACTCTACTGAAAATGCCTTTTTCTATCCATTCTGTCGGAAATATACCGATCCAAAATCCTTAAGTAATCGGACTAGTGCCAATTTGTATTTGATGCGTTTTGCAGAAGTAGCACTTACCTACGCAGAAGCCGTCGGGCCGACTACTGAAGGATATTACTGGCTCAACAAGGTGAGAGAGAGAGCAAAACTTGACCCTTTAGCTCCGGGTCTTGATGTAGTCAATTTCCGTAAAGCAGTATGGGACGAGTTGACTTTTGAACTTGCATTTGAGGGACATGGTATATATGAGTTGCGTCGAACAAATAGGGTGATAACGGGAATTACGAATAAAACTGTGAAGCAGGACTACGCTTATTTTTATCCTATTCCCCAAAGAGAAACTGATTTAAATCCTAAAATAAATAATTAATTGTAAGGTTATGAAATATATTCAAAATGAATACATGAAGTGGTTTTTGTTTGTTTTAGTCATTGTAATTGCTGTTGGGTGTAAAAAACAGCTGGAAGAGGCTAACCTGCAGGGAAAAGACTTTCTACTGAGCAGTCAAGCAGAAGTGTCGGCTTTTAAAACTACTGAAGACATTAGGACACTAACAATTACTGGAGCAGACGTTCTTGATCTTTCCATGCTCAATTTTAAAACAGTTAAAAACTTAGTTATTACAAAAACGGGTGTAAAGCAATTGACTTTGCCTCATTTAACTTCTGTTACCGTTTCTTTTGAGATCAAGAATAATGAACAACTGGAAGCAATCAATGGGCTCGATAATTTTAAATTTATGAACGGTAACCTGGTCATTTCTAATAATACTCTATTAAAGAGTATTGCTGGGTTTTCAAAGCTTAAGATTTTTACTGGCACTTTAGATATAAATAATAATGCTTCTTTAGGTGAAAATGAGCGTTGTGCAGCAAGTGGAACTGGGTTTTGTGTAATTAAATATCTTTTAGACAACTCTATTTTTTCAGGCAGTATATCGTTGGCCAACAATCATCCACAAGCTGTTACTGATCCATCGCTGATAGGAGTGATAGCAGGGGGTGAGATACGTAGCTTTACCTTGGCGTCAAAATCTGATATTGAACAATTCGCTCCACCGTCAGATACTGTTCAAAATCTGAATATTTATGGTACGGATGTTACTGATGAAGTACTTGCATTAATCAAAACAAGAATTAAGAAAATTAAAGGGGCGGTTACTATTGAAAATACAGCCATCACAACTACTGAGAATTTTTTCGATGTGATCAAATGTGAAGGAAGCATTATATTAAAAAATAACCCGCAATTAATTAATCCAAATGGATTTAAAAACTACGTGATTGTCAATGGTGATCTCATCGTAGAAAATTGCCCCAAAATGTTTTATTGGGGAGTGCCAAGGGGACAGGCTGGTTTTTCAGGGATCACCAAGATTGAGGGAAGCCTTAAACTTAGCCCTGTGCCATCGATGGGCGAGGGAGGCGCAGGTCTTACTTCCTTAAGCTATGTTGGAGGCAGCTTTGAAATTAGTGGAGATAAGACAAAAGGAGATATGTGGAATATGGATACATGGTACCAGCTCGGAGGTGGTATCAAACATATCGGTGGAGACCTTATCTACAAGAACCATTATAAAGTGAACGGTCTTGGTGGTTTGCAGGCCATCGAATATATCGGAGGAGACATATACATCCTTGATAACGGTGGCCCTGATGGCTATGTGCCTGTGATGACCACACCTGGACAAGTCGGTTTCTGCCTTGTAAAGAGCTGGGTTAACACCGGTATCCTCAAAAAAGTAGCCCCTGTAATACAATTGCGCGCAAAAGTAGGTGATCCTTTGATAGATATCGATAACCTTCAATCATGTAACTGATTCTTCACTTCAAAATTGAATACAATGAAATATTTATTTTATCGGACATGCTGCTTCATATTAATTCTAGGGGGCATCAGTAGCTGCAGAAAAGTTAGTATTGAAGATTCTGCAGAAAAAAAAGCATCTAACCAAAGTTTTATCAGCCCATCCCTAAGTATGGGTAGCAGCGGGATCACGCAAGAAGATTTGAAAGGCTATCTTTCTAGGGCTATTACATTGACAGAGTATTTATCTAGCAATGGTTTTTATAATGAAGGCCCTTACGATAATAAACCGGATGATACCCGTATGATCAAAGCTACTGGAACCAAGTTCATCGGTCGGTCCATCTACTCATGGGGATATGAAGATAATTTCCAAAACCCAGCCTGGCTTGGTAATGCAAAAGTACTCATCGATGAGCTTCACAACTTTAATGCGGATATCATTTTTCAGGCTGCGATCTTCGAAATCGTTACGACCAAAGTGAATGCTATAGCAGTGCCTGGTTGGGTATTTAGTGCTTTCGGTTTGCCGGTTACTACAAGGAATTTTGTATATGCCGATATGCTTAATACTTCTGGTTCCTACGTGAATCATTGGGGGAGCGGTAAGAGCATCCCTGACATTTCTCGACAGGAAACAAGATTGTTTTTTTATTACATGGCCAAACTTTATATTGATGCGGGCATTGAAGCATTCCATTTCGGGCAGGTGGAGCTGATGGCCATGACTGATGCGAGTAATAATTACGCCGGATGGAATGACCTGTTATCCAAAGTAAGGGCCTATGCGGCAGGGCATGCCAGTCGTGGTTATGTCCTGTGTGATGGGCATATGCCCAATGGGGGTATTAAAGTCGGTAATCAGTTGCTGTTTGATTTCGTGTCCTTCCCACTGCGCATCCGAGAAAATGCCGTCAGTCCACAGACAGCTGACCTTGCTGTCAATTTTAAAGATGCCATTTACAATAAAACGCAAGGTGGAACAACGCCTAGCGGCTGGTGGGCTGTCCGGTCGCCTTATATTGTTGAATTTGATAACTACGGTGTTAGCAATCATCCTAATGTAGCTCTTGGGGATGGTCACTGGGTGTGGGGTTATGATGAAATCTCCTGGTATTACCAACAACCGGAATCTTATCGCAATAGCTGGTTGCAATATGCCTTTAATTGGATCGCCACCAATGATCCGATTGGAAACCTACAGATGCCTGGCCGACGGTGGGTGACGCTCTCAGGAGGCACCAGATCAGTTTATAATGCAAACACCAACACTGTTGCCTGCCCGACGGGTAAGAATCAAGAGCAAATGATTAATCAGTTATGGAATAACTATGTGCTGGATGGGATTGCGCAGGTAAATGCTTTTTCCCCTTCTTCCACCATTATAGGTAATCTCACGATAAGAGGAAGCGATGTTACAGACCATGCTGTTTCTTTTATCAAAACAAAGATATCAGAGATCAGAGGTACACTGACAATTGAAAATACAGCGCTTGTATCCACTGAAAATTTTATTGAATCTGTTGCCTGTAAGGGAAGCATCATCTTAAGGAATAACCCTGAGATGTTCAACTCTAATGGTTTCAAGGGCTATACGAGAATCAATGGTGACTTGGTAATTGAGAATTGTCCGAAGATGGCTTATTGGACTTATGGTTCAAGTTTTTCCAATATTACAAGAATAGAAGGTAACCTACGCATCGATCCGGCGACAGAGATAAGCGATGGTGGCATGGGGCTCGGTAGTCTCTACTTTGTTGGTGGCGATTTTGAAATCAATGGTGATCGAATTAATAATAAAGGCTATATCTGGAATCTCGACTCTTGGTATCAGCTGGGAGGTGGAATAGCGCATATCGGTGGTGACCTCATCTATAAGAATCATTATAGAGTGAATGGGCTTTCCGGTTTTCAGAACCTGGATTATATTGGCGGCGATATTCATATACTTGACAACGGTGGCCCCGATGGTACAATACCGTTAAACAGTGCTCCCGGACAGCTAGGCTTTTGTTTTATAAAAACTTTACTGAATAATGGAGTGCTCAAAAAAACTAACCCCATAATAGAACTTAGGGCAGCGCCGGGCAATCCGCTGATTAATGTGAATACCTTAACGGCATGTAATTGATTAACTTATTAAGCATACAATGAAAAACCTATTTATATTACTAGTAGTAGTTATCAGTCTTGCAGCTTGCAAGAAAGACAAAACAACAAATGCGATCCAACGCCCGCCATTGGATAGGAATTACTCGTTTTCCGATGGTATAGTACCCGAGAATGTGTTGAGAAGCTATTTATCCAGAGCTATCACACAGGCCGAGGTCCTGAATTCGGACGGTTTTTATAACGATGGACTTTATCCGGATAAAGCTGATGATTTCCGCATGCTGAAGAATGTCGGTGCCAAATTTATTGGCAGGGCCTTTTATTCTTGGGGAATGGAATCAAGGTTTCAAAATCCCACCTTCTTCGGTAATGCTAAAGCTCAGATTGATCAGGCACATATGATTGATGCAGATCTGATTTTTCAGGGCGCTATCTTCGAGATTATTACACCAGATGTCAACAAGGTAGTGGTACCTGAATGGGTGTTTCAGGAATATGGCCTGCCTGTTGAGAAACGTAATTTCAGGTATGACGATATGATCAATTTGCAAGGTATTGGTGTTGGTGCTTGGACTACGGGAAGTGTGCCAGATATTTCTAGGAAGGAAACACAAATGTATTTTTATCATTTGGCCCGACGTTTTATGGAAACAGGTATTGAGGCAATCCATTTTGGACAAGTGGAACTGATGGCCATGGCAGATGCAGGTAATAATTTTGCTGGGTGGAAAGATTTACTATCACGCATCCGTAATACAGCGAAAACAACAGCCCGTCGCGGCACCGTACTTTGTGATGGACATTTGCCCGGTGGTGGTCTTGTTGTTGATGGTAAATTGATATTTGACTTTGTTTCTTTTCCATTGAGAGTTAAGGAGATATCTGGAGAACCTCGAAAAGGGGAGTTACAGAAGTTTTTTTTGGATGCCATTTATGGAAAGACCAAAGGAGGCATGACACCAAGTGGTTGGATTTGCGAGCATAGCCCCTACTTAGTTGAGTTTGACAATTACGGGATTTCGGATCATCCGGGTAGCGGCAGCATTTCGGATATATGGGTATGGGGGTATGATGAGATCAGCTGGTTTAGTTTACAGGAAGAAAGTTATAGAAATGAGTTTTTAAATTATGTGAGCCAGTGGATTTCGAAGGTTGATCAAAATGGATTCCTTCAAATGCCCGGTAGTAGGGTTGTTGTTCCCGGAAATGGATCAAATTACCGATACCGATGTAATATCAAGAGTGCAACATGTTTATCTGGTATGAGTCAGGAAGAAATAATAAAGGCTATATGGGCAACTCAAAATTAAGTTCTGTTTTCAGTGTGATGTTGATCACCTTGATGATTAATTATACTTCGCAAGTAAAGTGTAAAGAAAAACTAAAATATCAACTTAACGAAAGAGGCATTTCTGAACAATCATTAAACAATTATCTAAAGAGAGCAGTAACGATGTCCGAATTTTTAACTGTTGATCCTCATAATAATGATGGTCAACAATCCAATAAGGAAGATGATATCAGGCTTATTAAGAATATTGGCGCAAAATTTATTGGAAGGGCAATTTATAGATGGGGCGATGAATTGAGTTTTAAACACCCTGAATTTTTAGGCGAAGCGACTGCTCTGATTAAGCGGGTACATTCAAATGATCCTGATGTTATTTTTCAGGCTGCATTATTTGAAGCTGTTACTGAAGAAGTCAATCAGCTTGAAGTTCCCAAATGGGTGTTTTTGGCCTTAAACCGTCAGCCAGAGCGACGTACTTTTGTATACAAGTCCATGCTTAATTTAGGAGGTGAATTTGTCAATCAATGGGGTAAGGGAATAAGTGTGCCAGACATCACCAGGTCAGAAAGTCAGCTTTGGCTTATGTATCTGGCTGGGACTTATTTGAGCATTGGTTGTGAAAGTCTTCATTTGGGCCAAACTACACTGATGGGAATGGAAGATAAAGATTTAATTCACTGGTCTGCGTTTATTTCTAGCGTACGTCGATACGCAAAGACACATGCACGCCGACAATGGGTACTGCTTGATTCACATGCTACTGATGGAGGAATGATTGTCAACGGGAAAAGTTTGCTTGATTTTAATTCTTTCCCGTTACGGATTAAAGAAGATGTAAAAACACCAAAGCATGCTGTGCTGAAAAAGGGGTATATGGATGCTTATTATGGAAGAAGCAAAGGCTGTATCACCCCGAGTGGATGGATTTGCAAATCAATGCCGTATTTGTTAGAGTTTGATAATTATGGTGTAAGTCTAAAACCTGGGACATCGGGAATCGATTATTTTGTTTGGGGATATGATGAGATTACCTGGTTCTATATTCAGAATGAAGAATATAGAAAAGCCTGGTTGGTTTATGCTTACAAATGGATAAAAAAAAATGATCCAAATGGACACCTACAGATGCCTGTTACAAGGATCATCACCCTGGGAGAAGGGATACCGATTTTTAAAAATTTTGGGAATAACAGATCTGATAGCTGCCCAAAGGGTATGAATCTGGAGAAAACAATTAAACAAATCTGGAGAAAAGAATAAATGAACAGCAATGAAAGATAAAATGAGGATAGGATTATTGAGTGGTATTTTTTTTATGATAATGGTATTTGATGGATTAGCCCAGGATACAAAAAAGCAATTGAACTGGGAAGTTGCTTATCATAAATCGGAAAAAGGTGAGATAGGAAAATGGATGCCTGCAACAGTTCCGGGAGCAGTGCAACTTGATGTAATGAAGGCTGAGAATTACAAACAACCTTATTGGTTTGACGATAATGTTAAGCAATTTGATTGGATGGAAGACTGGTTTTTTACATATCGGACTCACTTTAAGCGTCCGGCGCTCGGTAATGGACAACGTTTTTATTTTCGATCCAAAGGAATTGATTATGAATTTAAAATCTTTTTAAATGGGAATCAAATTCATCAACAGGAAGGAATGTTTACCTACGTTGATCTCGACCTTACAGATGCCTTAAAAGAGAACAATGAAATGAAAATCATGATTTTGCCTGTCCGTAAAATTCCGGCAGCAGCGGTGTATGTTCCAGGTACCGAAACCTACAGACAGAATGCAAGAGAAAGCGCAAAACCTGCAGTAAGTTATGGATGGGATTGGCATCCAAGGTTGGTAATTCGTGGAATATGGGATGAGACTTATTTGGAAGTGAAAGATACTACTAATTTAACTACGGCAGACGTTACTTACCAATTAACTGATAGTTTGAGAACTGCAGAAGTACAATTAGCCTTAAAAGGAGAGAAACTGTCAGGTGCGAGTTATAAATGGATCTTTAAAGACAAAAATGGAGAACTGGTTTTTGAAAAAACAGGAGTATTATCTAATGACGTAGAAAACATCTCTGGGCGGCTTAATAATCCTTCATTGTGGTGGCCAAATGGCTACGGCGAGCCAGTTTTGTATCATTCTGAAATCATATTGTCCGATTTAAAGGGAAGATTCCTTGAGAAAAAAGAAGCAAAAGTGGGTTTTCGGAGCGTAAAGATGATTATGAATGAAGGAGAGTGGGAGAAGAAAAATGTTTTTCCAGTAACCAGGAATAGGGCGCCAGCCAGTATTGAGATAAACGGCAAACGTATTTTTGCGAAAGGATCAAACTGGGTACATCCGGAGATTTTTGTAGGACTGATCACAAAAGAAACTTACGAAAAGCAAATTCAGCTGGCAAAAGAAGCAAATTTCAACATGCTGCGCGTTTGGGGCGGAGGTATTGTTAATAAAGAAGCATTTTTTGACCTGTGTGACGAAAAAGGAATTATGGTTTGGCAGGAGTTTCCGTTGGCCTGCAATAATTATACGGATAAGCCCAAATATCTAGCGGTTTTAGAACAGGAAGCTACAGCCATCATCAATCGGCTGAAAACCCATGCTTGCTTAGCTATGTGGTCTGGTGGTAATGAATTGTTCAATTCCTGGAGTGGGATGACTGAGCAATCACTCGCTTTGCGGCTGCTCAATGCCCTTTGCTTCAGATTGGATCCAAAAACACCGTTTATTTATACTTCGCCTTTGTATGGTATGGGGCATGGAAGTTATGTGTTTTATGATAAAGAAAATGTAAATGGCAAGGAGGTGTTTCAGTGGATGCCTAAGTCAGATAAAACCGCATATACGGAATTTGGTATTCCAGGTGTCGCAAGTTTGGATGTTTTGAAGAAAATCATTCCTGCCAGTGATCTGTTTCCTCCGAAAAAAGGTACAGCCTGGGAAACACATCATGCATTTGGTGCATGGGGTGCGAATAGGTGGCTAGAGCTTCCGTTTCTGCAGGAATATTTTGGCGAGATCAAGTCCATAGAGAAATTAGTTTACTATAGCCAGCTTAGCCAGGCAGAAGGTTTAAAATTCATATTTGAAGAGGCAAGAAGACAGAAGCCCTATTGTAGTATGGCTCTGAACTGGTGTTTTCAGGAACCATGGCCAACAGCCGCGAACAACAGCTTAATCAATTGGCCGAATCAAACTAAACCAGCTTATAACCAAGTGGCTAATGCATGCAGGCCAGTTTTGGCAAGCATACGGGCCGCCAGGTTTCTTTGGAATCAAGGAGAGGATTTTAGTGCGGAGCTTTTTATGTTAAATGACACGCATGAGCCGTTAAAGGCAACAAAAGTTACAGCTACTTTGGTTTATGACGGAGGAAAGGAAATCATTTTAAAAGAATGGGATGCTAAAGGATCTAAAGCTTTCGAAAACGAAAAAGGACCATTGATAGAAGTGAAACTGCCGCTGATGAAGGAGCAGCTGTTTAAAATTAAAGTAGAGGTTCAAGGTAACCCGGCATATAATTCGGAATATACCCTTCTCTGTAAAAACAAATCGTAATACCTAAAGAAATATTTATATGATTAGATCTCAGATCCTGTTGGCTCTCTTATTTTGTTTTTTCTCTTCCTATGCGCAGAAGAAAGATTCAAATTTACAATATGTAGACCCAACTATAGGAGGAGTAGGAGTAATTCTGGAACCTACTCGTCCAACGGTACAATTACCAAATAGCATGCTCAGGGTTTATCCCATGAAAAAAGATCAGTTAGATGATCAAATTAGTAATTTTCCATTAAATGTTGCTTCGCATCGTATCGCATGGGTATTTTCTTTTCTGCCGCTTAGCATAGATAAAACGGAAGAACTGTGGGACAAACGGTTTACCATTGAGAAGGAAGAGACCAAACCTTATTATTACAATGCTGTAGAGCGAGATACAGAAGATTTTATAGAATTCTCAGCTTCTTCAAAAAGCGGTTATTTCAGGACCGTTTTCAACAGCGATAAGAACCATTACTTACGTTTTGGTTTAATGAATGGTACGGGAGAACTTCAGGTTACGGGAAAAAGAACCATAACCGGGACTGAAGAGTTTTCAGGAATGAAAGCGTATTTATATGGGGAGACAGACACCGATATTGATTTGGTTGAATCTTACAAAGGTACCAAAAAGATGCTTTTGGCTAAAATAAGTAAGCAAGTTAAAACTGTTGGTTTTAGATACAGTATTTCTTACATCAGCATAGAACAAGCCAAGCAGAATCTTCAAAAAGAAATCAACCATTGGAATTTTGATTCAGTTAGGAATGCAGGCTATAATGCCTGGGATAAAGTATTGTCGCAAATTCAGGTGACTGGTGGAACAGTCGCACAAAAAAGAGTTTTTTATACCGCTTTATATCGTTGCTATGAGCGCATGATCGACATCAATGAATATGGGCGTTACTATAGTGCGTTTGATCATAAAGTACATACCTCATCCGCACCTTTTTTTGTAGATAACTGGTTATGGGATACCTATATCGCGCTTGAGCCATTACACATGATCCTGAACCCGACACAAGAAACTGCCAAAATAAATTCCTATATCTCCATGTATCAGCAAAGCGGGTGGATGCCTTCTTTCGCGGTCACTTTTGGCGACTGGCCGGCGATGACAGGAAACAATGCGGCAATTTGGATGGCCGACGCCTGGTTTAAGGGAATTAGAAATTTTGATTTGAAAACCGCTTACCAGGGGATGAAGAAAAATTCTTTAGAAGGGACAATACTTCCTTGGCGCAATGGCCCTGCAACAGTTTTAGATTCCTTTTATAATAAAAATGGTTACATGCCGGGATTAAAACTTGGAGAAATAGAAACTGTCAAGGAAGTAGATGCGGGATGGGAAAAACGTCAGGCTGTTTCTGTTACGCTGGATAACAGTTACAGCGACTGGTGTATCGCCCTGTTGGCTGATGTAAGTGGACAATCCGGAGATAAAGAGCTGTTTATGAAGAGAGCTGAAAACTATAAAAATGTATTCAGAGTTGAAAAAGGGTTTATGTGGCCAAAGGATAAGAACGGAAACTGGATAGAACCTTTTGAACCAAAATTTGCTGGAAGAGAATACTTCACTGAAAACAATGCATATAATTTTAACTGGGATGTGAAACACGATTTTGACGGACTTTTTGATTTAATGGGTGGCAAAAGAAAAGCTGAAGAGAAATTAGACCAGTTGTTTAGAGAAGAGCTTGGTTTGCCTAAATATAAATATTGGTATACACAGCCCGATGCTTCCGGATTGGTCGGACAATTTGTAATGGGAAATGAACCTGGTTTGCATATTCCTTATCTGTATAACTACGTTGGAGCACCATGGAAAACCCAAAAGCGGACAAGAATGCTGTTAGATACCTGGTTTACCGATAATCTGTTTGGTATGCCTGGAGATGAAGACGGTGGTGGTTTGTCATCATTCGTTGTATTCTCTATGATGGGCTTTTTTCAGGTAACACAGGGGTTGCCTGTTTATACTATTGGAAGTCCGGTGTTTGACCATGTTAGTATCAAACTGGAAAATGGAAAGACTTTCGAAGTTATAGCAAAAAATAATTCGGCTACCCATATTTATATTCAATCGGCCAGCTTAAACGGTAAAGCCTTAAACAATCCTTTTTTCAGTCATGATGATTTGATGAAGGGCGGGAAGCTTGAATTTTTGATGGGTGATAAACCAAATAAAAACTGGGGGGCAAAACAATAAATTATCGCATTTTATTTTTATTAAACTTGTATATACAAGTTTAATAAAAAGTACTATATTTGAAATGTGTAATCAGACAGAACAGCTACTCATCTGTCAGTAATTCAGCCTCAAATAAATAATAAATAATTATATACTAATGAAAACTTATAAGTTAAACAGACTATTTAACAGCAAATCCGGTAACTGTTTCGACGTTGCCATTGATCATGGATTTTTTAACGAATACCCATTTTTAAGTGGGATAGAAAATGTGCAGAAAGCAGTAGAAGTTCTGGTTGAAGCAGCTCCAGATGCCATACAATTGACAGTGGGGCAGGCACAATATTTACAGTCGATACAGGGCAGACAAAAACCGTCATTGGTGTTGAGAACTGATGTAGCCAATGTGTATGGTAAAGAACTTCCACGCACCTTATTTAGCAGGATGATAGAAAATCCAGTTGAGCAGGCGCTACGGCTGGATGCTACCTGCGTAGTTGTGAACCTGTTCAGTATTCCTGGAGAGCCTGAAGTAACCGATCAATGTATTCAGAATATTCTGAAAATAAAGCCGGTTTGTGAACAGTATGCCATGCCCTTAATGATTGAGCCATTGGTGTTTAGGCCGAACAGCGAAGCTGGTGGTTATATGGTAAATGGTGATCCGGAAAAAATTGTTTCATTGGTAAGACAAGGTGTGGAATTAGGTGCTGATATTATAAAGGCCGATCCTACAGACGACATTTACCAATACCATAGAGTGGTTGAAATTGCCGGGAATATACCTGTTTTGGTAAGGGGTGGTGGAAAAGCGACTGATGAAGAAATTCTGGAAAGAACTTTTGGGTTAATGCAGCAAGGGGTAAAAGGGATTGTTTACGGAAGAAATGTGATACAACATGCAAATCCGGCAGGAATGACTAAAGCATTAATGGCCATTGTACATGAAGGGGCTCGTCCTGTCGAGGTGATGCACCTCATCAAAGCGACAGAGTTAATCGTTTAATAATTAAAAAACAACCAAATATAAATGAAAACAGTAAACATAGGGATAATTGGCGGTGGACTCATGGGAAAGGAGGCCGCAAGTGCCTTTGGGAGATGGTTTGCATTAAATAATTTTCCGACTCCGGTAGCTTTAACGGCTGTTTGCGATTTGAATCCTGAAGTGCTCTCATGGTATGATGCTGTTCCTTCAGTGGAATTGCTCACAACTAACTATAAGGAATTGCTTGCACATGCTTCAGTAGATGTAGTTTATGTGGCTTTACCACATAACCTTCATAAGAAATACTATCTGGAAGTATTGGAAGCAGGCAAAGATCTTTTGGGTGAAAAACCTTTTGGAATTGATTTAGAAGCAGCGCTTGAGATTAAGGAAGCTGCAGATAAACTTGGGCGTTTTGTGCGCTGCAGTTCAGAAATGCCCTTTCTGCCAGGTCCGCAAAGGGTTATCAAGGAAGTACTTTCTGGTAGACTGGGACAGATCATCGAAATTAAGGCTGGCTTTTTGCATTCTAGTGATTTAGATCCAACGAAGCCAATTAATTGGAAGAGACAAACGCAGTTTTGTGGTGAAATAGGTGTAATGGGGGATTTGGGAATGCACGTACTACATGTTCCTTTAAGATTAGGTTGGAAGCCGAAGCGCCTATATGCCCAATTACAAAAAATCATAACCGAAAGACCCGATGGAAAGGGTGGTAAAGCTGAATGTGATACTTGGAATAATGCCATCTTGAATACCCAGGTAGAAATTGGGACTGAAGAAGTGCCTATGACACTGGAGATGAAGCGCATTGCTCCTGGAGAGACAAATACATGGTATATTGAAGTACTCGGTACAAAAGGAGGGGTGAAATATAGTACAAAGGATACAAAAGCGCTATGGACATTTATCTGTGAAGGAGAACAATTATGGCAAAGAACAGACCTCGGTTTTAAGGGAATGCCCTTTCCAACCATAACGGGGGGTATTTTTGAACCGGGATTTCCGGATTGTTTTATGCAGATGCTTGCTGCCTATGTTGCGGAAAGGGCCGGTGTCTTAAATGATAGATTTGGCTGCGTCACCCCTCAAGAAGCATTAGATAGTCATTATGTTTTCAACGCGGCATTAAGATCCTTTGCCGGGCATACGGTAGAAAATGTTCACTATTATCAGGCCGAACCAGTATGAAAAGATCAGAAATTAATAGGGTAATTGCATCAGCAATAGCTTGTTTTAATAAAAATGGCTGGACACTACCGCCTTCCCCAAAATGGGATGTTACTGATTTTGGTCTTAATGATTTTTTAAGGTTCGGGTTGGTACTTGTTAATCTGGCAGAGGAAAAAGAATATTGCGAGAAACTCATGTACGCTTTTAAAAATCAGGTTACGCCGTCTCATACCCATAAAAAGAAGAAGGAGGATATTATCTGCAGATCAGGCGTGCTGGTAGTGCAGCTTTGGGCCGAAGATCCCGCTAAAACTATCACTAAAACCGAGATTAGTATAAAGATAAATGGCGAATATACTATGATGATCTCGGGTGACAAAGTGAGCCTGAATGCAGGAGAACGTGTAACCATCGAGCCTGGTATCTGGCATCAGTTTTATCCGGCATCCGACGCCTGTATTATCGGGGAGGTATCAACCGCTAACGATGACCACAACGACAACTTTTTTTCAAATCAAAAGATAGGACGTTTTTCTGATATTGCTGAAGACGAAACCGCAATTGTAAAATTAATAAGCGACAAATAATCATGAAAAACGGAATATTAGTTGGTGGAAACTGGATCATTGATCAGGTAAAAGTGATCGATGTTTTTCCGGAAGAGGAAAAACTGGTGAATATTTTAGAAGAATATAACAGCAACGGTGGATCTGCGTATAATGTACTAAAAGGACTTGCGAAACTAAAAATAGATTTCCCTTTACAAGGTCTTGGTTTGGTTGGTGATGATGAACGTGGGGAGGGTATTATTCAGGAGTGTTTAAACCTTGGTATTGATACCACACAGATCCATAAAAAAAAAGGTGCTTTTACCTCTTATACAGATGTCATGACGGTAAAAGCAACAGGGAAAAGAACGTTTTTCCATCAGCGGGGAGCCAATGCGCTATTGGGACCGGGTGATTTTGACTTTACCATTTCTTCCGCTAAAATGTTCCACTTGGGCTATTTGTTATTGCTGGACCGACTTGACGTTATTGATGATGACGGACTTACGGGCGCATCTAAAGTTTTGAAACGGGCAAAAGAAAGTGGATTTGTCACTTCCGCTGACATTGTAAGCGAAAAATCTAACCGTTTTAAAATGGTGATACCGCCCTCACTACCTTATATCGATTATCTTTTTGTAAATGAGTTTGAAGCTGGAATGATTACGGGAATACAAACCATTTCTGATACAGGTACACCTTTGCTTGATAATTGTTATAAAGCTGCAGCTAAAATTATCGAAATGGGTGTAAATAAATGGGTAATTCTTCATTTTCCGCTTGGTGCTATTGCAGTAAGTAAAGATGGAAAAAAATTATTTCAGAACAGTGTTAATTTGCCTTATAATAAAATTGAAGGGGCTGTTGGTGCTGGTGATGCTTTTGCTGCCGGCGTACTGATGGGGTTACACAATGATAGGCTAATGAAATACTGTCTTGAACTCGGTGTATGTGCCGCGGCGTCGAGTTTATTTGCCGCAACCTCTTCGGACAGTATAATGAAGGCTGAAGAATGTCTTCTATTGCAAAAAAAATATGGGTTCAGACCTGAGCCTGCTACCTATGAAATGAGTAATGCGTCAAAATAAGATTGCGAAAGAACTGGAAGAGATCTTCCCTAAAACAAGAATAAAGGTAAAGTTAATAGATTTAGTGGCTTACGCTTCCGATGCAGGTTTTTATTACCTCAGGCCATTGGCGGTAGTACTGCCTGTTACGGAAGAAGAGGTTATTCGCTTATTTGAATTTGCCAGAAAGAGACATGTTCCGGTAGTTTTTCGTACTGCTGGAACAAGCTTGTCAGGACAGTCGATTACAGATGGTATATTGGTAGATTTGAGCCAGCATTGGGATCGTATAAAAGTTGAAGAAGGGGGAAGTTTAGTTCGAGTGCAGCCTGGGGCTATAGGTGCCATTGTAAATGCTCATCTTAGAAGAAATGCCCGAAAGATCGGTCCAGATCCCGCTAGTATAAGCTCGGCAATGATGGGTGGGATTATATCCAATAATGCGAGTGGGATGTGCTGTGGTGTATCTCACAATTCATACCATACAACAAAATATATCAGGTTTATTTTGCCTGATGGTAAAGTATATAACACCGAATGTCCTGATGATTATCTTCGCTTTAAACAAGAGTGCGACCTGCTTTATTTGCATTTGTCAGCAATACGGACTAGAATTGTAAGCCAGCCGGAAGTTTTAAAGAGAATCAGACAAAAATATCAAACTAAAAACACGGTAGGTTATGGCGTAAATGCATTTATAGATTATGAAGACCCTCTGGATATTCTTGCGCATTTACTTGTAGGAGCAGAAGGTACACTCGCTTTTATTGCTGAAGCAGTATTGGAAACGATTCCGGATCATCCTGAGAAATCTACGACCATGTTATATTTTCCTGATATTTATGCAGCTTGTAAAGCTATCGTTCCCTTACGAGAGTCAGGGGCGGCAGCTGTTGAATTGATGGACAGAGCATCACTCCGGTCAGTAGAATGCACAAAGGGGATGCCGGAGATTATTAAAACTTTACCAGAAGCTGCGGCTGCTTTGCTAGTTGAATATCAGGGCGGAAATCAGGAGGAACTAAAAGCTCAGATTAATGCTTTTTTGATAACAGCTGCTGAACTGAAGCTTCTAAATGTTCCTGAATTTACAACCATTGCTTCGGAACAGGCCCTATTATGGAAAGTGCGCAAAGGTATGTTTCCAGCTGTAGGAGCGGTGAGGGCTAGCGGTACTTCTGTAATTCTCGAAGATATAGCGTTCCCAGTTGCACATCTTGCTGATGCAATAGCTGATTTGCAGGGGCTTTTTAAAAAACATGGTTATGAACAGGCTATAATTTTTGGCCATGCGAAGGATGGCAATATCCATTTTGTAATTACACAGGCATTTGATACAACAGCGGAAATAAGGCGTTATAATCAGTTTTTGAACGACGTGGTTAACCTTGTGGTAGACAAGTATGATGGAGCTTTAAAAGCAGAACATGGTACAGGGCGTAATATGGCTCCTTTTGTAGAAAAGGAATGGGGAACTGAAATATACGATATAATGAAGTCTATCAAAAAGATGGTAGATCCAGATAATTTGCTTAACCCTGGGGTCATTATAAATGCTGATGCGAATGCACATGTTTCCTATCTGAAAGAACTACCCACGGTAGAAGAAGAAGTAGACCAATGCATGGAATGTGGCTTTTGTGAACACGTGTGTCCCAGTAGAAATATTACGCTTACCCCACGTAAACGAATTGTAGTAAGACGTGAACTTTTAAATCTTAGTAAAAAAGGGAGCAGAAAGGAGTACCAAACACTTTTGGCACAATATCAATATCACGGGCTTGATACCTGTGCGGTAGATGGTTTATGTGCTACTGCTTGTCCGGTTAATATCAATACAGGTGATCTGGTGAAGCGTCTGAGAAAAGAAAATCACTCTATTCGGGCAAATAAGCTGGCGGTGACGGTTGCTAAAAATTTTAAATTGGTATCTAAAATTGTAAAATTTGCTTTAGTGAGTGGTGGGCTGTTAAATAAAATTTTTGGTTCTCATTCAATGCTAAAGCTTACTAAAACAATAAAAAGAATAGTTCCTTCTTTTCCATTGTGGTCCGGTCAATTGTCCGTTGCAAGATCTCTGGTCTTATCTGAAGAGAAACTTATGCAGCGACAAGAAACCATAGTTTATTTTCCTACCTGCATTTCAAGAGTAATGGGAGATCCATTGAAGAGTGACAAAGGTATAATGCAGACTTTGATTGACATATCTGAAAAAGCGAATATTAACCTCATCCTTCCATCTGAAGTTGAAGAGAATTGCTGCGGGCAGGTTTTCTCATCCAAAGGATTTACCTCAGCATTTAGTTATTCGGCAAATGAAACTGTGTTTAAACTATGGAAAACTACAAATCAAGGTCGTTTCCCGGTGGTTCTTGACGTCAGCTCATGTACACAGACTTTGTTAGGCTGCCGCAAAGTACTTTCGGTTGAGAACAAACACAGATTTGATGCGTTGAAAATCATCGACAGTATTGAATATATTGCTGACTACGTGATCCCTAAAGTTAAGATTTACAGGAAGAAGAGGAGTATTGTTTTGCATCCGGTATGTTCAATTCAGAAGATTGATGGAGTACAGCAGAAATTTAATAAGATTGCTAATTATTTTGCGGAACAAGTAACACAACCACTATTTGCGGGCTGCTGTGGTATGGCAGGTGATCGAGGGTTTCTTTATCCTGAGCTTACAGGGGCGGCGACCCGAAAAGAAGCAGAACAAGTGAAAGACATCAACTATGATGGTTATTATTCGTCTTCCAAGACTTGTGAAATCGCATTGTCAGATGCTGTAGGTCAGAATTATTATTCCATATTGAAGTTGGTTGATGAATGTTGTAGTTCTCATGCCAATTAAAATACTTGCCAAATGGAAGTTTATTGCATTTAGAAAAATATTACTGAAATAATGATCAAACAGACACTAGAACAATTTATAATAGACAGAGAAGAAGAATTACCTTATACTCAAGGGGCTCTTGCCAGTGTGTTGTGTAATATTGCAGCTGCAACCATAATGATTAGTGAAGTTATTAGTCAGGCAGGATTATTAGATATCCTGGGAGATGCCAGTACTACTAATGTACAAGGTGAGAGGCAGAAAAAATTAGATATTTATGCTAACGAACAATTTGTATCAGCTTTAAAAGATGGAGGCGAATGTTGTGCAATGGTTTCCGAAGAAAATGAAGATTATATTTCTATGGATACTAGCTCTTCAAAAAATGCACAATACATCGTTGCTATAGATCCTTTGGATGGCTCTTCAAATGTTGATGTGAATGTCGGAATTGGAACGGTATTTTCCATTTATTTGCGTAAGAATAATTCGGGAAAGCCTACCCTTGAAGATATTTTACAGAAAGGAGAAAAGCAGGTAGCCGCGGGTTATGTGGTATATGGTGCCTCTACCATTTTGGTATTTACCACCGGAAATGGCGTAAATGGATTCATTCTGGATTTGGCTAAAGGGAAATTTTATTTGTCGCACCCGAATATATGTATACCCAAAACAGGCGCAATTTATTCAATCAACGAAGGAAATTATACCTATTTTTCCGAAGGCATAAAAAAATACCTCAGGTATTGTCAAATGCAAGATCGGGCAACTAACCGTCCTTACACTGCCCGTTATACTGGGTCTATGGTATTAGATTTTCACCGTAATTTAATTAAAGGTGGAATATTTATTTATCCTGCGCCGGGAAAATTACGGTTAATTTATGAGTGCAACCCAATGGCTTTTATAATTGAACAAGCTGGTGGCCGTGCATCTGATGGATCTACTCGAATACTTGACATTGATGTCCGGGGATTACACCAGCGTTCAGATGTGTTTATGGGATCGGAATTAATGGTCATAAAAGCGGAAGAATTTTTGAAGTTTTTATAATAAATGAAAGTAGTCGGGACATTAATCATAATATCAAAATAAATTTAATCATAACGTGTACTGTCAAATTTAGGATTAGAAGATCTTTTGGTTTTACACTAAAATATGCAAATCTAATCCTATGAAAATATCATATACATTGTATCCAGAAAATGAAGATATAAAGCCTGTCAAACAGTTTTTTAATCTTCCCGAGTGGTGCAAATATCCTTTATCATTTGCTCAGGAAAAGCGTCATTTCCAAATTCCTGAAATGGAACTGTTCAGTCAGCAGCTGAACTATAAACCATTTTTTATAGATATGGTGGAAATGGATGTAAAACAGCCAACTTACATTCCGTTTGTAATCCACGACAGACAGCTGTATATGTATTTTATGTTAGAGGGTAGTTTGCTGTACACAACTGCAACGAAAAAGCCAATTATCAAAACGCAGGCAAATACCTTCCTCATGTCATATTATGACAAAGGTTCCTATTTCGCTTATGCGGAGAGAGGGAAGCATATTGCCTTAGTGCTGAGCATACATCCAGACTGGATTGGTCAAATCGATCAGGAATATAAAAATATCCAAGGCATCCTGCGTCGGTTTGTTGATAGTAAAAGACCTTTTGAAACCATGAGCCAATGTCATATAGATAGGAAAATCCACCGGTGGTTGCATAAGATTTATACCTACTCGCAAAATAACAAAGGTGCCTTGGATGGTCATCTGCGAAAATATATAAGCTTCTTGTTGGAGTATTACGATAGCCTGTTGGAGGACCAGAACAGGGATATGGCTTTTAAAATTAAGGGTTTTATTGAAGCGCATTATAACGATGCTGGTCTGAACATCAGGCTGCTGGCAGACCATTTCTGCCTTACGGAACGTACGTTATTGAATATCTTTAAGCGTAGGTATCATGTAAGTGTGCAACAGTTTATAACCAATATACGCATAGAGCATGCTTTGCAATTATTAGATGAGGAGGTTATTGGCATTAAAGATGTGTATATGCGGGTAGGTTATGCTGATGAAAGATCCTTTCGTTCAGCCCTGGACCGCCACCAGAAGCGCAAAAAATAATTCCTCTCCTTGAATTGTCAAAATCGGATAGATTTTGACACAAACCTGCGCAATTTTTACCGATTTTGACTTTCAAATACTTGGGGTTTTTATGAACTTGGCCGTAGAAGATTTACCAGAATTGATGAAGTGTTGATAGATCGAAGAGAGCATAGGAGAAATGCTATAATTATATTTTGGTTATTTTTGAATAAAGTAGCTCCTTATGAAAAACGACCCTCAGCTGAGGCGATGTTTAATCCAGGTATTAACGCACGCCTTCGAAAACAACAATAGTGTAGCTATGGTTACTGGTAGGGGGACAATGGCTAAACGTAGACGTACTCGTCTGATGCATTATGCCCTGTGGCGTTGCCGGCATTTTGGTAAGGTATTGTCTGGTGATCAACATAAGGCTGTTGCGTTGGTATTGTTTCCTGACCATGTTCATTTTTCTTTTTTTGGTTTATTTCGGGATCTTTGGCTGATCATTGGGGTCATTGGGATTTTTAAGCTGTGTAAGGTTTTGCACAAGGAAAACCTTTTGGCACGTTTACGTCCCGCTGGTAAATTGTATTATTTATGGTTTATTGGTGTTTCCCCTCCGGATCAGCGTATGGGCTATGGTAGTAAGTTGCTGCAGGAGTTGTGTGTTGATGCAGCTGCTTTGGGCCGGGTGATTTGCCTTGAGACCTCGGTGACGGAGAACCTGCCTTGGTATCGGGCACATGGTTTTGAGCTTTATCATACATTGAATGCGGGAGGCCATCCTCTTTATTTTTTGCGTCAGGTTGAGCCTTTTGCGGTTGCTTAGCCTCCTTAGCACTTTTGACGATTTTCTGATTTTTTTTTCTTTTTGCCTATGTTGCTTTTTAATTCTGAAATGCACCTGGTCACGTTCATTTTTGTGATCCTGGAACTGATGATGCTCAGTGTACAATTGCACTTTTATTTAATATGGCCCTATGACAAGCGACGTTTGGCCTATCTCATATTGTTAGTGTTGCTGCTCGGGTACAATGTGACGGGCGGCTTTTTTCCTGATCCTGATATCAGTTGGCTTTCAGTTCCCTTGCAGAACATCATTGCTTACGGTTCTGGATTTTTAATGTCTGCATATTTTCCGTACTATTTCTATATTTCATTTGATTTGAAATCGCTCAGGCGTCACGCTTTGTACGGAACTTTTACATTTTTGCTCCTACCATATTTTTTGTTTTTTGTGCTATTGTATCCTATTTCAGAGAAGCTGGAATTCGCAATCAATTACGGATTGATCATTCCGGCACTGTATTCTCCAGTCTTGCTGTATGCGATGTTTGCCGCGATTCGGTTACGTTTTTCCAGGAATGGCGAAGATATTGATTCTTATACCCGTGTAGAAATGCTCGCTGTTTACGGTGCAGTATCGCCTTGGGTGCTTATGTCTTTATTTGCTTATCTGCAGGTATCTCAATGGGTCGAAGCGTTATTTACCAATACTGGCTTTGTCATTATAGCGATACTGTTTCTCTATCAGTCCGGCAAATATGAACGGAATGAGAAAAAAAGACAAATTGAGAGAGATGCAATGGATGAAAAGCTGAAAGCAGATTTTAACGAGACTTGTAAAGATAGTGGATTGAGTACAAGGGAAGCTGAGGTTGCCCTTATGCTTTGCCAAGGGAGGGAATACAAATCTATAGCGCTTATATTACACATTTCAGCTCGTACAGTCGACACCCATGCACATAGGATATATTATAAATTAGATGTTAAAAATAAAATAGAACTACAGCAGAAACTTGGGTTTGCTGGCTAAAATTTAAACCCGCTCATTATGTCTATACATCCCATATCTGATGAAGCTTTTAATATATTGATCGAAGTGTTGGAACGATTTATGAAGCTTAGCTATAAATTCAAGCTAGAGTTAAAACATGTACTTTTCGAAACCACCTATAATAAAAGAGTGAGAATATTAAGTGCAAAGTCACAACAGGACATAGCCTGGTTCCTGTTGGTAGGGTTGAGCAGAGAAATTCGGATACACACGGAAACCTTTGAAGAAAATACCGTTTGGTTTTGGTTTGCAAAGGATTTTATTTATACCACACCCGGATTTTTTAGCAGGGAGCCATCGGAAAGTACGATAGAAGTGCTGGAGGACTGTAAGGTGGTGCTGATCCGTTACGACGATTGGGCGGTCATGAAAAACACCTTTCCCGAAACGGAAATCATTACCGAAAAAATCCGCTCGGAATATGATAAGATGCGGTCGCTTCATGCCGATGATATTAAAAATTTAAGTACGGATGAGCTGTATTTAAAGCTGGAGAAAACATTGAATGTTTTGTTTGGACGAACCCAGTTGCGCTTTATTGCTGAATACCTTGGCATGTCTGCTGATACCTTGGGGAGGCTTAGGAAAAAGTATAGCGGACGTCGTTAAACGGTTTTATATCCGATTTTTGTCGGATTTATTTCCGATCGATCTCGGATTAAATAACGATTTATATCGGGTCGTTTTATTTTTTTCTTGTCGAGCTTAGGGTTAATCAAATAACCCTGTTATGAAAGGTTTTAAAATTAATCCGATTATATCTTTTGTAGGCATCGTCCTGATCATCCTACTCTTCACCTATACAGCGGTTAGCAAACTCATCGAATATGATAAATTTGTTTTTCAGATGGGATTGTCACCCTTTTTACCCGTGAGGTTTTTTGCCCCGGCATTGGGTTGGCTAATACCATTTTTTGAAATTATTATAGTAATAGCGGTACTTTCAGGTCGCTGGAGAAGGGTAGGATTGAAGGCTACTTTAGCATTGTTACTAATCTTTGAGCTATACATCGGAGCAATGCTATTAAAAGGGGTACAGTTACCATGTACATGCGGGGGAGTACTTTCCATTATGGGCTGGCAGAGCCACCTTATCTTCAATGCTTTTTTTATGTTGCTTGCCCTTATTGGGCTGGCTTACAGACCGATGGAAAATGCACGCATCAATCATTTCAACAAGAGAATATTCAGCGCGTGAATAGATAATCAATCAACCCAATTTTTTAATCAAAATTTAAACAAAATGAAAAGTTTAAAAACAACCATCCTGTCATTGGCATTGCTTGCTGGTGTAACAGGAGCCTTTGTGACCAAAGCTGCAAGTTCAGCTAATGCTCAAGACCCAACAGTATACAACTGGACTAAATCCGGTTCACCAAATTATCAGGGGACGGTTTCCGGTGCACAAAGCAATTACAACTGTGCCGGAGCAGGTGCGGTTTGTGCGACTGGCACACGTGTTTCTGGTTCCGGTCCTTTGACTGCTACTATAAGATTTAATTAAGGAGTCAAAAGTAGGCTGGTAAAAGAAGGTAATTACTATCTTTTACCAGCTTTTTTTAATTCAGGTCAGTGAGTAATAATACGGGATATGATCTCTTCTTTGTTCTATAGTCCAGGCCCTGTTTTCTCAGACTTTCCCAAATTTCCGCTTCTGAGTAGGTGTCTCTTCCGTTCAGTGACGGCAAAGTAATGGTTAAATTAATCGGGTATGAAATGCCCGAATCATTAATGTAGGGCTGCTCATTGCCAAACCATTCGTAGAGGTACAGCATGAACTCGTCGATGGTTTGATTGGTGACGATTAATGCCCCGTCCTTTAACTCAATGGAAGCCTTGGCAGCGGTATCTCCTTTGATACCCAGACTCGATGACAAGGAAACAAGCCGACATTGTTTTTTTCGGATGGCAATGCTGGCTTTCATGTTGAAATACCTTTGCAGGTCATTGATCATATACTCCGAGACCTGGTCATTGTTCACCTCCCGAGGAAGAATAAGGTCATAGCAGAACAGGTTTTCCTTATTCCATCGCCTTTCGTCTGCGGTAAAGTTCCCGGTATGATATCTTGAACGTTTAAATTGGTTGAGGTTGATTTTCGGATGGAAGAATCGAACAGAATCACGCGTATGGAGTTCAACCAGATTCCAGTTGATCCTTGACGTAAGCTGTTTGCAATAGGCCATCCAGAATAATTCTGCGACACGGGTATTCCATGAAAAATATCGCTGTGTACTTCCGCCGATCTTATTGTTATAGGTTACTCCACTGGTAATACGTTCATTAAACCTTGATATTTGTGACCTATAGCCAATTGCAGTGTCCGGGATGTGGTAAGGTTTTGAAAAGTCAAATGACATGTCATCATCCTTTTGGTAAAGTTGTTCAGTTCGGTTGGTTAAAAAACTGCGGATATTTTTCCTGTTGATTTCCTCGCCACTGGTAATTGATTTTACTACTCCTTTAGGGTCGATCCAGATGTTATGGGGAATAGACCTGTGGGGGAAGTACTGGTGAAGTATAGTATCACCCGTACTGACAATTAAATTAGCTGATTTCGGTGTGCCTGATCTCTTAAAGAAGCTACTGGCCAAATCATCAGTTTCATAGGTCACTGACAATACCGATAATTGATCCGGGTTTTCTGATGCGATGGAGTCCAGCAGTTTAATTTCCCTGATACATGGAACGCACCAGGTTGCCCAAAAGTTGATGATCAGCCCACCCTTGCCATACAAATTGGAAATCGCTGTTTTTTCCGCAGTGGGTTGCAATAAATTTTTAAGAAGCACTGGTGGTATCGTATCTCCGACCTTGATGCCTGTTTTATTTTGAATTTGTGAAAATCCTGAAAATGAAATGCTATTTGAGAGTAGACTTAGCATTAACATAAGTATTCTAAATTTCATAATGTTATTAGATTAGTAATCCTGATTCTGAATAAGATTTGTATTGGCTACCAGTTCGCTTCTCGGGATAGGAAGGTTTTTGGCCCTTGGCAACCAGGCGGATTTCAGTTCTCCCATCACCTGGTTAAGCTGACCCGATCTTTTCAGGTCAAAGAAGCGGTCTGGACCTTCCATAAACAGTTCTGATCTTCTTTCTTTAAAAATGGCATTCTGGTAATCCTGGACTGAATTCAGCTGGCTTAAGGCTTGCAGGTTTGCCCTTTTGCGGACAATATTAAGGGCGGTTAAAGCACCATCAAAGTCTCCTAATTCCGCTTTTGCTTCTGCCTGTATCAGGTATTGCTCGGAAATTCTGAAGACAATAAAATACTCTGGATCAAGGTTGTTCGGAGTGGTATTGATGTACTTGGCTGTGTAGAAGTATTTTGTGTTGTTGCTGCCATCGTTAATGGTTTTTAGACCTGTCCAGTGCAATTTTCTCAAATCATCATTTTCAAAAGAATCTGCAAATTTGATATTCAGGGCATACTGGGGACTGGTAGAAGTATTTAATATCAAGTCAGGGCTGGTATAATTATACCCTTGGGGAGTCCAGAACTGGAAAATGGTTTCTGTACTGTTGTCCTTGAATACATTTTCAGGTTCATCCAATTTGAAGGTGCCCAACCTGATCAGCTCATTAGCGTTCAATGCGGCCTGTTCCCATTTCTTTTGATAGAGATAGACTTTTGACAGCAGGGCAATGGTAGCATATTTACCTGCTCTTGTGTTCAGAGGTGTCTGCGGGTAGGACTTTAGCTGTTCTTTCGCTGCAATAAGATCTTTTTCAATCTGTACGTAAATGATTTCCGAACTGACCTGTTTTGCCTTTGCAGTAAGATTGACATCGGTTTCCAGAATTAGCGGAATGTGATCATATAGGTTGACGAGGTGGAAGTAAGCAAATCCCCGCAGGAAAAGGACCTCCCCGGATATCCGCTGTTTAAATGCTGTAGGAAGACGATCTGCTGAGGGCAGTTGTTCCAGGATATCATTACACTGGTAGATCATGGTATACAGTCTTGACCATATATTCAGGTTGCGCTGGTTTCCTGGTGAAATCCTACTTTGGTAAAACTCCATAGTGTTGGAGTCATAGCCATAATAATTGAGCTCATCCGAGTACATGCCTAAGGAAAGTTGTAGGGAAGGATTAATATTCCTTTCAAAGTTTGCATAAATGTTCAGCAACACACTTTGAACGGCATTGCTGTCAGTATACACTTTGTCCGGGGTAAGCTGGTTTTTAGGACTGGCGGTTTCGATCAGTTTTTTGCATCCTGTTGATAGCAACATTAGGCTTATTAATGCCAGGATCATGCTTTTTTTGTTAACTTTTAATAAAGTTTTCATGATAGGTTAGGTTTAAAAGGTGAGTTGCATACCCAGGGTAAGCGATTTAACCGGGGGAAGGTTCTTTTGGCCGACCGATAGTGCGCCTGATTCGGGATCAATGATGGCCGCATTTTTATCCCAGAAGGTAAGTAGGTTTTGGGCTTGCGAATATATTCTTAGTACGGATGTGCCTTTAAGTGGAATCCGGTAGGAAAAATTGATGTTTTTGAGCCTCAGGTAGGAAGAGTCAAAGAAATTGGCGGAGGACTGACTGTAATTGAAATCCAGTCCGGTACTGGACTTGGGGATATTGGTTATATCTCCTGGTTGTTTCCAGCGTTTTTCCAGGAGGGAATAGGTTCCATACATCCATCCGGGGGTAAAGAATATGCCGCCGACGGTTTTTTGTTCTGCAAATTGTACGAAAAGGTCCAGTGAAAATCTTTTCCAGCTAAAGGTGTTGCCTAAGCCTCCGTAGAAATCAGGGGTTTGCTTTCCGATGGTGCGGTAATAATCAGGGGCCGAGGCAGGATCGGTGGTTTCAGTAACATAGATGGCAGTTCCGGTTTGTGGATTGATGCCTAAAAATTCATAGCCGACAATCCTGGTAATGTCGTACCCGACTTGAAGGGTTCTGGCATAACTGGAAGCCTGAAAATTTTCGAAGCTTTTCAACCTGTTTTTAGGTAGGGTGAGGTTAAAAGTAGTTGACCATTGAAAGTCCTTACGCTGGATGTTTCTGGAGTTGATTTCAAATTCCCAGCCGCTGTTTTCTACGACTGCAGGCAGGTTGGCCTGGTAGCTGCTGAAGCCTGTAATTTCCGGTAGGGTGTAATTGATAAGCTGATTATCACTTCGGTTAAGGAACCGGTTAATGTTGACTAACAGTTTGTCCTTGAAAAATCCGAGTTCAAGAGCAAATTCCAGCTTCTTTGTGCTTTCCCAATGAAAGTTGGGGTTTGCTATCCTGGAAGGCTGAAGGCCTGATATACCCTGGTATTCGAGCCCTGAATTGCCATAGGTAGAAAGATATTGATAGTCTGGGATTTGGTCATTACCTGTAACGCCATAGCTGACCCTTAGTTTTCCATAGCTTAAAAATGGAATTTGGGAATTGATCCATTCTTCACTTCCGAATAACCATGCGACACCGATCGCACCAAAATTGCCAAACTGATGCCCTGAAGCAAATCTGCTGGAACCGTCTCTGCGGGCTGTTCCGTTAAATATATACGTGTTCAGTAGGGTGAAGGTGGCTCTGGCAAACACGGAAGCAAATTTGTAATCTATATAAGTACTGCGCCTTCCATCAATGAAACCAGCGGAAGCGAGGTTTTCCATCAGCCCCTCGTTACTGAAATTCCTTGCCTCTAAATAGCTGCCTTCTCCTGATTTGTATTGATAAGTCGCTCCTGCCATCAGGTTAAGTTTGTTTCTCTTGAGTGGCACTTGATATTCAATCTGGGGCTCTACGATAATGGATTGGTTCACGTTGGTGCCAAAAAGGGTATAATTGGGTGTTCCAGGGTATAAGGATGCCGATGGATAGAGTTGGGTTTGTTTGATATTGATCCTGTTGTATCCTGTATTTACCTTGACGGTCAAATCAGGTCTTAACTCATAACTTACAGCTACACTGGAGAGAATATTGTTGGTGGCTATTTTGCTGGTGGCCAGCATTTCTGCAAGCAGATTACTTCCCGCATACCAGTTGTAATTTCCGGTTGCGTCATACAAGGGATAGTTAGGGGCTGGGAGCGTGGAAAGGCTGATGTTTTGTGCATTCGCCATCCGGTTGTTATCAGCGGAAATACTGGTGGAAGCGGAAAGTGTAAATCTTCCATTAGCTGAATTGTGGCTGAGTTGGCTATGGATACCTTCACGCCGATAATTGTTGTTACCTTTCAGATAGGACTGTTCATTACGATAGTTTCCGCTGATACTGAAACTGGTTTGATCACTTCCGCGTTTTAAGCTCAATTGGGCATTGGTCAGTCTACCGGTACCGCCGAATAGGTAATCTACCCAGTCCGTTGATTTGCTGGTATCCCACACCAATAGGTCGGGCGCATATTCAAATGAATTAGGGTCTGCTGAAGGCGTTAATCCATCGTTAGAAAAGGCCTCTCTCCGCATTTCAAGGTATTGCGTTAAACCCATCATTTTGGGTAAGTCAGCCGCCTGGTTAATGCCTTGATAGAAGTTAAAGTCAGTTGTGAGTGCTCCGCTTTTGCCTTTTTTGATAGTGATCAACACAACTCCGTTGGAGCCTCTGCTTCCATATATGGCGGTAGCATCGGCATCCTTTAGTATACTTATGGACTCAATGTCATTGGGGTTGATGCTGTTTAGGGGACTGACGTTTCCTGAGATGGCGGAGTAGCCCAATGAGGTTTCTGAGGCGATCGGGCTGGCATCAAAAGGAATGCCGTCAATGATGTAGAGCGGGTTTGTTCCGGCCTGGATGGATCCTTTCCCCCTGATCTGAATATTGATGTTGCCGCCGGGCAGGCCGTTGGTGGTTTGTACAAAAACGCCTGGCATCCTGCCGGATAAGGCCGATAGCACATTAGTGACTGGTTGCTGCTCAATTTGCTGTGCGCTTAGGTTTGAAGCTGAGCCGGTATTTAGCCGCTTTGTGGTTTTACCGTAGCCAATAATCTGCAACTCATTAAGTGTGTTTTTGTCTGTTGTTAATTCGATGGTTGGAATGTTCCCGGAACCAGAAAACGGAACCTCCTTGATTTGATAGCCCAGAAAGGAGATGACCAAAATTCCGGAGCTTTGGTTGGTGGTTAATGTGAAGATGCCTTTGCTATTTGTTTGGGTGATGTCTTTTGTGTTTTTTATCCTGATGGTTGCTCCGGGTAATGTTGCGGCTTGTTCATCGGTTATTTTTCCTGTTATTGTGAGGCTTGTGACCTGTCCATTGGCTTTAAAAATCAGGCATAGCATGGCCATGACGACGGTTAGTATCGTTTTTTTCATCTTTAGTTTTTTAGAAAATGAGTTAGTTGATTTGTTTAAAGGGATGAAAGACAAAGCGGTACAGAATACTTCGGTTCCCTATTACTTTAGTATCTGACCGCTTTGTAAGTTGATAGGCTAATCCGGGGGACAGATGATAAGGGTGTTGCTGTGAGCCATTTGATTTGTAGTTCTCATATTAATTTTCAGTTAAGTTGAAATTGATATGAGCCTTAAAGGAGGGGTATAGAAAAAGCGCGGTACCCAACTTATCGGTTTGGAGGCCCTGAGAAGCCTTGGACACAATAAGTGGGCCCACGCTTTACCGTGAGCACCATCACCTATTGCCTTGTGTCCATTGAAAATTCTCAGGTTTCCAAACACAGACTCTGGTGCGAATGCTTTAATTCGTTTTATAAAGTAATCGCAAAATTATCAATTCAAAGATTAAATCATATTCTTATGTCATTTATTTGACTTGTTGAATCACTATTTAATTATTCTTTTCATATAATCAAATATAATTAAAATGATCTATTATATCAATAAATATATCTATTAAATCATTTAATTGATATAATAAGATTTATGTAACTATTTGATTTTCAGGCATTTGTTTTTTCTATATTTGAGTATAATTTTTCTAGATGAGTGATAACACAATTAAGATTTATCGAATAGGGGCTGTACTTGCTGAGAAAGGCATTGATAACAAGGTGTTAGCAGATCTAATGGGTGTATCACCTGAGACTGTTTCCAGATGGTGTAACAATGAAATTCAACCAAAACGTGAAAATCTTTATAGGATCGCAGCACTTACAAAGACTAATCTTCAAGAATTACATATTTCCACTAAATGGTCTCCAGGTTTGTCAGACGCTGAAATTGCCCAGGCAGCATATGATAAAAAGCAAAAAGCTGATCGTAAGAAAAGATGATTTTGTAATCAAATACTGGTGTGCCCTGTAACTGATTTTCATGTAAACATTCACCTTGATTCTTTTCCTGATTGGCTGACATTGGCTGTACTTTGGGTATGCTGTATCTTACTTTTAGAATAAAAAAGAATAGTATTTCTCCTGTTGAATTTCAGAAAAGAATTATTGAGCTAACTATTTTTTTTACGCAGTTACGACAGCTAGCGAATAAGGATAAGTTAAAAAGGGGAATGACTTGCACTGTCAGTGTGGCTACAGCTCCATGAATGATATGTATCTTAGATATAAGTGGGAAAGGATTTCTAAATGAGAAATAAGCTTATATGCAGGCAGTTAAGTCCAGAAGTTATTTCTTATTCACAATCAGGTCAATACTTTTTGACAATTGATTCGCTAAATAAGGAACTCCATCATTGATATTTGTCAATGAATAAGGCACCAGTTTACCCTCTTGTTTGATGTGTTCTGCAGAATAAACCGATACAATATAATCCTGAAGACCACCTTGGTCAGTTGGCAATAATTTGTTTTTTAGTTCGGGTGATACATCTTCATAATAATATCTCGATTTAAGCAGATCGGGATATTTATCTGTTAGATATTTGGTTAGATGTAAACCATCTCCACCTTGTGCATGCAAATCAACAAGAGGTATTCCCGTTACAATCTTACTAGTAATCCTGGTTTTCATTTTTTCATACTCTTCAGCACTAGTGGTAAAATCACCTTCAATTTCCTTGTCTTTATTTGATAACTGTCTAACTACAGCAAGTTTCACATAGTCCTTATCTATTCTAACCACTTTTAATATGTGATAATAATTCTGTGAGGACTGGCTTCCGTTCGAACCTGTAGTTTTAGAAAAAATAAAACTGCCTACTTCTAACTGATGTTCTGGTTCGGCTATTGTCCTGCTCCATTGGTGCCGCTTATATTTCAGTTTCACAATAAAAAAAATAACCAGAAGGGAAATAGCACCAATTATAATTAATGCGGTTTTGAATTTCATCATTGCTTTATCTTCTTAAAATATATGATCAGGTTTATGCTCTGCCATAGCTAACTCGTTAACAATTATAGTAATTCTACTAAACGGATTGATGATATATTTACTTTTTCTGGTCTGAGGTCACTTTATCTTCTCCGGACCTCGTTGTTATAACTGCCCAAATATCTGTTTACCTTATGGTGCACCCAATATGCTTCCCAACCGTTTTTTTATTTTATTGGGTGTACTGGCGCTTTTCTGCATTGTCTATTATAAGTTTTCCTTTTTTATCAACTAGCAATTAAAAATGTAGAGCAATCAAGGAAAAAGTTAAAATAGGTTAAAAAAGGAAATTCGTATTTTGACGGCGCAAGGAATGGATTTATCAATAGTTATTGCTAATACTTAAATTTTTTCGTTTCGGACGGGTTTCTATTTAAGCTGGTTGATAGAGAATTCTAAAGGTGTGTGTACTTGTGTTGGGATATTGAGTTTTTGATAAACGAGTTTGGCCTTGTCATAGCATCTTTTGTCGAGTGTGATGAAATGGTCACAATGGGCGGCATAAAAGCAATGGAGCGCATCGTCGATCAGGTTGGCAAATCGTTCATCCTGTCTGTAGCCTTTCAGATCCGTGGTAGTAAACAGGTTCATGATTTTGTCATAAGCTAGATTGCTGCTGGGTTTGTGTTTGGTAGCTACTTCATCCCAGAGCTCATCCCATGTTAGGGATAGCGGTTTTCCGATGACCTTGTTTTCTGCGCTGTTGCAGAGATTTCTGTACTGTGGATATTTGTTTTTGGTTTCGATCAGAAACTTTCTGAAATGCTTATATAAGGTGTAGTCATTCTTGATCTTAAAGGAGAATTCGTAAATGTCCTCACATAGGGCGAGGTGGTTCATTTCAATTTTAGTGCGTGGATAAATCGTGTTGAAGATTGGGTTAAAAGCATAAAGCTGTTTGAAAGCTGGCGGTACTGGAGTCAGTCGCAGTACGGTCTTTTGCAGATCAAAAGCCATTTCTGCAAGAGGGTTATCCAGATCGGCAAAGAGTTGGGAAAAGGAGGCTGCTGTTCCGTCGTTTTCCTGGATTGCGGACTGTAAGCATTCCATTGGGTCGCGGAAATGCCATCTGATTTTGCTTTCTCCCCAGTATTGGGTAAGGCAAAGGTTGTCGGTATAAAATGAAAGATAACTGACGTGCCTGGGGGTATAACTGGGGTCTTTTTGATAGCCTCTTAACAGGTCGTTGATGTGCGCGTTGGAATAAGGTGCAATCAGTTCTTTTTGAATAATCAATTTAGCAAGGAGCACATAGGGGGCTTTTTGTTCGTCTTCCAGCTCTTCAACTTGTTCCAGCTTATTGAAAATGTTCCAGTCGAGATAGATGATTGGTTTATTGCTGATCTCCATTTGATGATTTTTCTGCAATATACTGAGTTGATCTTGATCCGCTGTTGTCCTTAGTGCTTTCTTATGGATTGTTAAAGCTGTTTTGTGCATCAAGCTTTCCTCTGAGATTTTAGTTTGTACGGGTAATCCCGTATATATAAAATGACGTTATTTCCCTTACATTTCTTGTCACCAAACGGGGTACATTCACTGCTTTAAACAATTTAAGGCCTATGAGGAATGTTTACTTTTTTCCTGCTGATGTGTGATAATTAATGCCAGTTAACGGGTGTCAGCGGGTTTATTAATCTATAACCCTATGCGTAAAAACAACAATGCCAAACAGGAGTTCCGTGAGCTTCGGTTAAGGCTGAAGGCAATTGCTTCCCGGGAAGATTATTCTTTGCTGAAGCGTTTCCATGATTCTATTGCTCTGATTAATGCTTTTCTGGCTGGTGTCAGGGAACGGGTAACAACAGTAGCCTTTAAGGATAATCTGGAGGAGATCTATTTTTTTAAGTTTGAAAAGCCAGAGTATTATGCGCTGAAAATCTATGAGGTTTCTTTGTTCGGAATTTTGAATCAGCGTCCTGTTGGTACCGATGAGATGCTGCGGACTTATTATCTGGAAGAACTGGCCTTTATTTCCAGGTTTTTTAAACAATACAGTTTTTTGTACGAGTATTACCGCTCGGGTTTTACCCAGATGGATGAGCTTCTGTTTTTGAGGGAGGGAATGGCACCGGATGTTTTGCTGCCGGAATTCTGGGAGCTTGATCCGGAGTTTTCTACCTGCGGGGATTATCTGTTTTCGAAGTTTATTGCTTACGAGGGGTTGAGGGAGTTTATTCTGGAAGAACTTCGTATGCTTGAGGTAAGGGCTGCTTCTGCAAGTAGCGGTTTGGCTATGGAGAAGAAATGGTTTGACTGGACCGGGGAGATCATTAACCTGGTGGAGCTGGGTTATGCGATCTATCTGTCCCGCCAATTGGGTAAAGATAAAGTTTCGCTGACGGAGATTTTTCGCTGGCTGGAAGTAAGCTTTGGAGTGGAGATCGGTATTCCTGCTAACCGGTTCCGGGAGATCAAGCGCAGAAAAAGGCTTTCACGTACACATTTTTTAGATCACATGCATAAAGTTTTATTGGATTACATGGATGATGAAGATGAGTTGTAGCATCATTAAATAGCGTTCTTTCAGGTTTCTGAGATTTATTTATCTCTAGTAGTGATAAAGGATTTCTGGTCTTTAAGAATTTTGTCTCATCGCCGGCTGCAATGTCGCAGTGGGTTAAAAGAACAAATCGTTATGATGTTTCAAGAATTTACATGGCAACAGTTTTTGGTTGCCGCTGTGGTACTCAGCGCACTCTGGGTGCTGGGTGTGTGGCTGGTCTACTGGCGGCCTTTATCGTCGGGTAGGATGAACGGTAGACAAGATGCTGAGGATGCTTTGCCGCATAGCTGGCAGGATGAGGTCGATGAGCTGAAAGCGTTCGACGATGGGCTTATGGGTAAGCCTGCACTGGAGCATGGGGTGAGTGTGCTGGAGGCGGATGAGTTCAGTTTTGTACCGGTAGAAAAAGACCTTGGAGAACCTGGAGAGCATGGTGAACCGGATTTGTTGGGTGAGATGGCGGATGCACAGGAAGAGATCAAGGGTATTTGCAGGATATTGGAAAAGGAGGACGGTAGTAAGGAGGAATTCTTTTCGCTTTTTGAAGTAGTTAAACTCAAGTACCCTAAGCTGTCCGGATCTGTGCTGCTGCCTGAGCTGAATGATTTTATCCGCGATCAGGTGCCATTTTTCCTCTCAGATCAGGAGCTGGATAGTCTCTGGATATAGTTTTTTTTGAATGCTCTTTGTTGCTTTCCCTTCCGATAATTCATGGCGGAATGTTCCGCAGATCGGGGAATAACAAACAAGATTTATGAAGAAAAAAATGAATGATCCTTTGGGGTCTGGGAAAAAGGTATTTAGCCGTTTCTGGCTGCTTGGAGTGGTGCTTTGTGTGTATCATGTATTGAGTGCCGTGGTGGCGCGGGCGCAGGATGGTGAAGCTGGGATTCGAGCGGCTACGGATCAGGTGGCGGGATATTTTGATACGGGATGTGATCTGGTTTATGCCATCGGCGCAGTAGTGGGCTTAATAGGCAGTGTGAAGGTCTTTAACAAGTGGAACAGTGGGGAGCCGGATACCAATAAGGTGGCAGCAGCATGGTTTGGTTCCTGTATTTTCCTGGTGATTGTGGCGACGGTACTGAAGTCCTTCTTCGGGGTTTAGGGGTTAGAAATGGTTGGGATGGGCAGATGCGAAGCTGAATAAGCATTTACTGCATCTGGCCCACCCTGACTTAAAATTTAGATATGATGAGTTCAATTTATCAAATCAATAAGGGGGTTAATAAACCCATAGAATTTAATGGTTTGCATGGTCAGTACATTGCTTATCTGGCTGCCGGGCTGGTGTTACTGCTGATTTGTTTTGCCGCTTTATATATTTTAGGGGTACCGCTGGTGCTGGTGATGCCGCTGATTTTGGGATTGGGTGCTGGACTTTTCTTTGCGGTGACTGGTCTTTCCAAACGTTTTGGGGTGCATGGGTTGAGTAAACATTTTGCCCAGCGTTCTTTGCCCGGATATGTGAAGTTTTCTTCCAGGCGGGTGTTTACGGGGTTGAAACAGGGAAGGAGCAGGGTATGATTGAGATTGAAAAAATATTGCCGGTGTGGAAAGTGGAGCATGATGCGATGATTTCCATGAATGGGGATATGACTATTACCTACCAGGTACGTCTGCCGGAAATCGGTACGCAGTCGGAAAAGGAGTTTGAGGCGAGCCACCAGGCTTTTGTAAAGGCATTACGTGTATTAACGCCCGGAACCGTGTTTCATAAAGCAGATTGGTTCATTCGGTCGAAAGTTGGCGCTGTTAATGATGGCTCGGGCAATGTGCTGAATGCTGCTGCTGACCGGTTTTTTAAGGGTAGGGAATACCTGGATCACCAGTGTTTTATCTTTTTAACGCAGAAACCCGCGGGCAGAAAACTGTCTTCTTCGGCTTATTCCAATATCCTTCGGAAATCTATTGCGCCGGTTGGATTGGCTGATGAAAAGTTGTTTGCAAAGTTTTTATCTGCCGCAGGGCAGTTCGAGCGTATTCTTTTGGATGGTGGTGCTGCCAGTCTACGAAGGCTTAGGGATGATGAACTGGCGGGAACGGCGAATAAACCGGGGATTATCGAGCGGTATTTGTTTTTGCTGGGTAGGGATCAGCATTCTGTGATTAGGGATGTGCATCTAAAAGATGAAATCCGGGTTGGGGATAAGCGGGTGGAATTGTATACGCTGGCGGATGCGCTGCATTTACCTGCAGTATGTGGTTCCAGGATCAATTACGAGAAGTATTCTACGGACCGGACGAAGTTCAGCATTGGTTTTGCTTCACCTTTGGGGCAGCTGTTAGACTGCGATCACATTTACAACCAGTTTATTTTTATTGGGGATGCGGCAAAAACGATTAAACGTTTGGAGGCTAAAAAGCTGCGTTTACAATCGCTGTCAGCGTATTCGCGTGAGAACGCGGTGTCCCGGGATGCCTGTAATGACTTTTTAAATGAAGCGGTTGCTTCGCAGCGAATGCCGGTGAAGGCACATTTCAATGTGATGGCCTGGTCGGATGAGCCGATAGAACATGCCGAGCTGAAAAATAAGGTGGGGTCTGCAATGGCGCAGCTGGATGCGGTTTGTAAACAGGAGACGGACGGTGCTGCGCAGATTTGGTATGCCGGGGTGCCGGGTAATGAGGCGGATTTTCCGATGAACGATACCTTTGACACCTTTGCGGAGCAGGCGGCCTGTTTTCTGAATCTGGAATCGGCTTGCCGGTCTGATGATTTGGGTGTCCGCTTGGGAGATCGTTTATATGGCAGGCCAGTGTTGCTGGATTTGTTTAATGCACCGATGAAATCGAAGCTGATCACCAATAGGAACCTGTTTTGCTGCGGTTCTTCTGGTGCGGGGAAATCGCTGGCAATGTGTCATTTACTGCGTTCATTGTATGACCAGGGGGCGCATTGCGTAACCATTGACATCGGTGGTAGTTACAAGGGTTTATGTGATGCTGTAGGGGGGTATTATTTTACCTATACAGAGGAAAACCCAATCCGCTTTAATCCTTTTTATATAGGTGCGGACGATGTACTGGATGTAGAGAAAAAGGAAAGTCTGAAGACTTTGCTGATTGCGCTTTGGAAGAAGAACAGCGAGGATTATAACCGCAGTGAATATGTAGCCATTTCCGGGGCAATTACTTTGTATTATGTGCACCTGGCTGCAAATCCCGGGGTCTTCCCCTGCTTTGATTCCTTTTATGAGTTTTTGCTTCAGGAATATATGGTGGTGTTGAAGAACGGGGATGTAAAAGAAAAGGACTTTGATGTGTCCAATTTCCTGTATGTGCTCAACCCATATTATAAAGGTGGTGAATTTGATTATCTGCTGAATGCGAAAGAGAACCTGGACCTGCTGAATGAACGCTTTATCGTCTTTGAGCTGGACAAAATCAAGTCACATGAGATATTGTTTCCGGTGGTGACGATCATAGTGATGGAAATGTTTATTTCTAAAATGCGAAAGCTAAAAGGCAAGCGTAAGATTTTGGTGATTGATGAAGCCTGGATTGCCATTGCCAAGACTGGAATGGCTGGATTCATTAAGTACCTGTATAAAACCGTTCGCAAGTTCAACGGGATTGCAGCTTTGATCACCCAGGAAGTGGATGATCTGATATCTTCGCCCATCATCAAAGAAACGGTGATCAACCTGTCTGATACCAAGCTTTTCCTGGACATGCGCAAGTTTATGAACAAGTTTGACAAGCTACAGGAAGTTTTGGGTTTGTCGGATAAAGCGAAAACGATGTTACTTTCCCTAAATAAGGCCAATGAACAGGGGCGGCAATACATGGAAATTTTTATAGACCAGGGCGGACAGCAAATGAATGTCTACCGGAATGAGCTATGTCTGGAAGAATATTTAATCTACACTACGGAGGAAAGCGAGAAGATGAAAGTAGAGGAATATGCTGCCCGTTATGGTAATATTCATAAAGGAGTTCTTGCGCTGGCTGCGGACATCAGGGAAGGAAAAACACTTTTGTAAGTACTGGAAATTAACCAATCAATTCACCTTTAAATACTATCCTATGAACACTTTAAGAAACTTTGTAGCATTATTTTTTACAGCTTTAATGTACTGTTCTGGCTGTGCTGACTCCGCAATTGATCTGAATGGAACTTATGTCAATCATGCAGCCAGTGAGTTCAGCGTCGCTGATGATACCCTGGTGGTGGAGCGTGTCAACGGGCTGGATTATCTGATCCACCGCAGGACAGGTTATTTTTTGTTGGATGCTGCTGACAGGCCCGGAAAACGCATTCTGGAAAAGGAAGAATGGAAAGCTGTTTTTGATGAAGGATCGGGTACAATGATAGAGAACAGCAAAGGCAGGGTGATTTCATTTGATCAGGAAAAAGGAGAATTAAAGCTGGAGAACAGTCGTTTTCGGCGAATCAATTAACAGAATTTAAGATGAAGCATATTATTAAATGTATGAGAACCTATATGGTTGTCCTGCCTTTTAGTGCCATGACTTTGCTGGTGGGCTTGCCTACGGGAGCAACGGCGCAGGTCGCTTTTATTGAGGTGATCAAGGCAGGCGTAAAGAAAGTGATTAAGGCGGTTGACCTGAAGGTGCAACGCCTGCAGAATAAGACCATCTGGCTGCAAAATGCGCAGAAGGTGATCGAGAACCAGTTGAGTAAGTTTAAACTGACGGAGATTGCGGATTGGACGGAGCGGCAGCGGGCATTGTACGCGGATTATTACCAGAAACTCTGGGAGGTAAAATCCCTGATCGCTACTTATCAGCGGATCAAGGATCTGGCGCACACCCAGTCGGCTATTGTCAAGGAATACCAATGGGCGATCGGGCTTTTCCATAAGGATAAGCACTTTTCGGTGGATGAACTGCTGCATATGGAAGAGGTTTACCGGGGGATATTGGAAGCGAGCGTGAAAAACCTGGACCAGGTGTTTATGGTGATTAATTCGTTTAAAACCCAGATGAGTGATGCGGCAAGGATGGAACTAATCGATGCCTCGGCTAAGGCGATGGATCAGAATTATTCGGATTTGCGGGCCTTCAATAATCAAAACATTACGCTGTCTATTCAGCGCTCCGGCTCAGATTTGGAAGTGAGGAATTTAAAGCGTTTGTATGAGCTGGAGTAGGAGAACGTTGTGGGGGATGCGAGGCTGTTGTTTTTTGCTGGCACTTGTCTTTGCTTTTGGACCTCTTGGTTCGGCCTATGGACAGACCTGGGGGGAATGGTTTAAGCAGAAGAAAACGCAGAAGCGTTACCTGCTGGAACAGATCGCTGCATTGAAAGTGTATGCTGGTTACCTGAAAAAGGGTTATGAGATCGTGGATGGCGGACTTTCTACTGTCCGGGATATCACAAAAGGAGAGTTTAGTTTGCACAATGCTTTTATCAGTTCGCTGAAGCAGGTGAGCCCAGTTATTCGGAATGATGTGCGTGTAGCAGAGATCATTGCTTTGCAGATCGGCATCCTGGGGAGTTTTTCTGAGATCAAAGGCAGCGAATACTTATCTGCGGAAGACCTGGCTTATATCCGGTTGGTACAGGGAGCGGTTACACTGGACTGTTTTAATGCCCTGGAGGAATTGCTGCTGGTGATGACCTCGGGCAGGTTAGAAATGAAGGACGATGAACGCGTGTCGCGGCTTGCTAAGGTCTATGAAAATATGCTGGATAAATCGGCCTTTGTCAGGGATTTCTGCGGGAATGCGGCTGGCCTGATGCGGCAGCGAAAATTTGGGGAGCAGGAGATCAGTAATCTTTTGAGGATGTATCATTTTAAGGAATAGGAGGAGATATGAAAAGAGTGCTTTTAATATTACTGCTTTTTCGGGGCTGTATCGGGGCTAGTTATGCCCAGAGCCAGGAAGCGCAGCAATTATTGTTGAATGTAGAAAAGCTCAGCCAGCTGAAGAATATCCTTTCTGATATGAAGCGCGGCTACGAGGTGGTGTCCAAGGGCTATAACACGGTGAAGAATATCGCAGAGGGGAATTTTTCCCTGCACGAGGTGTTTATCGACGGTCTGATGCTGGTGAGTCCCGAAGTGCGTAAATACCGGAAAGTCGCTGACATTATTTCCATTCAGGCAGATCTGGTCTCGGAGTATAAAGGGGCGTTTAAGCGATTTGGTTCCAGCGGGAATTTTTCAGCTTCGGAACTGGAGTACCTGGGGAAAGTTTATGGCGGGTTGCTGGATCAGAGCCTGAACAACCTGGATCAGCTGGTGATGGTCATTACTGCAGGAAAACTGCGGATGAGTGATGAGGAACGTTTGCGGGTGATCGATAGGGTGTTTGCTGAACTGGAGGATAAGCTGCAATTCTTAAGGAGTTTCAACAGAGAGATCGGGCTGTTAAACCTGCAAAGAACGCGGGAGAAAGCTGAGCTCAGGGGGATTCAAGGTTTTTACAAAACGAATTAAGCTTATGAGGAAAAGATTAAATTTTAGTGCCGCATTTTATGCGGTGCCGGGGAGGCTAACGCTCTTGCTGATGCTAACGCTCTTGCCGGGTGTTTCTCATGCGCAGGAGGACTGGGCAGGATATATCGGGGGCTTGCAGCCGGTACTGGACAATGTGTATAACGATATGCTGCCGCTTTGTGGTAGGCTGATCGGGGTAGCCAGGGGACTGGCGGGTTTTGGGGCTTTGTGGTACATCGCTTCTAGGGTATGGCGGCATATTGCAAATGCCGAAGCGGTGGACTTTTATCCCTTGTTACGGCCGTTCGGCTTGGGGATGGCGATTGTGTTGTTCCCGATGGTGATTTCGGTGATGAACGGGGTTTTGCAGCCTGTGGTCTCAGCGACTTCTGCAATGGTAAAGGACAGCAATGTTACCATTGCTGCGCTGTTGAAACAGAAGGAGGCTGCAGTTAAGGGGAGCAAACACTGGCAGATGTATGTCGGGGAGAGCGGGCGTGGAAACAGTGACCTTTGGTACAAATATTCACATCCTAAAGACCCTGACCGGGAGAAAGAGGGGATTTTCGAAGGCATTGGTAATGATATGAAATTCTGGATGGATAAGAACTATTACAATTTCCGCAATTCGATCAAGCAATGGATGAGTGAGATCTTCCAGGTCATATTTGCAGCAGCTGCCCTTTGTATCAATACCGTCAGGGTTTTTTACCTGATTGTCCTTGCTATTCTGGGCCCATTGGTATTTGGCTTTGCGGTATTTGACGGATTTCAGCACACGCTGACCGTTTGGCTGGCCAGGTATATCAATGTGTTCATGTGGTTGCCGGTGGCCAATATCTTTTCCAAGATACTGGGTACGATACAGGAAAAGATGCTTTTAATTGACCTGGCGCAGATCGGAAAGGAGGGAGATACCTTCTTCAGTCAGACCGATATGGCATATTTAGTGTTCCTTTTGATTGGAATCGTGGGTTATTTTCATGTACCTAGCGTAGCGAATTACATCATTAATGCGAGCGGTGGCAATGCCATGCTGCAAAAGATCAATACCCTGGTGGTCAGTGGTGGTCAGATGACCGCAGGTAAGATACAGGAAGGCAACAAAATGGAACAGGATGCCATGGGGGATACCTATCGCAGGATGTCCGGCTCGTTTGCGTCATCAGAAGGCAGTGATTATTTCAAAGACAAGGTTTCAGGTAAGTAAGGAGAGATATGTTTAAACAACTTAAAAATATAGACAGTGCTTTTCAGCACATTAAAAAATTCAGTATTGCTTTCCTGATTGGGAATGTGCTGGTGGTGTGCTTCGGCATTTATAAGTTCTGCGAGGTGATTTACCGGGAACGCCAGACCATACATATATTATATAATGGTAAGGTGCTTGAAGCATTTGCTTCGGATAAGAAGAGTAACCTGGGGGTAGAACTGCGTGACCACATCAAAACCTTTCACCAGTATTTCTTTAACCTCAGTCCCGATGACAAAGCCATCCGGGCTACAGTGACCAAGGCTTTATACCTGGTCGATCAGAGTGCGAAAAAGGAGTATGATAATTTGCGGGAGTCCGGTTATTACAACAACCTGATCTCGGCTAATATCTCCCAGGAGATTGAAGTGGATAGCATCAAGTTGGATCTGAACCAGCTGCCTTACGCCTTTACCTGTTATGCTACGCAAAAGCTGGTCAGGTCAAGTAGTACGGTCTTGCGTAAACTGGTGACCCAGGGAACGGTCAGGGATTTGAAAATACAGACGGATAACAATCCGCATGGTTTTCTGATCCAGCGATGGGAGACCCTGGTCAATACGGATATCGCAGCTAAACCGGAGGAGAGATGAGCTTATTTAAGGGGAAGAAAGTACCGCTTTCTGCAGGGCAGCAGGCGACAGCGGAAAGGATCGCTGAAAAACTGATCAGCAGACAGAAAAGATTAGCGGATTACCTTAATATTAAAACGCGGGGGATTTCCGGCAGATCATGGCTATGGCTGTTGATCGGATTTTGTCTGGTATTCGGCTGCTATTGCCTAAAGCTGGTGTTAGGGGCATGGATGTGAATCAATAGAATGTAAAACATAAAAGAATTAAGATGAGTAAACAGAGAACGAGAGTAGAAAAGCGTAAGCTATTGCTATGCTTGCCTTTACTGGTGCTGCCTTTCTTGGCTTTGGGCTTTTATGCCCTTGGGGGCGGAAAAGGGTTGGTGGAAGAAAAAGATGCAGTGGCTAAAGGCATTAACATGGATTTGCCGGACGCGCAGTTTAAAAAGAATGAACCGAGTGATAAGCTGGGGATTTACAGGTTGACCGAAAGCGATACCGGGGAAACAGGAGCGGGTGATGGGATTGAGGCTGTAGCCGGACGTTTAGGTTTTACAGCTGCTGAAGACCCGCAAACCAGGCAGATCAACGAGAAGCTGGCGGCCATTAACCGGGAGATCAACCAGCCTGTAGTGGCGCAGAAAAACTATGAGGAATTGTTTAAGCGAGGTGCAGGGCAGGGCAGGGAAGAACCTTTATCCAAAGATGTTTCCCGCCTGGAAAGCCTGATGAAAACCATGCAGTCACCATCGGGCGGAGATGACCCGGAAATGGCCCAGCTGAATTCACTGATGGATAAGATCATTGCGGTGCAGAACCCAGAACTGGCTAGGCAAAAGCAGGTGGGCAGTAAGGCGGCAGCTATTCCTGATAGTTTGTTTAAGGCGATACCTGCTGAGATTGCAGTAAAACAAAAGGCAGTCCAGGGTTCAGTGGTGGAATTACGCTTACTGGATACGCTGGTGGTCAAAGGACAGGTAATTCCTGAGGGGCACTTGATCTTTGGACTAGCTGAATTTACTAACCAGCGCCTGAACCTGGAGATCCGCAATATCCGCGTGGGAAACCAGATCATACCGGTGAATTTGACGGTGTTCGATAAAAAAGATGCCATGATCGGGATCAATGCGCCTGAAGCGGTTTTAACTGATGCGGTGAATGCCGGGAGCAGTGATGCGATCGGTGGTTTTGGTATCGGAGCTTTTGACCAGAGTTTAGGAGTACAGGTAGCAGGAGCGGGTATTGATGCGGCTAAGAATATGCTGACCAGGAGGCTGAAAAGGGTCAAGCAGCCTTTAAAAGCGGGTTATCCTTTGCTGCTTAGGGACGATACCAGAAAGATTAAGTGATGGAAGGGAGAATTAACCGGGCAATCGGACTTTGGGAGAGCTGGCATGAAAAGCAAAATATGCTGGAATCTGTATTTGGCAGCGGTATTGGGGCGGAATTAGACAGAGAAAAATACCTGTTCCTTTCTGCAGGCATAGCCCGTATTTCTGCCGGGGCGACCGCGGATGAAAATTTGGTGCTGGCGATGCTGAAAAAAACTACAGCCAGGCTGGAAAAGCAGCTTTATCCCAGCCCGGTCATACGGGTATTGCTAAGGATCAAATCACTGGTTTACGATAGACCTGTTCAGGCGGCAAGATTAAAGCAGTTGAAGGCTGATAATATCAGCTCACTTTCACGTGATCTGAATAGTGTCGGAATTGATGCGGACAAGCTGAACCTGGATAAGAAACTGGACTTTGAAAGCCCTAAGGTAACTATCGCAATGATCTCGCCTTATGGCACTGACCATAATTTCAAAGTGAATCTGCATCTGCAGAAGGGTGAATCGGGCGCGTATGAGCTGAAAAGCTATACTGCTGAACTCAAAGATCCGCTGCATCCGGAGAAGAGCAAGTTGTATACGTTTGATGCGGCTATGGGAATCAATACCAGGGAGGCAGCAAATCTGCTTCAAGGGAGGGCGGTGCTTAAGCATTATCAAATCGGGGAGAACGGGATGGGCAGCAAATGGCTGCAACTGGATTTTAAACAGCTGACTGCCGAAGGGAAACCTTTGCTGAGGGAAATGGGAGCGGATTATGAATTCAATATCCGCCAGCAGGTGAATGGTGTTGCCTCAGCACTGGAGAAATGGGATCTGACTTCTTCCAGGGTGCTGGACGGTTTAGAAAAGGGAAACCAGATCGCTTTAAAACAGGTGACCGGGGAGACGGTATACCTGGAGGCCAATGCGATTGGTAAGGAACTATTGATCCGTGACGGGCAGCAAAAACCTGTGAAACTGGAATCTCTTGCCCCTGAGCGAAAGCCACCTGCGGAAAAGAGAACTAAGGAACTTAAGCTGACTAAAGCCAGGAATGTTAAACAAGGACAGTCACTGGCGGTAAGTTAAATCAGGCAGAATATGGAAGCACACGAATTTGCAGAACTGGCGGAATACCTTGAAGATGCGGGTTATCCGGGAGCCTGGGTGAGCCCGGCGATGGAACAAATCCCTTATTATGGAAAGGAGTTTTCTATAGTGGAGCTGATGCATCATAAAGGCGAACATGCCATCATCCAAATGGATTTTGACATTTCCAGGGGAAGTATTTGGCTGGAAAATTTGACCGGGCATTTGCTCGCCAGTCCTGTACCCAGACATGAACTGATCGAACTGGAAAATCCATTTTGGCGCAGGGAGCATGTTGCACAAAGCACAGTATACGATGATCTGGTGCCGGTTCAGCAGGTCTTTGGGAATTTGCTCAGGCTAAGTGAAATGCAGGGTAAGGATAAAGGATTAACATTTAAAATTATTGATATGAACAGAAATTCATTAGAAGAATTTCAGGACCAGGCAAAGGCCCTGAAAATGCCTACCGTCATGCAGGCAGAGATTGAAAAGCAGATGGAAACCAATGTGGACCGGATTGCGGTGACGGTGCAGATGCCTTCCCGCAGGGGGCATCTGGAAGCTACGGCACATTTAAAACGTGGCGGCGGAGACTCAGAGTTTTATTACTTGAACAAGTATGACCTGGCATTGAACAACAAAGTTGTACCCCTGGCCAATGATTACCAGTACATGATCCGCACTACGGTAAAAGATGGTGTTGAACTTGAAAAACCATTGCTGCGCAGCTTTGACAGCCCCATTGCTGCAATCGCCTTTTTTAAATTCCAAAAGGAAAGCAGTGAGTTGTTTACTGGGAAAATCGGTGAGGATAAGAAACTGGTTGAGGGTAAATCCCTGGCTACTATGGAAAGTGGAAAGGTAAATTACGTAACCAAAGATTTTCAAGCTGCGTATTATAACCCGTTGGTGGAGAATACGGTTTACGTAAATAAAGGTGTGGGGTTTAATATGATCCAGAGTGCCAATATGATCCAGGGAGGAGCTGCTTACCGCGATGATCTGGTGAGCAGGCAAGGCGCAAAGTACGAGGCCTGGTGCATTTACAAGTTTGATGAACCCAGGGATAATTACAGCAACCTGAAGATCCAGCAGTTTGGCAGCGGGTATGACTTTAAGCTGGAGGATGAGCTTAAGCGTTATGAAATTAAAGGACTGGATGACCCTAAAAAGTTCACCGAACTGGTTGAAAAGCTGAAAGACGGGGAACGTACTGAGGTTACCGTGCAGATTCCCGGAGCAGAGGCCAGAAAATTAAGTGTTGAAGCCGTGCCGCGTTATGGCAACATTAATTTTTATGATGGTACCGGAAAGCCGCAGATCAGGGAAACATTGGTGAAACAAGGTATGGAAAAACAAAAGGAGTTTGGCCCTAAAGCAGAGCAAGGTAAACAAAAGAGCCAGGAAGCAGGCTTAGGCGTTTAAATTAATGCTGTTTAAAAAAATAATAATATATTCACTTCTTAAAAAATCATTCTTTATGTCAAATTCATTTGAAAAATTAAAAGCATTGGTAGCCGAGACAGAGGCAGATGCAACCGCGTTCTACACTAAAAACAACAAAGCTGCTGGCACGCGCTTACGCAAAGCCTTACAGGACATTAAAGTTCTGGCACAGGAAGGCCGTAACGAGGTGACCGAACTGAAGAACAAAGAAAAATAGTCAGACTTTCAGAGAATTATAAAAGGCTCCAATTTTCGGAGCCTTTTTTATACCCGATTTCTGCACTTCAGTTCCTTTTGCTCATTGTAGATATAAGTGTTTTGTACATTGTCACGATCATATGCTGAGGTGATTTTTCCTACAAACGCTTTTTTTGAGCTAAAAGCTTTTTATGGCTCTAGCATTGTTTCAAATAACTACTTTTTTCTTCTGACTTGTCTGAGTTCAATATGGTGTTTTAACACGATCTCTGAAGTCGATTTAGCGAAATCTTCATACGTATACTTTCGTCCAAGCTTTTTCTCGTCGTTGGTCATCTGGTCCATAACCTCATTTACAATATGTTTAGGCATATTGCCTTGATGCCCTAATGTATGATAAAGTCTATTTAATTTCGCTTTATAGAAGCCTAATTTAATATTCTTCATAAACTGCACCACCTCCGATACATATTTACCATATTCTTCTACGCTTAAAGGGGTTACATTTTCACCACTAACGTAATTGCTCAACGCCCCATCAAGTTTTTCAAAGCCAAAAAAAGTTACTGCCTTCTGTTTTAAGTGGCTTTTTTTCATGAAGATGAGCACAGTAAATTCGTCAACCATCAAGGTATAAGGCCGCTTACTTCTCCCGTCCAGTAAGAAAGTTCCATGTTCAGGGCCGATCTTCTTATGATAATCAGCTGATCGGTACACTTGATAACTGATCTCATCCAAAACCGGAGACCATTTTTTTATAAATTCTTTATTGTCCGTTCCTGGTTCATATTCGTTTAATAAATTCCGAATCTTACGCTGGTCTTTGGCTGAAAGCCTTAGATTACCTTTCCCTGTTACAGAAATTCGCCAGATAATAGAGAGCCAGAACATCAGGGCTGCCAAGGAATTACCGGTACTTTGGTATTCTTTTTCGTTTTCAACAGCAAGTGTTTTTGCATAGAAGCTTTCCAGGTCAGCAAATTTCTTTTCGCATGATTTACACCACTCATGATCTACAACCAAATCAGCCATCTCCTTTGCTTCCAGTTCTTCATCGGTCAACTCTCCAAATAATTCTTCCAGTTTTTCCGGCTGCACACTCCTGCCAAAACTCGTTTGTACATCTGAGGCACTGATCTTGAAGCTAACTTCCTGATCTCTGCCTTTGGCATTTTCTACATTAAAAATCCGTTTCAACAGGAAATGAGGGACAACATGAGACCCGGTATCATCTGCATCTTTAATAGCACAAAGCTTACATTTATTCATCGTATTTTTTTTAAGTAGTCCTGCCTGCTGATCTTATTGATTCGTAAACCTCTCTGTCGGCTTCTGTTAAATTATCTAAAATCTTCCTGGCCAAACCAAATCGACGGCAAAAGTCTTCTATCATAAATGAGGTCACATAACAAGAGGTCATGATCGCGACATAACGGGCTGTTGTGAGCTCGTCCTGGGTTGCACTAAAATTCTGAACCACTCCATGATAGCCTGGATGAGTATGCGTTGAGAGATAGCTATACAAATGGGAATACAGGTCTTCCCTGATTCCAGCCTGCCTGATCAATTGATCATAGGAGATCGCTTTCAGTGGCTTATTTTTTAAGCTGCTATCAGTAAAGCGCCAGATTGCCTTATCCGTAAGAAATTTCTGAGTGTTAGGCGCTAGTTTCTGATAATAGGGCAGACCAGAAATGGCTTGTTCTATGGTTTGAAGATATTCCTGATCCGCCAGCTTTTTTGTCAGTTGTTTCTGGCTTTTCTCGATATTGAGCCGTATTCTGGTTCTGATACCATCAAGTTCCCATAACCTGAAGCGAAGTATATTTTCCTCTATGCTAATCCCCGGGATAAACAAATGATAAAACAATGCGTGGGTTTCAAGTTGCATTCTGAGTAAAGTATATAAGGCAGAAATGTCTTCAAAGCGCTTAGGTGGTTGACCGTCTATCTCCAATTGCTTTTCAGAAAATAGCAGGTGTAGCGTAACTGCCTGGTTTAAGAATTTCCGGCCAATTTTAGGTGCAAAGGCAAACCACCTGTTGTCATTGCTTAAAGCAGAATCTGTTTTTTCAATAATGTGATTCAGCAATTCCAGTAAAAAGATATAGCGGGTAAGTGCTTGTTTAATTTCCGTTTCTAACATACATATGATATTACTTATCTTCTACAAAATAAATACACCACTACGCAGCCTATGTGCGTAGTGGTAGATTGAATTATTTATTTTAATGAAAGATGCATATTTTCTATCAATGCTAAATAATAATTTTATTTTTTTTGCTAAAAATATTAGTAATTTTGTGGTGCCTGAATTTTTATGATGTCCAGACCGCCACGCGAATACAGATCCGAAATTTTTACCGATGCCGCAAGGAATACTCCTGCGGCAAAGCCTATTACTGCATATTGGGGCAATCAATATGAGGATTGTGTATTACTGGGGCAGGAGCTGATTTTGAACCATATCAGGATGAATGCCAGGTTACGCACCAATATTTATAACCGCAGGCGTTTTGTCGAAAATAAAGCGGATGGTATATATTTCAACCTGATTGAATTCAGTGAAGGTTACCGGGCGAAGTTTATTCAGCGCGATTTTGAAGGATATTGCCTAAAGTTTATGGAATCGTTCAGGCCTGTTCTGGGAGATTTTGTAAAGCTCATTGGTTATGGTGCGCATGCGTTTAGGTTTGTGTTCCGCCTGGAGGGTCGTGTGTTTGAAAAGTCCATCACTGTTTTTGCCGCGAACCCGGAAAGGTAAACCTGAATAGCATACTATTGATTTTATACACGCCTGTGTTGTATATTTACTATTGTAATTCCATTAAAACACAAAAATATTAAATATGGAGCAATACAATGAGCGGGTTGATGCTTATATCACTAAAAGTGCAGCTTTCGCTAAACCGATCTTAACGCATATCCGAAAACTGGTACACCAGGCCTCGCCTGAATTTACCGAGGCGATAAAATGGGGCTGTCCTTTTTTTGAACATAATGGGCCCGTCTGCCAGTTGGCTGCTTTTAAGGAACATTGTGGCTTTGGGTTCTGGCAGGCTGCGATCATGGATGACCCTGATCATATTTTAAAAAGAGAAGAAAAGAATGCGGGCAGTATTGGCCGGATTACCAGTTTACAGGATCTCCCGCCAGACGAGGTACTGATCAAATACATTAAAGCTGCACTTGAATTAAATAAAGCAGGTGTAAAAGCACCATCCCGGGCTAAGACGATTACTGAAAAGATAGAATTGGTGGTGCCGGACTATTTGCTTGAAGCACTGGCTGACAATGTAGAGGCTGCGGAACATTTTGGACACTTCAGCCCTTCGCAGAAAAAGGAATATGTAACTTGGCTGGAGGAAGCAAAAACGGAAGCCACCAGGGATAAGCGTTTAGTAACAGCTTTGGAATGGATCAGCGAAGGAAAATCCAGGCATTGGAAGTATAAGTAGTTACACTAAATGGCAAATAGTCATGTTCAGCCATGAAACTTTTTCCAAACCAGTTGCATGACTATTTTTCCTTTTGCGCTGTGGTAAAAAGCCTTGATCTTTTTAGCGTCTTTGGAACTGATCTCCCCTGAAAGATATGCCCCTGTTTCGATAGCAAACTTCGCATCGATTTTTAAGTCATTCGATTTTACGTGGAAATGCGGCGGAAGATGGTCATTTGAATAGATCAGAACTTCCAGGTGCTCGATTTTGGCTATTCGTTCTTTATTTGCAAAATTGGGGTGCTCAAGGAGTATATCTATGGTTCTGTCATCATAGCCGAGGAAGATGCGTAAGGTATCTTCAATTATTTTTTCTAGAATATTATCTGGCATAAGTGCTAAAGCGTTAAGTGTTTTTCATTTTATGATTCCATCATATTTACAGGGACTCTGCTATTTTTTTCAGTTCCTGCAGGGCGGCTTCCCAGCCGGTGACGGCATCGCCAAATGCTGCATCGGTCAGTTCTTCCATCAGTTTTTCGGTGGCATGGAGTACGGCATGGTTGTTTTTGTATTCCGTGGTGTAACTGATCACTGAGGAAAGTACCCGCATGTCTTTGTCGGTATAAAGTTCGTTTTTCAGGTATTCACCCGGACGGTATTCCAGTAACCTGCCAAAAGTGATTTGGGTGCCGGATAAGTTTTGCCAGCCAAAGAATGAGCCGGGTGTCCAGTCTGTTTTGTAGCTGCCGCCCATCTTTTTGGTTACTGCCGGGCTAGTAAAGACCTTCCAGACTTTATCGGGAGTAGTATTGATCAGGATAGATTTTTCAATGCGCATTTTTTTCAGATTGTTTTTTCTACTTTAATTTTTCTATTTCGATAAGCTTATTAGGTACACCTTCTTGAAAGAAATCTGAATGAAGTTTCAGCTCAATAATCGATAGATTTAATGGCCATTTGATTTCCATATTAAGTGCAAGTTTTAGCACTACGGATACTTCCAGTGTTTCTCCACTGATACGACTGAAAAGTGTTTTGAATTGTGGTTGACTATTTAGATCGATCACAGTGCCATAAAGGGAGATCGAAGCGTCAATCTGATGGAGAGCAAATTTCTCAATTTCACTGGCTTGTTGATCATTGAATTTAAAATTCGGCAGGAACTCTTTTTTAATTAATAGCATAGAGCTTCTTATTGCAGCTTTGTCGAAGAAAGGAACTTCAATGATAGGAACGCCCTTAAACTCCTTCTCAGTAAGACCATCAATTTTAGAAGCTTGATTTATAGTGGGGATGTGGATGCCAAAATTTAACAGGACATATTTTTGGGGATCTGGTTGTAGCTTTTCAATGGCTTGAAAAAGTTCCTGGGTTTTAAATAGATAGCTGTCTTTGACATGGGAATAAAATCCTTCAGTAACAGCAGATGTAATTTTTGAAGCAAGTCTTGAGGAAAGCCTGGTATCAAAGTCAAGATACGTCACCCCTTGTTCTTCTGCGAATGCTTCTTTTTTGATCAGGTCCATCGCTCCGGTTATTGTCGAACCTTCATATTGCAAATCAGTCCGTTCAGCGATAAATATGGGTTTAAATGCGCTGAGTCGATCCTTAATAATCAAGCCGGACTTCTCATAGAATTGTGTGACCTTTTCCTCTGAAATTTCCTGTTCCACTTCCTGTGCATCAAGAGTAGATTGAAGTTTTCTAATGACTTCATCCACTAGTTTTAGCGGGGAGAGAATCTTTCTTTCACTGCACCAGGCATCCGTTACTATGTTTAAACCAGTAGTATCCATCAAGTCCTTCTCACCCTGGATGTCTCTGATACAGGATTTGAGGTACTCCATACAATTAAGCCATGTCTTCTTTTCGCTTCGGCTTGAAGGCAAATATGGCAAAGCAATCGGATCTTGACCATAATAATATGAAGTTACTGTATATTGCCTTAGCAGTGTAAGGGCAATGTACTTGCATATTCCGTTTTGGGATTGTCCCTCACCGGAGATTCCCTCCATTCCATAGAAATGATATCTATAGGGAAACATTTGGTTGTCTTGATCTACGAACCTAATAAATAGGCTGAAAACGGTTGTCATTGTTGATGGCAACAGCTCGTACCTGGGCGGAATAGACATGGTATGTCTGAATATCCTGTTTAGCAGTTTGTACCGCTCAGCGTAGAGCAACATTCCTCCCAATGCAAAGTGGAACTCATAGAATTTCTCCTTCTCCTTAGCCCGCTGATCTACCTCTTCCTGGTTAAGCGCAGTTAAGAAATCATTTTTATCTCTTTTTTCGGGTATATAAGGAATCGCTGATGAAAAGAATTGGTGAGCGTTCCGCCAGTATTCAAAAGCAAAATCATCATTCTTGATTTCTGAAATAAACCTGAGGTTATTCCATAGCCAGTCAAATGTAGCCTGAGAAATATGAGTATACTCATGCTCACCCAGAAAATAACGTCCACTTGCAATGTTCAGTCCAATGTTTTTGAGTTTTCTAGAATCCAGTTCGCCTGCCGCTATTAAAGCGTTATAAACCATTTGATAAAAGACTATCGGATAAACGACCTCTTGTTTACCTGCCGAATTCCTAATATCCCTAAACCGTTGATAAAAATAGGTATGTATGGTCTGGCTTAAGGTATCATCCTGAATTCTGATCGCTAAATAGAAAATGTCAGCAAGTGATTTAAAATAACTAAAATCCTCATCTTTTTCTTGTTTTTTCAAGTATTCAACCAGGCGATATGGGCTGTAATAAACAAAAATACGTTTGGTATACAGCAGAAACAGGGCAACCAACAACACTGAAATCACAATCAGAATGTAGTCTGGCCAGAAATAGCAAATGGTATTCTCTGGACAACTTGCTTTGAAGTTTACTTTCCAAATAATATGAAACACAACGTATAGCAAAGAAATATAGAGCATACGTAGAAACCATCTGCCCCACAATTCTTTTTCAAACAGATCTAAAATATTTACCGAGCTATATTTTTCATCCAGTCTGGTAACTACTTGTAAGGAAATGGGATAGGCTATACCTAATATGGCAATGATAAAATAAACGCAGATATCTGTAAATGGCATAGTCAATAAACTTTATTTCCCTCTCAAATTGATATTTACCGATCCGCAAGAACAGCGAAGACTATCTCTTATGCTTTTGTCGTACGCCAGGTATAGAATGGAATTGCAATCAGGACAAGAAAAAGCTTCTGTTAAGCTTTTGTATGAGGCTGCAACAGGCTCAAAATCCTTTTTGTCGAGATTTGCCCATTCGTTATAGTGTATGGAGACGTTGGTTTGCCACTGCTCTGCCTGGGATTTACTAATGAGTTCTTTTATCGCTGCCCGATCTGCTGAGAGTTTCTTTTCCACGTCGGTTTTGCCCCATTGGGCTGCGGCTTTAATTCCGTCTCCGTACAGGGTAGTGAGCTGAGATGTTGCCTGTGGCAATAGGTCCCCCAGAACATATTGACCATCCCCCCTGAATTCTACTTTTGAATGCCATTTATGGCAAATATCGGCAGACAAATATTCCAGGTAGTGCCTAAGCAAGGCTGCTGCCGCGCGGACATCATTTTGTGTAAGGTTATCTTCGATTTCTTGCCAGACGTCTGCGGTTTTCCATTCGTTCGGGCCGAGGTCCACATTCCATTTCCTGAACTGCATTGCTCCATCACCTTGAACCAAACCGGCAGTTTTCATGTGTTTTAACCATACCTCATCATGGGTAGTGAGGATGAACTGTGTTTTCGGGAATTTCTCTTTTAGCATTTTGCATACTTCACGCCGGTGGCCGCTGTCTACGGACATCAGCACATCATCCAGCACAGCAAAAGTAAAATTATCACCTAAGATGTGTTTCATTAGCGCCAGGTAAAGACATAGGCCCATGCCATCTTGATGCCCTTCGCTGTGATAGGCTCCCGGAGGAAAGTACCCTCGGCCATAAAAATCAACATTTAGCCCAAGTTTACCTGCCGACGGTAAAAACTTGGCAGTAAATGTGGCTTCATCATCTGAATTGATAAAACGGTATAGCTCAGTAAAATTGGCTTCTACGTCTGTATACAATTCTTCAAGTATGTCTGTTACCACTTTATTATAAGTGTCGCAGATGGCAGAGCTGGTTTTCGATTTTTCCGTGGCTACTTTTAATTGATCGGAAGTGCCCCGGTAACTTTCCAGTTTGCTTTGCGCGTTGATGAGATAATCTCTCGCGGCATCTTGTTTGGAAGGCTCGGGGATTGATTTAACTGCAGTTTCAATAGTTTGGATTAAGCTTTTTGCCAGTTCCGGTACAGTCCCGTAGGTCTTTAAACCGCTTATTAGATCCTCTAGCGGAATAAAAGTTCTGAGTTGGTTAAGCTTAATTTGTAATGATTTGGAGAACAGGTCAAATTGTTCGGTATCAATGGGTGGTTTAAACAGCTGGGCATATTCTTTTACTGCTCTGATGTTATTGATCACATCTGTTATAACATTACAAAAAGGTTCTATTTCTTTTACCAGTTCTGCCCTTTTTTTAGAAACGGCTTCGAATTTCCCCAGCTTTGCTTGTAATATGACCTTAAGTTCATCCATCCCCAGCTCTGTATCACATACCGGACAATGGTCATCTTCTATCAGTTTTAAGGCGTTTTGCAGAAAACTTTCCCGCGTAAGCAGGTTGACTGAGGCCTTATCGATGTTCAAGGCCTCGGCATTACTGATTACACCTTTCAGCTCTGTAGACCCGGCTAACCCGGTATAAGATTTCAGAATCTCTTTTAGACTACTAATTTCTGTTATTGCAGCTTGTTTCGATATATTGACTGGTTTTTCGGCTGAGCGTTCAGCCAGGCCTGCTGAAAAAGAAGTCGTTTCGATGAATTCAGTTAACATGGCTAGCCCCAATTCCGAGCGTCTTAAATTCACAGCCTTTAAAATTTCATCGACCTTCGGCTCAGAGATACCCAGGGCATCGAGCAGCGCCTTTTTTGCATTTTCTTTAAGGGCTGTAAATGGGGTTATGTCTTTTTTATCTGCATTGGAAATTTTTTGTAATGCCGCTCTGAGTGTTTCAATCTGTTCTAGGCGTAAAAGTGCCTGTATTTGCTTTGCCCGTTCGTTAGGTGGGGATATGACATATTTGATCAGCTCGCGCCTTGATAAAGTAAATTCCGGATGGAAAGCCACCCGATGGAGTATTTGTAAAATCTCTGGTGTGGAAGGTTTAATTACTGGATTTTGAACATCATTTACGCAGCGCTCTATAACAAC
>Ga0157370_10000315_pt1 | contig 60631 bp, 50 predicted proteins | sample C35metaG_FD_113463 | JGI IMG/M metagenome (GOLD analysis project Ga0157370, IMG submission 113463) | Corn rhizosphere microbial communities from Kellogg Biological Station, Michigan, USA - C3-5 metaG | ecosystem: Host-associated > Plants > Roots > Rhizosphere > Soil | place: USA: Michigan...
ACCTCAATCTTCTGAAGGATATCATCTTCAGTTGGAGTATATTCAAGTTTTATAAGGTTTTGAAAAGCAAAGGTAGACTCTGTATCATAATTTGCTGTGACATTAAGACGGGTACCTACTTTACCCTGAAGGCTCATAGAGATACGCTGGTCAAAATCGAAAGTAAATGTTTTTCTGTTTCTTGGCGATATAGAAGGGTTATCCTGCTTTGTATATCTAATACCCAAATCAAGCTCAACAGATCCCTGTGGCTTGATATCTATAGTATTACTTCCAAATAAAGTTTCAAAAAAACTGGAATTTACATAGTACCGGGGTAAGAGGTTTTTTTGTTGTTCCTCTGTTCCTTTACCATCTATAGCATTCGATTTTTCCTGAAAATAAGAACGCATAGACTCTCTAAGTACTAACTCATGGTATTGCTCCGGTGTTAGTATTATAGGGTAATTTATATTAAACCCTTCAAAAGTAGTGGTGTAAATATAGCGGTTTGTTACCGGGTCATACGAATATGCCTCAACAATGCTTTTGGGGTTAGGAATTTCTACTTTTCCTGTATTGTATCCTTTTAAAGTGTCATTCTTTTCTTCGTCTTCTTCAGGCACCTGCGCCTGTATAATAACACCAAAAAATAAAAATACTATAGAAAAGGCGTATTTTAAGTTACTGCAAAAATCTTTAGAGTATTCTGTTTTCAAGGACTATAAATTTTTTAATGCTTGTTTTATAATTGTCTCCACTGTGGCAGATGGATTCTCTCTAACAATCTTTTCTATCGCCTTCTCTGCCAATTTCTTGTTAAAGCCCAATACCTCCAAGGCAGATAACGCTTCTTCTTTGTTTGTATTGTAACCCGGACCCGAAACTTCCTCTAAATCGTATAGTTTTAACACTTTATCCTTTAAATCGAGTATAACCCTCTGTGCCGTCTTTACACCTATACCTTTGATAGACTGTATCGTGCCTACATCTCCGGTGCCAATAGAATGAATAATATGTTTAGGGTCTAAAGATGATAGCATTGTTCTTGCTGTACCGGCTCCTACACCTGAAACCGATAAAAGTAACTTAAAAAGTTCCCTTTCTGCCTTTTCGACAAAGCCAAAAAGCGTATGGGCATCTTCTTTTATCTGTAAAAAAGTATAGAGTTTTATATTTTCTGAATCCGGCAGCAGTGAAAATGTATGCAGTGATATATTAACCTGATACCCCACCCCGTTGCATTCTATAACTACATCGGTTGGTGTCTTTTCCACTAATCGCCCCTGAAGGTGTGCTATCATAATTTTTTCTTAAGCCGTTCCCAAAAATATATAAAATTCTTTAACCCTTTGCTAAAAACTATTTCTTTGCCATTTTAAGGCGTTTTTCCTTCTCTTGCGCATCTACAACAGCCACAGCTGCCATATTTACCATTTCTTCTACACTCGCCCCAAGCTGAAATATGTGAACCGGTTTATCCATGCCCATCATAATAGGCCCGATAGACACAACTTTATCAAGTTCTTTCATAAGCTTATAGGTAATATTAGCTGCTTCAAGATTAGGAAAAATAAGTGTATTTACTTTTTTCCCTGCCAGTTTAGAAAACGGGAATTTATCTTTATGCATTTCGGGATTCAGGGCAAAGTCGGCCTGAATTTCTCCATCAACAATAAGATCAGGATGTTCATTATGCAAAATAGCAACTGCCTGTCTTACTTTAACAGCATGCGGATGTGTAGATGAACCAAAGTTTGAGAATGACACCATTGCCAATACCGGTTCCATACCAAACATACGTACTGTTTTTGCAGTCATTACCGCAATTTTAGCAAGATCTTCCGCCGATGGGTCTGGATTTATAGCCGTATCCGATAAGAACATTGGTCCACGTTTGGTAAGCATCATGTTGGTTGTAGCAATACGGCTAACACCCGGTGCTCTTTCTATAACCTGCATAACAGGTTTAACAGTAGATGGATAACTTCTTGAATACCCTGTAAGCATAGCATCAGCCTCTCCCTCATTAACCATCATTGCTGCAAAATAGTTACGCTCCCTCATCCATTTCTGGGCATCCAGCAGGTTTACACCTCTTCGCTGTCTTGTTTCCCAATACGATTGAGCATAACGTAGCCTGCGCTCGTCTTCCACATCAGTTTTAGGGTCTATAATATCCACTTCGGCATCAAAGCCTATTTCTTCTTTAAGCTCGTTTATAGTCTCACGGTTACCTAAAAGTATTGGCGTACCAATACCTTCTTCCATAACAATTTGAGCCGCTTTAAGTACATCAAGATGATCCGCTTCTGCAAACACAATTCGTTTAGGTTCGCTTTTCGCCCTGTTGGTAAGTAACCTTACCATTTTATTGTCATTACCAAGGCGCTCTAACAACTCCTCTACATATTTATCCCAATCCTGTATCGGATTTTTAGCCACACCGCTTTCCATAGCCGCTTTTGCTACAGCCGGTGCTACTACAGCGATAAGCCTTGGGTCAAATGGTTTAGGGATAATATAATCACGGCCAAAGTTTAGTTTGGTTTCGCCATACGCAATGTTTACCTGCTCCGGCACCGGAGCTTTTGCAAGTGATGCCAAAGCATGTACCGCAGCCATCTTCATAGCTTCGTTTATTTTTGATGCACGTACATCTAACGCTCCCCTGAATATGTAAGGGAATCCAAGTACATTGTTTACCTGATTAGGATGATCGCTCCTGCCGGTAGCCATAATAATATCAGGACGTGTAGCAATAGCTACGTTGTAATCAACCTCCGGTATAGGGTTTGCCATAGCAAAGACTATAGGGTCGTTATTCATGCTCAAAAGCATTTGGGGAGTAAGTATATTACCTACCGAAAGTCCAAGGAACATATCTGCACCTTTAAGGGCTTCAGCTAATGTTTTAACTTCTCCCGGCTGTGCATATTTCATTTGTAATGGCAACAGTTCCTGACGGCTTGTTACAAGCATACCGTCTATATCAAACATTGTTATGTTCTCAGTTTTAACGCCCAGCAATACATACAAATTGGCACACGCCAATGCTGCTGATCCCGCTCCCGAAACTACAAGTTTAATTTCGGATATATTTTTACCTGCAAGTTCCGCCGCATTAATAAGTGCAGCCGATGATATGATTGCTGTACCATGCTGGTCATCATGCATTACAGGAATATTAAGTTCCTCTACAAGCCTTCTTTCAATTTCAAAAGATTCCGGAGCCTTAATATCTTCAAGGTTAATTCCACCAAAAGTTGGGGCTATATTTTTTACAGTTTCGATAAAAGCGTCAATATCTTTTGTATCAACTTCAATATCAAAAACATCTATATCTGCAAATATCTTAAACAGAAGGCCTTTACCTTCCATAACGGGCTTAGAAGCCTCAGGACCTATGTCGCCAAGGCCTAATACTGCAGTGCCGTTAGATATTACTGCCACTAAGTTACCCTTAGCAGTATATTTATATACATTATTTACATCTTTTGCTATTTCAAGGCACGGCTCTGCAACCCCCGGTGAATAAGCTAATGATAAATCTCTTTGTGTAGCATAAGGTTTTGTAGGCACTACCTGTATTTTACCCGGATGCGGTTTTGCGTGGTAAAGTAGTGCTTCTCTTCGTTTGCTGTATTGGTTCATTATGAATACGTTTTTTCTGGAACTCACAAAGGTAACCCTATCGGCGGAATTGTGAAATTTTTAACGCTATTCTTTTTCCGAACGTTTTTTCTGCGAAAAATGTACCTTTAGAAAAATTTTAATGCCAACTAATCATGAAAAAAACTTTTTTGATCCTTTTTGCTATGGCAACGGTTTTATCGTGCCAGAAAAAGGAAACTCAGGAAAACAAACTGGCCTCAAACAAAGAGATAAATCAGTTATTTGACGAGTATCAGGAAGCAAGGCTTAAACTTTTCCCCTGGGAAGCAACAACAGCCGGAGACGACCGATACAACAATGTTTATCCTAACACGGTAAGTGATGAATATATCGCGCAGGTTAAGGCTTTCTTTTCTAAATATAAAGATGCTCTTGCTAAATTCAACGATAATGAACTGTCAGAAAATGACCGCCTAAGCAAAGAGCTATTAACATGGGAATGTGACATTAACTTGGAACAATGGAGTTTTAACGAACAATTAATGCCTATTAACCAGTTTTGGAGTCCTGTTTTAACAATAGGACAATGGGGAAGCGGTTCAGGAGCGCAACCCTTTAAAACCGTTAAAGACTACAACAACTGGCTTGAAAGAATGGCCGACTTTAACGTCTACCTTACATCGGTTCAACAACGCATGAAAGAAGGAGTTGCAAAAGGTTATGTACTGCCAAAAGCACTAACCGAAAAGATGATTCCACAATTAAAAGACATGGCAAATGAAAATGTAACTGAGCATTTACTATTTAGCCCTGTAAAACAATTTCCTGCTTCTTTTACTGAAGCCGAAAAAAAAGATCTTACCGAAAAATATACCGCAACACTTAAAGACACGCTTATTCCTTCATTTAAGAGTCTTTATAATTATTTAAGTACTGATTACCTTAAAGCCAGCCGCACCACAAGTGGTATTTCGGCTATTCCTGATGGAAAAAAATACTACGAGCACCTTATAAAGCGCTACACTACCACCGATATGACTGCTGATGAAATTCATCAATTGGGTCTAAAAGAAGTAGCACGCCTTTCGGCAGAAATGGAAAAAGTAAAAACACAGGTTGGGTTTACCGGTTCACTTAAAGATTTCTTCAACTATGTGCGCGCTAAAAAAGAGCTGATGCCTTTTACCAAGCCGCAACAGGTAATAGACAATTTTAATGCTATTCATGAGAAAATGAAACCCAACTTAGAAAAGCTATTTGACATGAAGCCAAAGACTGCTTTTGAAGTTAGGAGAACTGAAGCTTTCCGTGAAGCATCGGCAAGTGCCGAGTATAATCAGGGATCACTGGATGGTACCCGCCCGGGAATTTTTTATGTACCAATACCGGATGTAAAAAAATATAATTATTATGCCGATGAAGATCTTTTTCTTCACGAGGCCATACCGGGACATCACTATCAGGTATCATTACAGCAGGAAAACACCGCATTGCCTAAATTCAGGAAAACAATCTGGTTTAATGTTTATGGTGAAGGCTGGGCTTTATATACAGAATCACTTGGTAAAGAACTTGGATTATATACAGACCCTTACCAATACTTTGGAATGCTTAGCGCCGAAATGCACCGTGCCCTGCGACTTGTAGTAGATACAGGATTACACACTAAAGGATGGACAAGGGAACAGGCTATAAAATATTCTATGGAAAATGAGGCCGAGCCTGAAGAAAGTATTATCTCCGAAATTGAGCGTTATATGGCAATACCGGGACAAGCATTATCTTATAAAATAGGCCAGTTAAAAATACGTGAATTACGAACTAAAGCCGAAAAAGAATTGGGATCAAAATTTAGCATTAAAGAATACCACAATCAGGTACTTGATGCAGGATGTCTTCCGTTAAAAGTGCTGGAAGGAAAAATTGATAAATGGATAGAGAGTAAGAAATAATTACTTTGTAATAAAAAAGGGTTCAGTTTAAGCTGAACCCTTTTTTTATGTTATTCTGTTTCGCAGGCCGGGTTATGCAGGATAGGAAAATTGCATGAATTTGCTATAAAGCATAACTGATTCGCTTTTCTATGTAATGCCAGCGCTTCTTCTATTTTATCGGCTTGCGCAATAATTACTTTTGGATTCAGCATTACTTCAGTAAAACGTCCTGATCCGTCAGATTCTACTTCAAGTGTTGCTACAGCATCATCAGAATACGAAAGCACTTCTATTCCGCTTTGGGCACATACGTACAAATAGGACATCATGTGACAGGAAACGAGACTACTCAACAACATATCTTCCGGATTATACAACGCAGCATCGCCTTTAAAAACCTTAGCCGCCGAGATATTTAAAACAGGTTTACCCTCCATCGCTATCGTATGATTTCTGCTATATGATTTTATGTTTTCACGCCCTTTGGCTGAACGCCAAAAAGCTTTGGCTTTAAATAAATGTTTAAATCCCATGATTATATGTTAGCAAAGTTTAAGACTTAAGAAAATCTATATTTCTTTTTAACCCATCAAATTTAGTACGTTTTACGGCCGAGTTTTTAAACACAGCCCTAAAGGTATCTTCGGTAATTTCTTCCCAGTCTTTTTTGGTTAACGATAAAAGATCAGGATGCGGATTGAATAGTGGTTCATTATGCGGTTTTGAGAAACGGTTCCACGGACATACATCCTGGCATATATCGCAGCCAAAAGCCCATTCATCAAACTTGCCTTTCATATCATTGGGCAGGTTGTCCTTAAGTTCAATCGTAAAATAGGAAATGCATTTGCTACCATCAACTACATAAGGTTCAATAATTGCCTGTGTTGGGCAAGCATCAATACAGGCGGTACAGCTGCCGCAATGATTGGTTACTGCATGGTCATACTCAAGGTCAAGATCAATTATCAGTTCAGCAATAAAAAAGAAAGAACCTACCTGTTTACTTAGCAGGTTACTGTTTTTACCTATCCATCCGAGACCACTTTTAGATGCCCATGCCTTATCTAAAACAGGCGCCGAATCTACAAAAGCCCTGCCACTTACCTCTCCTATTTCTGATTGAATCGAAAATAACAGTTCCTTTAACTTTTCCTTGATTACAAAATGGTAATCCTGGCCATAGGCATATTTCGATATTTTGAAGGTATTATCGCTCTGGGTTTGTTCAGGATAATAGTTGAGCAATAAAGAAATGACGCTTTTAGCATCGTCTACCAGTAATGTTGGATCTAAGCGTTTATCAAAGTTATTTTCCATATACCACATCTGCCCGTTACGGTTGGCCTTAAGCCATGCTTCCAGCCGCGGTGCCTCTTCTTCCAGAAAACCCGCTTTAGATATTCCGCACGACATAAAACCAAGGCGTTTGGCCTCAGCTTTAATAAATGCTGTATATTTTTCTTTATTGTTTATCACTTTCGTCTGCCTGCTCTATTGTGCAAAGGTATACAACTTCTATAAAACAAAAACCGCTCCATAGCGGAGCGGTTCATTATATATTGTAATACGATTAGCCCAACAACTCGTCAAGGTTGGAAAGTCCCATTGTAAAACCTTCTTTGAAGCCCATTGCAATCATTTTTTCAAGATCTTCGTTATTGTCAAACGCAAGTTCTACCGTAACAATAGTTGTATCTCCGGTTCCTTCAAATTTATTAGTCCAATGCCCTACAGAGAAATCAGGAGTTATATTGCCATCTTCATCACAAAAGCAATTATCTGCCGAAAAGCTTTTACCCTCTTCGATTGCAGTAAAATCTACCCTGCACCAGTGTTTATCACCTTCAGGACTTACCATCGCATACAGCCATCTTCCGCCTTTAGTAAAATTCATTTCTTTGGTTTCAACCCTATATGGTTTAGGTGCCCACCATTTATCTAGCAGTGAACTATCTGTCCATGCCTGCCATACTTTGTCTACAGGAGCATTAAAAGCGCGGGTTACTATTAACTTTTTACCCGACGGGTCATTTACAATTTTGGTTTCATTACTCATAATTATTTGGTTTTTGTTTGATTTAATAATTCGTCAAGCTGTGAAAATTTGTCCTCCCATATCTTCCTGAAAGGCTCAAGCCATGCATCTACCTCTTTCATTTTTTTAGTGTTCAAATGATAATAAATCTCCCTCCCGGAAGCCTTTTGGGTAACCATACCACATTCAGCCAATATGTTCACATGCTTAGAAACTGCCTGCCTGGTGGTAGAAAATTCTCCTGCAAGGGCATTAGGCGTCATCTCCTGTTTAGTAAGCAGGGTTAATATTGCCCTTCGTGTAGGATCGGCAATGGCATGAAAAACATCTCTCTGTACACTTTGTGTCATGATACGCAACTATATAGTTGCAAATATATAAAACGCAATTAAACGGTTGCGCTTTTAAAATGTTAAATTTTAAGCACAAAAAAAGCTGCAAGTTTATAACTTACAGCTTTGTATATAATTTTGACATAATTATTATCCAAATAAATCGCCTTGAGGGCCAAGTTTCATTCTGCCTAAATGCTTATAGGCCTGCTCGGTTACTTCCCTGCCTCTTGGTGTCCTTATGATAAATCCTTCCTGAATAAGGAATGGTTCGTACACCTCTTCTATTGTCTCACCACTTTCGGATACTGCAGTAGCCAAAGTAGATAACCCTACCGGCCCACCTTTAAATTTATCTATAATTGTGGTAAGTATCTTATTATCCATTTCGTCGAGTCCGTGAGCATCTACATTTAATGCTTTAAGCGAATAACGGGCAATTTCTATATCAATCTTACCATTGCCTTTAATCTGGGCAAAGTCGCGCACACGACGAAGCAATGCATTGGCAATACGTGGTGTACCGCGACTACGCCCCGCAATTTCGATAGCTGCCTCCATAGTGATAGGCATTTTTAATATAGAAGAACTACGCTCTACAATAGTTGTAAGCAGTTCTTTTGTGTAATACTGAAGCCTGCTTGATATACCAAAACGCGCACGCATTGGCGCCGTAAGCAGTCCTGAACGTGTTGTGGCTCCCACTAAAGTAAATGGATTAAGCCCTATTTGAACCGAACGGGCATTAGGCCCCGACTCGATCATAATATCAATCTTGAAATCCTCCATCGCCGAATAAAGGTACTCCTCTACTACAGGGCTAAGACGGTGTATCTCATCTATAAAGAGTATATCCCTTTCATCAAGATTCGTTAACAATCCTGCAAGATCGCCAGGCTTATCCAGCACAGGCCCTGAGGTGATTTTTATTCCCACACCAAGCTCATTAGCAAGAATGTTAGCTAATGTTGTCTTACCAAGTCCCGGAGGGCCGTGAAACAGCGTATGATCTAAGGCTTCACCACGCATATTGGCAGCCTGAACAAATACAAGCAGGTTTTCAAGTACCTGGTCCTGTCCGGTAAAATCATCAAACGAGAGGGGCCTTAACTTTTTTTCAAGGTCCAGTTCTTCGGCATTAAAATTTGTATTGGTAGGATCTAAATTCTCATTCATATCGCAAAGATAATCGAATTTGGTATGTATTACATCTGATAACCTTCAGATAAAATTTCATTCCATTCCGGATGTTCATTTATATAATGTGCCACATAAGAACAAAGAGGCACAACCGTTAAACCGTTATCCTGAATGCATTTCAATGTGCGTTCAATTAACTGTCCCGCAATTCCTTTTCCACGCAAATGTATTGGTGTTTCGGTATGGGTAAGAAATATTTTTTCTCCCTGCCTGTAATATTCAACAAAAGCGATGCCTCCCGGCACATGCAGTTCAAACTGCTGGCCTTCCTCATTCACTTTAAAATTGCTATCGGAGCTGTTTTTCATAGCCATGTTTTTTAATAAAGGTATAATTATTATGATAAATGACGAACCTCATTAAGGATATATTTAAGAGGAACGATATAAAAGGATATTTTAAATATCTTTAACCAACATAAACCAAACACCAATTATGGAAGAACAACACGAAGACAAACATTTAAAACGCGAACTGGGCCTGCTTGATGGTACTATGCTGGTAGTAGGATCGATGATAGGATCGGGAATATTTATTGTAAGCGCCGACATGATGCGAAACATTGGCAGTGCAGGATGGCTAATTCTTATCTGGGTATTATCCGGATTAATGACAATGATAGCAGCCATTAGCTATGGCGAACTGAGCGCTATGTTCCCAAAAGCAGGCGGACAATATGTTTACCTGAAAGAAGCGTATAACAAACTTATCGCCTTTTTATACGGATGGAGTTTTTTTGCAGTAATACAAACGGGAACTATTGCCGCAGTAGGCGTAGCATTTGCAAAGTTTACAGCGTATATCTATCCGCCTTTCAGTGACCAGAATGTTCTTTATGAAATCGGTTCATTCAAACTTAATGCGGCTCAAATTGTTTCTATAATTACAATCATTTTGCTTACCTACATCAATAGCAAAGGCGTTAAGAATGGAAAGTACATCCAGACAGTGTTTACAATAACCAAAATAGCTTCGCTTTTTGGTTTAGTCATATTTGGGCTTATACTGGCTGCGAAAGCAGATATATGGAGTGCCAACTGGGCAGATGCCTGGAATTCACAATCTTTTGATAAAGATACCAATCAGTGGATACCAATTGGCGGAACCGTACTAATGTCAGCAATTGCAGCGTCAATGGTCGGTTCATTATTTTCAAGTGATGCCTGGAATGGAGTAACTTTTATATCCGGAGAAATTAAAAATCCGCAACGTAATGTAGGGATGAGTCTATTCTTAGGAACATTAATAGTTACTATAATTTACATTTCTGCCAATATAATGTATATTGCTGTAATGCCAAATAATGCTATTGCATTTGCAGAATCAGACCGTGTAGCAGTAGTAGCTTCTCATGCAATTTTTGGACCTACCGGAACTTATATTATAGCCATAATGATCATGATCTCAACCTTTGGCTGTAATAACGGACTAATCATGGCAGGTGCAAGAGTATATTATACTATGGCAAAAGATGGTTTATTCTTTAAGAAAGCAGCCAATCTGAACGGTTCAAGTGTACCGGGTTGGGGTTTATGGTTTCAATGTATCTGGGCATCGGCTTTATGCCTGACCGGTAAGTACGGCGACCTGCTTGACTTCGTGATGATAATAGTTGTAATATTTTACATACTCACTATTTATGGAATTTTTATACTTAGAAAGAAAATGCCAAATGCAGAACGTCCCTATAAAGCTTTTGGCTATCCTGTACTTCCTATGATATATATTATTCTGGCAACTGCATTTTGTTTCTTTTTACTAAAAGACAGGACAAGCACCTGCGGATGGGGCGTATTGATAATGCTTGCAGGAATACCGGTGTATTATTTAACGAAGCCGAAGGAATGATTTATAATATAGCTTTACTGATTTAAATTCTTTCGATGGCATTCAATCAATAATTATGAGCACAGCTAAATATATCTTAACAATTGAAAATAATGACATACTGGAAATTCAGAATGCCTTATTTGAATGCAACGTTTATACCAAATTAAAAAATAAAATATTGATTGAAATATCCGATGAAACAGAAAATTTTAAATTCACCTCAGAATACTTCAATAGAAAAGACATAAACTACATGAATAGCCAAATCAACATAGATAATATTGGAAATCGAGAAAAACAAGTAATTGGCGCATTGGCTTTATATAAATTTTGCAAGACTTATTTAATTTATGATGAAAGTGTCAATCAACTATTAAATCATCTAATCGATATATTAATTTCTGAAAATTTAGACGAATGGAATAATAATGGATTGCAGATTGAGATTATAGGTAGAGGTGAACCCTTACCAAACAAAATAGATTCAAAAATCAATTTTGATTTAAAAGAAGATTTTTATCGATTAGTTGATATAGTTATTGAAATAGGCATTGTTGATTTATATGGCTCAGACACAATGTATCCAAATCTTTTTTTAAAGCAGGTATTTGATATATTGATTAAGAATAAAATTGAATTTCCAATTCCTGATATTTTAATAAAACACGTACAGGACAATAAATGGGGGAAAGTTTGGGACATTAACAGTTTTAAAAAATTTAAACTTGAAATGGATAACATGTAGTACATTACCTTGCACACTAGCATATTGCTCATGCCCAAACAGATAAACCAATTAAATAATAAACAAAGGCGATAGTATATCAGATGTGTTGGTAGATTAATGTTGGAAAGCATACTAACTAAAAAGAATACATTTAATTTACTTTATAAAAGTAAAACAACCTTCGGGTTGTTTTTTTGTTTAGTATGTGTTGAAATCTTATATAATGGCTATAACAAGAGGTTCATGTTCCAGATGTGACAAGAATATTCTTTTATTCATCAAATTAATAAATTAACCTGACGTTAAGTAAATGTCGATCTAAAAAGAAAGCCCTTGCAGTTGCAAGGGCTTTCTTTTATATAATAGAGGGAATTAATCTTAGTGATGTAACTCTTCTTCTCCTTCTTTCATTGGAACTGTTTGCGGAACGAAGTCATCATCATGACCTGGTTTGCTATAGTCATAAGGCCATCTGTAAACTTCAGGAATTTCTCCAGGCCAGTTACCATGCATGTGCTCAACAGGTGTAGTCCACTCAAGAGTGTTAGCTCTCCAAGGGTTTTGTGTAGCTTTCTTACCTCTGAAAATGCTATAGAAGAAGTTCCATAGGAAGAATAACTGGAAGAAAGCACCAACAAGAGCAAACATAGTAATGATTACATTAACGTCAGCAAGGTCATCGAATAACGGGAATGCTGTGTTAGTATAGTAACGTCTTGGAAGACCAGCCATACCAATAAAGTGCATTGGGAAGAATACTCCGTAAGCACACACTGCAGTTACCCAGAAGTGAATGTAACCAAGGTTTTTATTAAGCATTCTACCGAATAATTTTGGGTACCAGTGGTAGATACCTGCAAACATACCATAAAGAGCAGATATACCCATTACAAGGTGGAAGTGAGCAATAACGAAATATGTATCGTGAACGTTAATATCCAATGTACTGTCTCCAAGGATAATACCTGTAAGACCACCTGTAATAAACGTAGATACGAAACCTATTGAGAATAGCATTGCAGGATTAAGCTGTAGGTTACCCCTCCAAAGAGTAGTAATCCAGTTGAACGCCTTTACCGCAGATGGTATAGCAATAAGTAATGTTGTAAATGTAAATACCGAACCAAGGAATGGATTCATACCGGAGATGAACATGTGGTGACCCCAAACGATAGTTGATAAGAATGCAATAGCTAATATAGAAGCGATCATCGCACGGTAACCAAAGATTGGTTTACGCGCATTTGATGTCATAATTTCAGATACAAGACCCATTGCAGGAAGGATTACAATGTAAACCTCCGGGTGACCAAGAAACCAGAAAAGGTGTTCAAACAATACCGGAGAACCACCCTGATAATGGAGAACCTCACCTGAAATAAAGATATCAGAAAGGTAGAATGAAGTACCAAAGCTTCTGTCAAAGATCAATAGTAAGGCTGCAGAAAGAAGTACCGGGAACGATACTATACCAATAACAGCAGTAATGAATAAAGCCCAGATAGTAAGAGGAAGTCTTGTCATAGACATACCTTTTGTTCTAAGGTTTATTACAGTAACAACATAGTTAAGAGATCCCATTAACGATGAAGCAATGAATATAGCCATAGAAACTAACCAAAGCGTCATACCAGTACCAGAACCACCAATTGCTTGCGGTAATGCACTTAATGGCGGATATATTGTCCATCCGGCAGATGCAGGACCAGCTTCAACAAAAAGAGATGCGATCATGATTACTGCAGATAAAAAGAACATCCAGTAAGAAACCATGTTCATGAAACCTGAAGCCATATCTCTTGCTCCAATTTGTAACGGAATAAGAAGGTTACTAAAGGTACCACTCAAACCGGCTGTTAATACAAAGAATACCATTATAGTACCATGTATTGTTACAAGCGCCAGGTAAATATCATTTTTCATAACTCCTCCCGGAGCAAATTTATCACCTAAAAGAACTTTAAATACTGTAAAAGATTCTTCCGGCCAAGCGATTTGCATACGGAATAATAGAGACATAATAACCCCTATAACTCCCATTACAATACCTGTAATAAGGTACTGCTTAGCAATCATCTTGTGGTCAATACTAAAGATGTACTTAGTTATAAAAGTATCTTTATGGTGATGTTCGTGAGCATCGTGGTGACCGTGATCTGCGTGACCGTGTACTTCGTCGTGTCCTACTGCTGACATATTTCTTTAATTTGAATATATTTAAAAAGAATTATTTTTTTACAACCTGTGCTACCATTGTAGAATCCGGTTTTGCTGCCGCTGCCGAATCTGCAGGTTTAGACGGTGTAGCTTCCGGTGCCGGAGCCGCTGCTGCTTCATCTTTTGCTTTCTTAACAGCTGCAGATAATTTTTCTTTTCCGCTTAGCCATTTTTTGAAATCTGCATCGTCTTCAACAACAACTTTCATTTGCATATTGTAGTGAGACATACCACAAATTTTGTTACATAAAAGCAGGTAATCAAATGTATAAGGATCTAAAGCCGTTTTGCCTTCCGCTACAAGCTGAGCACTCTTTTTAGATCTTATCTCATTAATATGAGCTACTTTGTTCATTATTCGTGCATCCTGACGCATTTCGTCAGTAGTAACTGTAGGTACAAAAGCAAATTCTGTAACCATACCCGGAACTACGTTCATCTGAGCCCTGAAGTGAGGAAAATAAGCAGAGTGCAATACATCCTGAGAACGGAACTTGAATATAACCTGTTTTCCTTTTGGTAAGTGAAGTTCAGTAGACTGAATATCATCCTGAGCATTAGGATCAGACATATCAACACCTAATGTGTTAACACCTTCAATATATCTTACGTTAGCTTTACCAAGTACGCCATCTTCACCAGCGTAACGTACTTCCCAGCTAAATTGTTTAGCATATACTTCAACTAAAACACTACCTTCTTTTTCTTTATCAATAAACATGATGTTTGTCCATGCGTATAATCCATAAAGGATAAGACCTGCAAGAACGATTACCGGGATAATAGTCCAGATAAATTCAAGTTTATCATTATCTGCATAATAAAATGCAACGTTACCTTTTTTACCTCTGTATTTAAAACTGAAATAATGTAAAAGGAACTGTGTAATAGTCTGTACAATAAAAATAAGCCACATAGAGATAGCCATAAGGTTATCATACTGAGGACCGTGTTCTGAAGCCGGAGTACCTAAAACAAGGCCACCCCATTTCCATAAAGAATAAATTGTAAAAATGTAAATGAAACCTAAAAAACCAAACATCAGGTAACCATTAACATTATTATCTCTGTCGTTAGCAACTTCACTCTGAGCATCCTCAGCAGTACTTGCCCCAACCTGTGTCAGGTCAAATATTTTAGTTAATTGCCATATTGCAATGCCTAATAAAACTAAAACTACTATTATCAATAAACTAGTCATTTGTTTATTTCTTTAAATATTAATAATGAAAATGCTTACTTTCTTCAACTAATGGATTGCGTTTAGCTAACAACGGCGCTTTAGTAAGGGCTGTGAACACAACAAATATAAATAATCCAAGGAAGAATAATATCGCACCTATTTCACCTGCACCAATAAACCACTGGTCTCCTACTGTAGCCGGCATGATCATGTTAAAGAAGTCGATATAGTGACCACAAAGGATAACCGTACCTGCCATAACAACGATCCATGAAAGACGTTTGAAATCAGTATTTAAAAGTATAAGTACAGGGAATACGAAGTTCATTGCAACCATACCAAAGAAAGGAAGGTTATAATTTTCTATACGCATTTTAAAATAAACAATCTCTTCAGGTATATCAGCATACCATATAAGCATAAACTGAGAGAACCAAAGGTAAGTCCAGAATACACTGATACCAAACATGAATTTAGCTAAATCGTGGATATGGCTTGTATTTACATACTCAAGGTGGCCAAGAGATTTAAGGTAAAGCGTTACTAAAGCAATTACAGTAATACCACTTACAAAGAAACTTGCAAATACATACCATCCGAATAGTGTGCTGTACCAATGAGGATCGACAGACATAACCCAATCCCATGACATTATAGATTCAGAAACTATAAAAAATACAAGGAATGTAGCAGCTGCTTTAAAACTTTTCTTGTAAGGCAGATTATCTGTAGCCTCATCCTGAGCAAGAGATTTTTTTCTTGCGTATTGACGATAAAAAATCCATCCACCCATAAAGATTGCAGCCCTGATAAGGAAGAATCCTTTATTAAGATAACCTGATTTTGCCTGGATAAGATGGTCTTCAGCAACAACTTTAGCATCCATCCAGATAAATATTTTATGAAGGTCCAAAGTACCTGCTACAAGCAGAAGGAATACTATAATGGCACCAGGAATAAGATAGCTTGAAATACCTTCCATAACCCTGAATAACACAGGAGACCATCCTGCCTGAGCAGCGTTTTGGATAGCATAGAAAGCAAGAGCTCCTAAAGATATAAGCATAAAGAATAATGCAGCAACATAAACAGCAGACCATGGTTTGTTTTGCAACTGACCAAGTACGTGTTCTAAATGATGTTGGTGTTCTGCGTGTGCATCATGAGCAGTTTCGCCATGAGCAGCGTGAGCCTCTTCAGTATGAGTAGGAGCAGCAGTACCATGATCTTCATGGTTTGCTACAGCAGCTTCAGCATGAACAGTATCATGCTCTTCGTGAGCTGTTTCAGCAGCCACAGCATGTGCTGTATCGTGAGCAGCTTCAGCATGAGCCTCCTCAGCTACCGGTGCAGCGTGAGTTTCTTCAGTTGTAGCAGCATGAGCGTCATGTGCAGCAGCTTCATTATGGCCAGCTTCAGCATGACCTCCACCGTGGTGGCTGTCAGCTGCTAATATTTTCTCTACGTCTTCAACGGTTTTTGGTGCAGTCAAAAAACTATAGCCAATCCCAAGGACACCTAAGATCATCAGGACAAATGCAATTGTTTTTAATCTACTTGAAAATGTGTACATATATTTATGCTTTCAGTGTTCTACAATTATTATTCACTCCTTAGTTTCAACACATAGTTAACAACCTGCCAACGTTCTGTTTGAGAAAGCTGGTTAGCATGAGAACCCATTGAGTTTAGTCCATAAGTTATTACGTGGTATATACTTCCTTCAGTAATAGGCCTGTCTTTATAGTTAGGCACACCAAGGAACTTTTCTCTTTTTACAAGATTACCTTTACCATCACCTTTGTCACCGTGGCATATTGCACAGTATATTGTGAATAATTCTTTACCCTTCTCAAGATCAACCTGATCAGGAGCAAGTGGAGATTTTAAGTTTGCTTTTGCAAGTTCATATCCTGCAGTAGAGTTTTCATATTCCTCAGGAGTGAATCCTCTTGGAATAGATCCTTTAGCAGGAAGCTGTCCTTCTTTACCATTTGCAAATGCAGCCGATTCAGAATACGTTTCATACCCTACCGACTCATACATGTTTGGCATGTACTGGTAATTAGGCTCTGATTTATTAAAGCAGGCAGTAAGCGACGTTGACGCCACTGCCAGTAATGCTATTTTATATAACGCTTTCATACTTCTTTTAATGCTTTTCAATTACTTTAACTTCCACAGCACCTGTGTTCTCAAGAAAGAAACAAGCTGGTTCTCATCGCCGTGAACCAAAACCTCCATAAGGAAGTGGTCATCTGTAGTCCTTACATCAGGATTTTCAGCATTCTTAAACGGCCATAATTTACTTCTCATATAAAAGGTAATAACCATTAAGTGGGCAGCAAAGAATACTGTTAACTCAAACATTACCGGTACAAAAGCCGGCATATTCTGGATGTAGCTAAAGCTTGGTTTACCACCGATATCCTGTGGCCAGTCATGGATCATGATAAAGTTCATCATTGCAGTAGCAACAGATAATCCCACTAAGCCGTATAAGAATGAGCAAATAGCTAATCTTGTTGGAGCAAGCCCCATAGCCTTATCTAGTCCGTGAACCGGGAATGGCGTATAGATTTCTTCAATGTGATGATGTGCAGCACGTGTTTGCCTTACTGCATCCATTAGGACATCATCGTCATTGTATAGTACATGTATAACTTTATTACTCATGATCTTAGTGATGATTATTTTCTGAATGTGAATGATTATCGTGTCCGCCCTGCTCTCTTAGCTTTTTGTAAGTTTCGCTGGAAGTTTTCATAATAGATTTAACCTCTGCCTGTGCAATTACAGGGAAACTTCTTGAATAAAGAAGGAACAATACAAAGAAGAAACCTATTGTACCGATGAAGAAACCTGCATCTACAAAAGTAGGCTGGAACATAGTCCATGAAGATGGAAGGTAATCTCTGTGAAGAGAGGTAACGATAATTACGAAACGCTCAAACCACATACCTATGTTTACTACGATTGAAATTACGAAAGAAACGTAGATGCTTGTTCTGATCTTTTTGAACCACATTACCTGCGGAGAGATAACGTTACAAGTCATCATCAGTGCATAAGCCCACCAGTAAGGACCTGTAGCCCTGTTAAGGAAAGCATACTGCTCATATTCTACACCTGAATACCAGGCAACGAATAACTCAGTAATATATGCTGTACCTACAATCGAACCTGTAATCATAATAATGATATTCATCAATTCGATATGCTGTATAGTGATATAAGCTTCAAGGTTTGAAAGTTTTCTCATGATGATAAGCAATGTGTTTACCATTGCAAATCCTGAGAAGATAGCTCCCGCAACGAAGTATGGCGGAAGAATTGTTGTATGCCATCCGGGTATAACCGAAGTAGCAAAGTCAAAGGATACGATCGTGTGTACAGAAAGTACAAGTGGAGTAGCCAGACCTGCAAGTACAAGAGAAACCTCTTCAAAACGTTGCCAGTCTTTTGCTCTACCGCTCCATCCGAAGCTAAGTATTGAATATACTTTTTTAGTGAAAGGCGTTATAGCCCTGTCACGAAGCATTGCAAAGTCAGGAAGTAAACCTGTCCACCAGAAAACCAATGATACCGAAAGGTATGTAGAGATCGCAAATACGTCCCAAAGCAGTGGTGAGTTAAAGTTTACCCAAAGTGAACCAAACTGGTTAGGAATTGGCATTACCCAGTACGCTAACCAAGGACGACCCATGTGGAATACAGGGAACATCGCTGCCTGTATTACCGAAAAGATTGTCATTGCTTCTGCAGAACGGTTAATCGCCATTCTCCATTTTTGACGGAATAATAAAAGTACTGCAGAAATAAGTGTTCCTGCGTGACCGATACCTACCCACCAAACGAAGTTGGTAATATCCCAGGCCCAGCCAATTGTTTTATTTGAACCCCATGTACCGATACCTGTTCCAACTGTATAACTAACACATGCTACTCCCCAAAGGAAAGCTGCCAGTGCAATTGAAAATGCGATCCACCATTGTTTGTTTGCTCTTCCTTCAACAGGAGCAGCAACATCAACGGTAACATCATGGTAATTTTTGTCACCTATAATTAAAGGTTTTCTAATGGGTGCTTCGTAATGAGACGACATAATCCTTTATAGTGTTTCTTATTAATATTACTTCTTATTATGTATTTCTAACTTTTACGTGGTAGAATACATTTGGCTGTGTTCCTATCTGTGCAAGAAGGTGGTAAGCCCTTTCGTCCTCTTTAAGAGCAACGATTGGATCCTCTTTCTCATTTACATCCCCAAATACCATTGCACCGCTAGAGCAAGCTGCAGAACAAGCGCAGGCATCGTTGAATTCACCTTTAGCAACAGTTCTTCCTTCGCGTTTTGCTTTAAGAATAACTGCCTGAGTAGACTGGATACAGAAAGAACATTTTTCCATAACACCTCTCGAACGAACGTTAACGTCAGGATTAAGGACCATACGCCCTAAATCATCATTCATGTGGTAGTCAAACTCGCTATTTTTGTTGTAAAGGAACCAGTTGAAACGACGTACTTTATAAGGACAGTTGTTTGCACAGTAACGAGTACCAACACAACGGTTATAAGCCATGTGATTTTGTCCCTGACGTCCGTGAGAAGTTGCCGCAACAGGACAAACAGTTTCACATGGAGCGTGGTTACAGTGCTGACACATTACCGGCTGGAATACTACCTGAGGATTCTCAGAAGGATCTTCCATTGCATTGAAAGTAGATACAGAATCAAATAATCCAGAAGCACTTTCTTTTTTAGTAACATCTCCTGCAAAAGTATCCTGAGAAGAATAATACCTGTCAATACGCAACCAGTGCATATCACGGCTTCTTCTGATCTCAGATTTTCCTACTACAGGTACATTGTTTTCAGCGTGACAAGCGATAACACAAGCCCCACATCCTGTACATGCATTAAGATCTATCGATAAGTTAAAGTGATGACCTGTAGTTCTGTCAAAAGACTCCCAAAGGTCAATTGATGCAGCAGGAACTTCCTTATGGTCATAAGACACAACCGGCATTACATTCCACTCAGATGCATCTTTTTCATTAAACTCTTTAAGAGTAGCTTCTTTAACAATATCTCCCCTACCCATTAAAGTTTTTTGAAGCTGAACGCATGCAAACTCGTGTTCGCCATCCGTTTTAGTTAGCTTAGCAGACTGGAATGAATTAAGGTTATTATACAAACTGTAAGCATTAACACCTACAATCATTTCTTTTTTCATGGCTGCTGCACGGCCGTAACCTAAAGCAAGACCCACAGTACCATTTGCCTGACCCGGCTGTATGATAACAGGTACTTTTTCTAATTTTTTACCGTTAACCTCAATTGTAACATAGCTACCATTAAGACCACCATTAGCAACGTTCCAGTTTTCAAGCTTAAGCTTTTCAGCGTCAGCTTTAGAAACTGTTACATAGTTATCCCAAGATACCCTTGTAATAGGATCAGGGAATTCCTGAAGCCATGGGTTATTAGCCTGCTGGCCATCTCCCATACCGGTTTTAGTGTAAAGTACCAGCTCTAAACCACCCGTTGCTTTAGCAGCAGCAAGTTTAGAAGCAGCACCTGAGAAATCTGCAGCAGCGCCCGATACCGGAGCAACTTCAGATACACTAACACCATCGTGAACTAATTGATTCCAGGTCTTTCCGGCAACATAAGTTGCAGAAGCACCTTTAAGGTAACCGTAATAATCCTGAGCACTACCTGACCATGCAAGTAACGCATCCTGGAATTGTTTTGTATTGAATAACGGACGGATCGTAGGCTGTGTTACAGCGTAATATCCTTTTGCTACACTTACATCTCCCCAAGACTCAAGGTAATGAGGGGCTGCAGCAGCAATAGTAGTTATTGAAGCAGTTTCATCTTCTTTAAGAGAGAAAGAAACTGATAGTTTCACTTTTTTAAGTCCTTCAGCAAAATCAGCACTGTTCGGTAATGTATACACAGGGTTCACTCCATTCATAATAAGCGTGTGAACACTTCCTGCTTTCATATCAGCTACAAGCTGAGCAACTGCTTTAGCATCACCTTTACGAACAAGGCGTGCACCTGCAGGATTAAATGCAGCAGATTGAAGAGCATTATTGATCGCTATTACAAGCAACTGAGCATTAACATCATCAAGACCTGTAATAACTACACCTCTTGAACCTGCATCTTTTACCTGTTTAGCAGCATTTTTAACCGCTTCAGCATAAGTAGCGTTCACAGCAGGAACACTAACTGAAGAACCGGTAATAACATTATATATAGTAACAAGGGCATATTTTTGCTCTGTAACAGTCAATGGAATACGTTTGTCAGCATTAGCGCCTGAAAGAGACATATTAGACTCAATTTGGATATGCTTAGACATTTTTCCTTGTTTAGGAATACGTCCGTTAGTATAACCTCCGTCAAATCCTCCACCTTGCCAGTCTCCTAAGAAATCAGCTCCAACAGAAAGAATAACATCAGCTTTACCAAAGTCATAATCAGCAAGTGCTCTTTCACCGTATACAGCCTGGAAAGCATCCAGAGCTTCAGATGAAGAAACAGCATCATAAACCACATGCTTAAAGCCCGGGTATTTAGCACCAAACTCAGCAATTACTTTATCAGTAGAAGGACTTGCAGTCGTACCTGTAAGAACAACTACCTGACCTGAACCTGCCTGAGCAAGGCCGGCTTTTACTTTAGCATCAACTTCTTCCCATGACGCAGGTTTTCCCGCAATTACAGGCTGCTTAAGACGCATACTGTCATATAATGACAATACAGAAGCATGAACTCTTGCATTAGCAGCAAACTTTGCGCCCGCAAGCACATTGTTTTCTACTTTAATAGGACGGCCTTCGCGCGTCTTGATTAATATATTTGCGAAATCAAAACCATCATTCATGGTAGTTGCATAGTAATCAGCAACACCCGGGATGATTTCTTCCGGCTGAACTACGTAAGGAATAGACTTAATAACCGGGCCCTCACAAGCAGCAAGCGATGCAGCTGCAGTACTGAACCCAACATATTTCAAAAAGTCACGACGGCTTGTTGATGAAGAGGCAAGAGCTTCCTTGTCGCCAAGAAATTCTTCAGTAGGGATTTCCTCAACAAACTCATTGTTTCTTAGCGTCTCAACAATAGAGCTGTTTTCGTTCAGCTCTTCAACACTTTGCCAGTATTTTTTGTTTGATGCCATGTTGTATATAGATATTAGCTTCTTAAAAATTGATTAATAGTGACATTTACCACACTCAGTACCACCCATGTTAGCAGCAGTAAGCTTAACTACACCATATTTCTTGGCAAGTTCATCGTGGATTTTCTTGTAGTAGTCATTTCCTTCTACCTTAACGTCAGTCTCACGGTGACAGTTAATACACCAGCCCATTGTTAATGGCGCATGCTGTTTCATAACTTCAAAAGTTTCAACAGGACCGTGACATTTTTGACATTCAACACCAGCAACAGAAACGTGCTGAGAGTGGTTGAAGTAAACGAAATCCGGAAGGTTGTGAATCCTAACCCACTTAACAGGTTTTTGTTTTCCGGTATATTTTTGAGCTGTAGCATCCCATCCTACTGCATCATATAATTTTTTGATTTCACCAGAATAGAATTCTTTAGAATGATCTACATACGTAGAATCTTTATCCCCTTGGAATTCATTGATATTCTTGTGACAGTTCATACACACATTAAGCGATGGTATACCCGAAGTTTTACTAACCCTTGCAGAAGAGTGACAGTATTTACAATCGATACCGTTATCACCGGCATGTATTTTATGCGAGAAGTGTATCGGCTGTATTGGCTGATAATCTTTATCAACACCCACCTGCATTAGGTATCCATAAAGGAAATAGGCAGAAGCAAGCATTAAAAGAATTGTTGTTACCAAAACAAGGAACTGGTTTTTAGCATATGCTTTCCACAAAGAAACAGAAGCATCTTTTTTAACAAGTTCCGCGCCGTTAACAGCCGAAACTTTCTTCAAAGTTCTGTTCACCAGGACAAGCATAACAATCAGCACACCAAGCACAACAATAAGCAGTCCTAAAACCAGATTATTAGAAGCACCAGAACCGGCATTACCCCCTTCAGCACCACCCGGAGCAGCCAAAGCCTTTTCAGCAACAGGAGCCGGAGCCGAAGTATAAGCCATGATATTATCAATATCACCTGATGACAATTGAGGAAACGGCGTCATAACAGCATTGTTATTCTCTGCAAAAAGCTTAACAGCTTCAGCATCGCCTGCTTTGATCATTGCACTACTGTTCGCTACCCACTTGTAGATCCACGCACGGTCATGCCTGTCAGCAACACCTCTTAACGCGGGACCTGTAGATCTTGCATCAAGTTTGTGACATGCAGCACAAAGAGTATTAAACAACTCTTTACCCTTTGCAGGATCACCGGCTCCTTCTGCAGGAGCGGCTGCCGCTGCTGGTTCGGCCGCTGCGGGTGCAGCTGCTTGCTGAGCATAACTAGCAATGGAAAATGACAGCGATAACGCCAGACAGAACAATAAAATTCTTGAAAACGAAGTATGGTTACCCACTTTTTTCATATTAAAAATGATTATCGACTTAAATTGGTATAGTTTTTTCAAGGCAAGGCATAGACACACCATGCTTTTTTAAAAACTCCCACAAAAATACGACTTAAGAATTATTCTCAAACCTTAAATAAACCTTAATACATAATTTATAAAGATTCTAAATAAATTCAGCTAATCCCAGTAAAATAATATATTGTACTTTTGCGTTAAATACAGTTCATTATGAGAATTTTAAATCTAAAACCTTACAAAACCGCTTTAATTATACTTACTTTAGGAAGCCTGAATTGCATGGCTCAGGAAGGCAATGTTTCTGTCTCTCAGGATGCCCGGTTTGAACAACTTTTAAAGGAAAAGCGTAAAATTAACCCCTCAATAACCGTAAATGACCGCTATAAAGTGCAGATATTTTACGGAGACAACAGTAGTGCCCGCAAAACTTTAACCGACTTTAAAAGAGATTTTAAAAACCTTGATGGCACAATTATATTTGAAAGCCCAACATATAAAGTGTGGGTTGGCAATTTTAAATCTAAAATAGACGCCGAAAAAAGGCTGATCGATATAAAGAAAAAGTATCCTTATGCATTGCTTATAAAGCCAAATAAATAAGATATTCTAAAATAAAAATCCCGCCAATGGCGGGATTTTTATTTTAATGTTCAGCTTTCTTTTTGAGCACACCTCCTGCAGTTTCCTTGATGGCGCCGGAAAATATAAATGCTTTTGGATCAATATCATGTACAGCTCCCTTGAGCCTTCTTACTTCGAGACGGGTAACTACGGTATATATGATATCGCAATCTGCACTAACTTCGAAACTGTCTTTCATAAAGCCTCGTTCTCCTTTATATACGGTTATTCCTTTCCCCATCTGTAAAACAAGGAACGATTTAATTTCTTCACTCTTTCCTGAAATTATAGTAACTCCGGTAAATTCCTGTATGCCTTCTACAACATAATTTATAGTTTTTGAAGCAACAAAATAGGTAAGCATCGAGTAAAACGCCTTTTCCAGTCCGAAGAAAATAGCCGCAATGGAGAAGATTATTATATTCAGTCCAAGTATGATTTCGCTCATTGTAAAGCCAACTTTCTTGCCTGTATAAACAGCCAAAACTTCAATCCCATCCAGGGCACAACCGCCACGCATACCAAAACCAACACCCATACCGATAAAAAGCCCCCCAAATGCAGAAACGATCAGCTTGTCATGCGTTATAACCGGCACCGGCAACCACAAAAGGCACATACCTAAAACGATTATGGATATTGAGGTTTTAATTACAAACTTCTTACCTATAATTCTTGAACCTAAAACAATTAACGGAATATTAATCGCGATTATAAGTATCGCTATATTGATATGATATGTTTCATGAAGCAATAGAGACAATCCGGTTACACCACCGTCAAAAAAATGATTGGGTACTAAGAGCCCCTTAAGTGCAAAATTGAGGCATAAAATACCCGCAATTATAAATATATAATCAGTTGCAGAGTCTTTAAAATTAATTTTATCAGTAACAGTACTCATTAATTATGTGGGGTTATTTTAGATTTTAAATATTCGAAATGCTTCATTTTTGTTTCCTGCCGAAGGCTTTTAGCTACATCTGTAAAATAATGGTGGTCTTCAAAAAAGCGAACCTGTATAGCATCCCATTCTTTATCTCCTGCCACGACCCCAGACTCTGTCAGTTCTTTATAAAGCCTGCCTGAGATTGTATGAAAATCATCCCTGCCAAGGTAATCAAGATCAGAATCAGCCAATACCTCTTCGAGATAATTATGTGGCGTTTGCGGTATTCTTGTAGCCATTATCATTCCGCATATTTTTTCTATCTGATCATTATTATATCCATAATCCGGAAGATATTGTCGCGCAAAATCGCAAGAGAGCTCTTCATGACCTTTAGCCCTTATAATAAAACCTGAATCATGAAAGAGAGCTGCTGTTTGCAACAAAATACTATCTTCCTTCCCTATGTGGGCCAATTCAACATGGCGTAACACAGCATCATAAACATCGAGCACATGCCCAACATTGTGGTAATACAAGCTTGAAGGAAACTCGTTTTTTTGTTTATCGAGAATAAAATCCCGTGCTTTTTCAAATTCCATAGTCTGTTATGCGTCTCTCAAAAATATATCTATTTTTAACAAAATCCTAACCCTTATCAAAACAAAAAATCCCGACTGTAAAAACAGTCGGGATTTTATATATAGTATTAACCTAAATTATTTAAGTTTCTTTTTCACTTCAACTTCCTGGTAAGCTTCTATTATATCAAGTTGCTGAATGTCGTTGTAGTTTTTAACCTGCATACCACAGTCATAACCTTTAGATACTTCCTTAACGTCATCTTTGAAACGTTTAAGCGCTGTAAGCTCACCTGTGTAGATAACCACACCTTCTCTAATTAGCCTGATCCTTGAATTTCTAAATATCTTACCATCGGTAACCATACATCCTGCTATAGTACCAACTTTAGAAATTTTGAATGTTTCACGGATTTCTGCTGTACCGGTAATCTCTTCTTTAAGTTCTGGAGAAAGCATACCTTCCATCGCATCCTTAAGATCGTCGATAGCATCATAGATGATAGAGTAATTCCTGATATCAATCTCTTCTTTATCGGCAAGGGATCTTGCACTTGCAGAAGGACGAACGTTAAATCCGATAATAATCGCATCAGATGCTGATGCAAGCAATACGTCAGATTCAGTAATAGCTCCTACTCCTTTATGTATGATATTGATTTGAATCTCTTCAGTAGACAGTTTAGAGAATGAATCAGATAATGCTTCAACCGAACCATCCACGTCACCTTTAAGGATAATGTTAAGTTCTTTAAATTGTCCAAGCGCAATCCTACGTCCAATCTCAGCAAGCGTAATGTGCCTTTGTGTACGTACAGACTGCTCACGCATTAACTGAGTACGTTTAGCAGCAATTTGTTTTGCTTCTCTTTCGTCTTCAAACACACTGAACTTGTCACCCGCCGTAGGAGCACCGTCAAGACCTAATATAGATATAGGTGTAGATGGCCCTGCCTCTTTAACGTTATGACCACGCTCATCGTGCATTGCTTTAATCTTACCATGGTGTTTACCTGCAAGAACGTAATCGCCTAGTTTAAGCGTACCGCCCTGTACAAGAACTGTAGAAACATAACCTCTTCCTTTATCAAGGAATGCTTCAACTACAGTACCAACAGCTGCCTTGTCCGGATTTGCTTTAAGATCTAATATCTCAGCCTCAAGCAATACTTTTTCAAGAAGCTCTTTAACACCTAATCCTGTTTTAGCAGAAATATCGTGCGATTGTATTTTACCACCCCAGTCTTCAACAAGAAGGTTCATACCTGCAAGCCTTTCCTTGATCTTCTCAGGATTAGCATTCGGCTTATCTACTTTATTGATAGCAAAGATGATCGGCACCGCCGCAGCTTGTGCATGGTTGATCGCCTCTTTTGTTTGTGGCATAATATCGTCGTCTGCCGCAATTACGATGATAGCGATATCTGTAACCTGAGCACCACGTGCACGCATCGCGGTAAACGCTTCGTGACCCGGTGTATCTAAGAATGCAATTTTTTGGCCGTTGTCAAGAGTTACACCATATGCACCGATGTGCTGTGTGATACCTCCCGACTCTCCTGCAATTACATTTTCTTTACGAATGTAGTCAAGAAGAGATGTCTTACCGTGGTCAACGTGACCCATTACAGTCACAATAGGAGCCCTGAAAGAAAGATCTTCTTCTTTATCTGCAACTACTTCCATTGATTCCTCAATATCAGTAGTTATAAATTCTACTTCAAAACCAAATTCATCAGCAACAATTGTCAGAGTTTCAGCATCAAGACGCTGGTTCATGGTTACCATTATACCTAATGACATACATACTGATATCACTTTAGTAATTGGCACATCCATCATGGTAGCAATTTCACCTACAGTTACAAATTCAGTAACTTTAATTGTTTTGCTTCCTTCTTCAAGCATTCTTTGCTCATCATCAGATTTCTGACGGTGGCTATCACGCTTGTCTCTTCTATATTTAGCAGCTTTAGACTTGCTTCCTTTACCCTGAAGTTTTTCAAGAGTTTCACGGATTTGGTTTTTAACCTCTTCTTCGGTAGGCTCTACCTTAGAAACGATTGCCGGACGCTTGTTAGGCCCAAACTTATTACCACCCGGTCCACCGCCCTGTGTATTAGGCCTGATCGTGTTATTACCTGTTCTTGGAGCTCCTGCTCCCTGACCCGGCTGACCACCACCCTGACCCTGAGGTTTAGGAGTAATTCTTTTTCTTTTGTTCTTATCATTATTTGCTCCTCCTTGCTGATTCGCTCCGGGAGTGCCCGGCTTAGGAGCATCTTTTTTGAACTCTTCTTTTTTCTTCTTAGGCTTATTGAACTGTGAAAGGTCAATAGTTTGTCCTGTGAAGGTAGCACCTGTAAGCTTTTGGTACTGTGTTTTAATTGTCTCCTCTTCAGGAGCGGCAGTAGCACCAGTTGCTTCAGGAGCAGCCTGTTCTTTAACCTCTTGTGTCGCCGCCGGCTTTTGAATAGCAGGTTTATTTGGCTGGATAGCCGGTTCCTGTTTTTTTACAGGGGCAGCAACAGGTTCTGCTTTTGGAGCCTCCATTTTTGGACTTTCCGTTTTAGGGGCTTCTTCTTTAGGCGCCTCAGCTTTTGGCGCTTCTTGTTGTACCTTAGGTTCCTCTATGGGAGCCTTAGGTTCCTCTTTTACAGGAGGAGTAACTGAAGTAGGCTCTGCTTTTTTAGCACCAAGGTCAATTTTGCCGACAGCAACCGGACCGGATAGTGTAGCTTTAGCTTTAATCACTTCCTGTCTTTGCTTTTCCTCATCCTGCTTCCTTTTATCCTCAATCTCTTTTTCTCTTTCTATGCGAAGCGCTTCTTTCTCCTTGCGTTTTTCTTCACTCACCTCAAGAGAAGCAGCTTTCTTGCCTTTATCGGCAGAAAATTGATTGAAAAGGGCATTATATTCCTCATTGGATATCTTAGCGTTAGGGCTTGACTCTATAACGTGCCCCTTGTCCTTAAGATATTCCACGGCCCTGTCCAGCGAAATATTTAATTCCCTTAATACTTTGTTTATTCTTATTGCTCTTTCTTCAGACATACAATCTTTTTAATTTTATCTTCGGTGTTGTGTTGTGCTTGTAATCTAAAACCTGTTTAATCTTCAAACTCTTCTTTAAGTATTCTTACCACCTCAAGTATCGTTTCTTCTTCAAGATCGGTTCTTCTTACAAGATCCTGCACATCCTGGTTTAATACGCTTCTTGCGGTATCTAATCCTATTTTCGCAAACTCCTCGATGACCCATGCTTCGATCTCATCAGAGAATTCTGTTAATTCAACGTCTTCGTCTTCAGCGGCAGTTCCTTCACGGATAACATCAAGCTCATAACCTGTTAAAAGGCCTGCAAGTTTAATATTATGACCTCCACGGCCAATTGCTTTTGAAACCTCTTCTAATTTAAGGAACACTTCTGCCCTGTTTGTTGTTTCATCAATTTTGATTGACGATACCTTAGCCGGGCTAAGTGCTCTTGATATATAAAGCTGAGTGTTTGTAGTATAGTTGATAACATCGATATTCTCGTTACCAAGCTCACGAACGATACCGTGGATACGGGAACCTTTCATACCAACACATGCTCCTACAGGATCTATCCTGTCGTCATATGAATCTACAGCTACTTTTGCTTTTTCTCCGGGAATCCTAACCACTTTCTTAACCATGATAAGGCCATCGAAAACTTCAGGGATTTCCTGTTCAAATAATTTCTCAAGGAACAATTCAGATGTTCTTGACATAATAATTTGCGGCTTATTACCTTTAAGCTCAACGCTTTCAATAATTCCACGAACATTATCTCCTTTTCTGAAAAAGTCAGATGGGATTTGTTTTTCTTTAGGAAGAACAATCTCATTTCCTTCATCATCCACCAAAATTACAGCTTTTGGCCTAACATGGTGCACTTCTGCAGTATAAATATCACCAATGATGTCTTTAAACTGCTTGTAAAGGTTAGTATTATCGTGCTCGTGTATTTTTGATATAAGGTTTTGACGTAGTGCAAGTATTGCTCTTCTTCCTAACTGGATAAGTTTCACTTCCTCAGACACATCTTCACCTACTTCAAAGTCCGGCTCAATTTTTCTTGCTTCAGAAAGCGATATTTCCTGGTTTGGGTCTTCCACCTCACCATCGGCAACAACCACACGGTTTCTCCATATCTCCATATCCCCTTTGTCAGGGTTTATGATGATATCAAAATTATCATCCGAACCATATTTCTTTTTCAGTGCATTCCTGAATACATCTTCCAGGATAGCCATAAGCGTAACTCTATCTATAAGCTTATCATCTTTAAACTCTGAAAACGAATCTATTAATGCGAGATTTTCCATGCCAACTTTCTTATTTTTTTAAAATTTTATTACAACAACTGCTTCTTTAACGTCCTGATAAGGCAATTCAAGCCTTTTCTGAACCGTCTCTTTTCCTTTCCCTATTTGTTTAGGTTCTCGGGCTTTCCATTCTAACACGATAAATTCATCGTTAGCATCAGTAATTTCGGCCTCAATCTGTTCAGTGGCGGTTTTTACGCTAAGCGTCCTGCCCAAGTTCTTTTTAAACTGCCTTGGTAACTTCAATGGGCTTGTTGCACCACCCGAAGCCACTTCCAGTGAAAAATCATCTTCTTCCCTGTCAAGGTTGTGTTCTATAGCTCTGCTTATATCTATGCAATCCTGAAGATTAACCCCATTATCGCCATCCAGTGTTACCATGATTTTGTTTGCACCGGTTATAGAAAAATCTATAAGAAACAGCTCTGGGCGCTCCTCAAGAGCAGTATTTAGCAAATCTGTAACTTTTTCCTTAAATGTCATATCTGTATAAAAAGAGGGGACTTCTGTCCCCTCATTATTTAGTATTTAGTAAATAACGATGCAAATATACTATTTTTTTTTATATCTTGAAAATCATTGGGTAATGTAAAATTAATTCTTACCTTTATAATTGTTAAAATTCCACCCATATTTGTTAATTATACACTTAAACTATGAAGAAAATTTTAGTCCCTACAGACTTTTCCGAACACGCTGAATACGCCCTTAAAGTTGCGGCACAGATAGCCCGCAAAAACAACGGCGAAATATTCCTGCTTCACATGCTGGAGCTACCTTCTCTTGCAAGCGATGGAATAGGGGAAAGTAACGCAGTGGGCAGCAGTTCAGACCTACCGGAGGTCATGTTCTTTATGGAGAAAACGCGCGAGCGCTTCCAGGACATTCTAAGCGCGCCTTACCTGCAAGGAATACCTGTTGTTGAAGCTATACAATTTGAAAGAGCTTTTGACGGTATCATCAAACACAGTAAAAAACACGAAATAGACCTTGTTGTTATGGGATCTCACGGAGCCAGCGGCTTCCATGAAATGTTTATAGGTTCTAACACTGAAAAAGTTGTAAGAACATCAGACATCCCTGTACTTGTTATTAAAAAAGAACAAGGCGAATTTAATCCTCATAAATTTGTTTTCGCTTCTGACTTTTCAGACGAGATCAAAAAACCTTTTGCAAAAGTAGTAGAGTTTGCAAATACTTTTGATACAGAACTACACCTTGTGTCAATAAACACTCCTAACAACTTTAAATCTACCCACGCTGCAGAAAAAAGCATTAGTGACTTTGCTTCTCAGTTCCAGATTAAAAACGGATACACATCTCACATCTATAATGATGTAAACATAGAAAAAGGAGTACTGCATTTTGCTAACAGCATTAACGCTGACCTTATAGGTATGAGTACTCACGGAAGACAGGGACTTGCTCACTTCTTTAACGGAAGCGTTAGCGAAGACCTGGTTAACCATGCAGTAAGACCGGTTATCACATTTAAGATCTAATCGATCCTATCAATATAAACAAAAAGCGGCTCAAATGAGCCGCTTTTTTTTATGCCGTGACATACCCTCTAAAAAAGGAAAAAGCCTCTCATTTCTGAGAGGCTTTCCGTTGGTCCACAAGGACTCGAACCTTGAACGACTGCACCAAAAACAGTAGTGTTACCATTACACCATAGACCAATAGTGCTTTATTGCGGTGCAAATATAATACATAAATTTACTTTTACAAACATTAAAATAAAAAATATTAAAAAAAATATTTCTGCGTTCTTTAATCTGTAAACCCCTTACATTTGTAAGAAACATAACCCTTTCCGAACCAATAACATGACCGATTTTAACTTCAAAAAATGGAATTCCATTTTAGGCTGGACAATTTTTTTAATTTCTTTTATTATTTACTGTTTTACCGTAGAACGCAGCCTCAGTTTTTGGGATTGCGGCGAATATATCGCTACTTCTGCCAAACTTGAGATAGGACATCCGTCAGGAGCACCCCTATTCCAGATGTTCGGGGCATTCTTTGCCATGTTTGCTTTTAGTAAAGAAAATATAGCCCTTATGGTAAATATGCTTTCGGTAACATCAAGCGCATTTACCATACTCTTTATGTACTGGTCACTTACTCTTATGCTCAGGAACGTAGTATCCGGTTTTAGCGAATGGAACCGAAATAATGCCATAATGGTTTTAAGCAGTGCATTTATTGCCAGTTTTGCCTTTGCCGTTAGCGACAGCTTTTGGTTTAACGCTACCGAAGCAGAAGTATATGCCATGGCATCATTATTTATAGCCATACTAATGTGGGCAGGACTAAAATGGGGTGAAGAGATGCACCAGCCGCGAGGCAACAGATGGCTGCTTCTTATTTCGCTACTTATAGGTTTATCGTTTGGCGTGCACTTTATGGCGCTGCTTACCATACCTTCTATAGGATTGATCTATTACTTTAAAAATTACAAAACAGTAACCGTAAAAAATTTCATTATAGCCAATCTGGTAATGATTGCTATACTATTCTTTGTTTTTAAATTCCTGCTACCTTACACGCTTGCACTTTTTGGTAAAACAGAAATATTTATGGTTAACGCCATTGGCTTGCCTTTTAACTCTGGCACTATTTTTATGTTTTCACTAATTGCAGCTTTCTTCTACTTTGGCCTTAGTTACACAAAAAAGAAAGGCTTAGCTTCATATAATACGATATTATTATGCCTGCTCTTTATACTTATAGGTTTTTCTACATGGGTAATGCTCCCTGTAAGAGCTAACGCAAATGTTGTGATCAATGAAAATGACCCGTCTGATGCGGCAGAAGTACTGGCCTATTACAACCGTGAGCAATATGGCGAGCAAAAAACATTTTACGGTCCGCTTTACACCGATAAATATGCAGGACTGGATAAAAGCAATCCGTTTGAAGATGCAAAGCCCAATTATGAGCGTGATTACAAAACAGGCAGGTATGTTATTGTAAATAATTATAAAAACGCAAAACAAAACCCCGACGACAACCACAATGGCATCCTTCCCCGAATGACAAGCGGGGAACACGCTGCCAATTACATGATGTTAAGCCATCCTCCAAAATTCAGATTAGACCCTGATTTTGATTACTCCAATGAATTGCGAAAATGTGGCGTAGATGTAAATGCAGTTTCCGATGAACAGGCTGAAGCCGCGATCGCCCAGATTAAGGGTGAGGTAGAAAAAATTGTAAACGAATTTAAATCTTCTTACAACAAAGGCGAACTGGGCAATGAGGAATACGACAATTTCTTAAAGCACTACAAACAGTTTCTTATTATAGAAAAACCCACTTTTAGCGAGAATATGTCTTTTATGGTAGAATATCAGTTTGGATACATGTTCTGGCGCTACCTCATGTGGAACTTTGCAGGACGCCAAAGCGATATACAGGGCGAATATGATAACATAAACGGAAACTGGATAAGTGGCATCAATTTTATAGATGAAGCCAGGCTTGGTCCGCAAAGCCACCTGACGTCAGACATGAAAAACAACAAAGGGCGTAACATCTATTATTTCCTGCCTTTTATTCTTGCAGTTATAGGCATGATATTTCATGCTAAAAAAGACCGAAAGAGTTTTTATGTAATATTAGTACTGTTTCTGTTTACCGGTATTGCATTAAAAATATTTCTTAACGAAAGACCCTTCGAAGTACGCGAAAGAGATTATGCCCTCGTAGGCGCTTTTTATGCATTTGCTATGTGGATAGCCTTTGGTGTATATGCAATATATGATGGCCTTAAAAAATATATACAGCCTAAAATTACAGTTCCTGTAGTTCTCGCAATAACACTGCTTGCAGGACCATTGCTTATGGTAAAAGAAAACTGGGACGATCATGACCGTGCAGGCCGCTATACTGCTGTTGCTTTTGCAAAGGCATACCTCGATTCTTGCGAACCGAATGCCATATTATTTACTATAGGCGACAATGATACCTTCCCACTTTGGTACGCTCAGGAAATCGAAGGTTACCGAACCGATGTAAGAATAGTGTGTACCGCACTTATGACTGGCGACTGGTATATTGACCAGATGAAGCGTAAAGCATACGAATCTGAACCTATGCCGATATCTTTTGATCACAGGCAGTATGTAGACGGCACAAGGGATTTTATCCTTTATGAACCTACTACCGATGCCCGCATTGACATTGATACTTTTATGGACTTTGTAAAGCTGGAAGATGAACGGGCAAAAATTGAACTATCAGGAGGACAAAAAATCAACTTTTATCCTGCAAATAAAGTACGCTTTAAAGTAAATAAAGATGAAATTATAAAGAATAAGGTAGTAGCCTCTAAATACAATGACTCTATAGTTCCTTATATGGATATAGACCTGCCTCAGGAAGCGATATACAAACACCATCTTATTATGTTAGATATCATTCGCAACAACAACTGGAAACGCCCTGTATATTTCTCTGGTGGAAGCCCTGATGTTGCCGATTATGCCTGGATGCAGGATTATCTTGAACTTGACGGACTGGTATATAAACTTGTACCCATAAAAACTCCGCTGCCAAAAGGCGGCACCCCAATGGAAACCGGTTATATAGACACTGATAAAATGTACAATATCGCCATGAAATGGCAGTGGGGTAACAGCGGAAGCCCCGATATTTATCATGATCAGCAAACGATACGCTACAGTCGTTCCTATCGACGAAATCTTGGCCTCCTTGAAGAGCAGTTGCTGGAAGAAGGCAAAATAGAAAAAGCCATTGATATTGCAAATCTGGTAATGAAAAACCTGCCACCGGAATACTATAGTCTGTATTTTGTATATGAACCTTTCATCAATGGGTATTATAAAGCCGGCGATAAAAAAACAGCCCGCAAAATACTAACACAGCTTATAGGTAAGTATAAAGAAAAACTAGAGTATTACAAATCTCTTCCTCACGAAAGCCAAAATATTAAATATGAATCTATAATTCGTGAAATAGAACAGTACAGGGGTCTTTTACTGGTAATGAAAGACAACAACGACACAGAACTATACAATGCTTCTAAAGCAGATTTTAACCGACTCAATAAAGCCTTCAGGCAATTCGAACGGGAAAATGAGGAATAAAGACCTGACCATACAAAACGGCCATGCAGTAAAAGCGTGGCCGTTTTGTATTTAAAAGGGTATTAAAAAATAAAAATTGACCTTAGCTTAACGAAAAAAATAGTTTCTTTGCAATACATAAAATATCACCGAACAAAATCATTACATGATAACATTCAATTTCAAAAAATGGGATACCATTGTAGGATGGTCCGTTTTTGCCATTGCTCTGCTTGTTTACTCCCTTACTGTAGAACCTACCCTTAGTTTCTGGGATTGCGGCGAATATATTGCCACTGCTGCAAAACTTGAAGTAGGACACCCTCCGGGAGCTCCTCTTTTCCAAATGATAGGCGCTTTCTTTGCCATGTTTGCAACAGGACCGGACAAGGTTGCGCTGATGGTTAATATGACTTCGGTGTTTTCAAGTGCGTTTACTATACTATTCATGTTTTGGTCGCTTACGATACTGCTAAAAAATCTTATTAGCAAGGTATCAGAACTAAACACAAGTAATTCTATTGTAATATTAGGCGCTTCTGCTGTAGGAAGTCTTGCGTATACTTTTACCGACAGCTTTTGGTTTAACGCTGTTGAGGCAGAGGTTTATGCTATGGCATCGCTGTTTATAGCATTACTACTTTGGCTTGGCCTTCGCTGGGAACAGGAAATGCATACTCCAAGAGGCAACAGATGGCTGCTTATCATATCGCTTGTTATCGGTCTGTCTTTCGGGGTACACTTTATGGCGCTTCTTACTATCCCTTCAATAGGGTTTATCTACTACTTTAAAAATTACGAGAAAATAACGGTTAAGAGCTTCATCATTGCAAATGTTGTAATTGTTGCTATTCTTTTATTTATCTTCAAATTATTATTACCATATACCATGGCCATCTTTGGTAAAACAGAGATTTTTATGGTAAATACCTTTAGGCTTCCTTTTAACTCAGGAACCATTTTTGTGCTGCTTGCCATTATAGCATCTTTTTATTTTGGCCTTCAGTATACCAAAAAGAAGAACCTTCCGCTATTCAACACTGTTATACTTTCCGTGCTTTTCATACTTATAGGTTTCTCTACATGGATGATGCTGCCTATACGTGCTAACGCTAATGTTGTTATTAACGAGAACAGGCCTTCGGATGCTGCCGAAGTACTTGCTTACTACAACAGGGAGCAGTATGGTGAGCAAAAATTATTTTATGGACCAATGTTTACTGATGCTTTTTCAGGCCTTGATAAAAACAATCCGTATGAAGACGAAAAACCTAACTACCAGAGGGATTATAAAACCGGAAAGTATGTTATTGTAAACAATTACAAAAAGGCAAAACAAAATACTGACGACAATCAAAAAGGCTTTATGCCAAGGATGTGGAGTACAGAGCATGCAGTAAACTATATGCGCTTTACTAAACCTGTTGATTTCAGGTTAAACCCTTCTTACGATTACGAGCAGGATCTTGTAAAATACGGACTTCCTGTAGACCAGATGAGTGAGGAAGATTATAACACTGCTATGGCTCAGGTTAGAGGCGGCGTTGAACAGGCTGTAAGCGAGTTCAGAGGAGCTTTTAAATCGGGACAGGCAGATCTTGAAGATTATGAAAAGTTCCTGAAAACATATGGTGATTACCTTATTATAGATAAACCATCTTTTGGCAGCAACATGCAGTTTATGTTTGAATACCAGTTTGGCTATATGTACTGGAGATACCTTATGTGGAACTTTACAGGAAGACAAAACGATATACAGGGACGTTATGATAATCTTGACGGTAATTGGATTAGCGGTATTACGCCTCTTGATGAAATGCACCTTGGTTCTCAGAAAAACCTGCCAACAGACCGTAAAGAAAATAAAGGTTTTAATACGTATTATTTCCTTCCGTTTATACTTGCGCTTATAGGACTTGCTTTTCATGCCAGAAAAGACCCTAAGAGCTTCTACGTGCTATTAACGCTCTTCCTGTTTACAGGTATAGCACTTAAGATATACCTTAACGAAAGGCCATTTGAACCGCGCGAAAGAGATTATGCGCTTGTAGGCTCATTCTATGTCTTTGCCATGTGGATAGCCTATGGTGTGTATGCCATTTTTGATGGTATTAAAAAATATGTTCAGCCGAAAGTTGCAGGACCTGTAGTTATAGCGGTTACGTTGCTTGCAGCACCGGTAATTATGGCTAAAGAAAACTGGGATGACCACGACCGTTCAGGAAAATATACTGCTGTAGCTATGGCTAAGGCCTACTTATCGTCATGCGATAAAAATGCTATTTTGTTTACAATTGGCGATAATGATACCTTCCCGCTGTGGTATGCACAGGAAATTGAAGGTTATCGTACTGATGTTAGAATTGTAAACACAAGCTTACTGATGACAGACTGGTATATAGACCAGATGAAAGCGAAAGCGTATGATTCAGATCCTGTTCCAATTAGCTTTACAAGTGACCAGTACAAACAGGGAACACGCGATTACAGCCTTCACGTACCTGAAATAGAAAACAGATGGCCTCTGAGCAATTTTATCAACTTCCTTAAAGAAGAAGGTAACGATGTAAGGAAAGAACTTAATAACGGCCACTTTGTAAACTACTACCCTACTAACAAGGTAAGGATTCCTGTTAACATGGAAGAGATTATTAAAAACAAGATTGTTTCGCCTAAACAGTTTGACTCTATCGCACCATATATTGATGTTACTATAAAAGGTGATGCGCTTTACAAAAACCGCCTTATTATGCTGGACATCATAAACAACAATAACTGGAAAAGACCTATTTACTTTACCGGAGGCAGTTTTGGTGATGATGATTACTTATGGATGAAAGACTACCTTCAGCTTGATGGTATGGTATTTAAACTTGTACCGGTTAGAACGGCAATACCTAAAGACGGAAGCCCGCTTGATATGGGTTATATAGATACTGATAAAATGTATGATATTGTTATGTCGTGGGATTGGGGTAACAGCGAAAGCCCTAAAATTTACCATGATCCTGAAACACGTAAAAACAGTATTACTTACCGTACTAACTTAGCAAGACTTATGGAAGCTCTTATTAAGGAAGGCAAAAAGGATAAGGCTAAGAAAATAATAGACCTTGCCATGACCAAGATGCCGTTAGAATACTACGAGTACTACACGCTTCTTGAACCATTTGCTACGGGTTATTATGAACTGGGCCAAAAAGAAGAAGCGCGCAAGTTGCTTGACAAGCTTATTACAAAATACCAGGAAAACCTGATATTCTACAGAGGCCTTTCTATTGCAGACCAAAACAATATTGCCATAGATATTGTTACTGCCATAGAGCGTTACAGAAGTCTTCTATGGGTAATGAAAGACAATGGCGATACTGCTTATTATAACACTGCTAAAATTAAATTCAACGAGTTTAACCAAAAAGCAGGAAGATATAAAAGAGATAAAGAATAGTAATTAACTGTTTGTAACTTTGAAGATGCAGTACTTTTATAGTGCTGCATTCTTTTTTAAAGCAATATAGAGTGCTATGAAATTGTATTGGGTAAAAACACGCTGGTTTATTAAAAAGCTTTTTTCTGGCTATATCTGGTCTATACCTAAGCCTCAGAAAACTGTTTATCTTACTTTTGATGACGGCCCTATTCCGCAAGTTACAGAATGGGTGTTGCACATTTTGAAACAAAATGACATAAAAGCTACCTTTTTTTGTATTGGCGACAATATTGAAAAACATCCCGACATCTTTCAAAAAGTTGTCGACGGGGGCCATACAATAGGCAATCACACCTTTAATCATATCAATGGCTGGAATAGTGATAACGGCCTTTATATGGAGAATTTAGAAGCATGCAACCAATCTATTACTAAAAGAGTAAATAAGGATGTAAAATTATTTCGCCCGCCTTATGGAAAGATTAAAGCAGCGCAAGCCAAAACACTAAAAGAAAAAGGATATAGAATTATAATGTGGGATGTTTTAAGTGCTGATTTTGACACTACCATTACGCCGGAACAGTGCCTGAAAAACGTAACAAAAAACGCCACCAATGGCAGCGTTATTATTTTTCATGACAGCATAAAAGCATTTGCAAATTTAGAATATGCCCTGCCACAGGTTATTAAATATCTTAAAGAAAATGGATATAATTTTGAGACTATCGCTTAGATTTGTTCCTGAACAAGCCCTATGATCGTGTTAGCGTCAAGTTCGCCTGATTGCCTCCATACCATTTGCCCTTCTTTATAAATCATAAGTGTTGGAAGCCCTTTTATCCTAAGTGCATCGGCCAGTTCCTGATTTTTATCCACATCGATTTTTATAACTTTTGCCCTGTCGCCAAGCGCAGCAGCTACATCTCTTATTACAGGATGCATAGATACAGAGGGCTCATTCCACTCTGTATAAAAATCGATTAGTACAGGTACCTGGGAGTTTATAAGTTCTCCAAATTTTGACATAAAATGAAATTTTAAACTAGCTTTAAAACCTTTTTTTATAATAAATATTATACAAATATAACATTTTTACCCAATCAGCCTACGCTTTCACTTTTTTTTAGCTCAAGTACCGTAATTTCTGGCCAAATACCCACACGCCCCGGATAAGCATGAAAACCAAAACCACGGTTTACATATACATAGTGCCCGATATTTTCATATAACCCAGCCCATTGTTTATAAACATATTGTACTGGACTCCATTTAATTATACCCGGTATTTCTATACCAAACTGTAATCCGTGTGTATGCCCGCTCAATGTTAAGTGGTAATTATGAGGATTGTTTTTTACTTCATACTCCCAATGTGACGGATCGTGGCTCATTAGTATTTTAAAGTCATTTTGTGCCACACCCTGCGATGCCTTAGCAAGATCGCCTGCTTTTTTAAAGTTATGTCCCCAGTTTTCAAGCCCGATTAAAGCGATATGCTGCCCATCTTTTTCAAGTTTAATATTTTCGTTAAGTAGCAGCTTAAAGTCAATCTGACGGTGGAGGTCTTTTATATCTTCAAAATTCTTTTCTTTTAGAGCCTGAGATGGCCATGTAACATATTCGCCATAGTCGTGGTTACCCAATACCGAATATTTACCCATTGCAGGAGTTTCAATCCTTTTAAAGGTTTCTATCCACGGATGCATTTCATGCGCATGTGTGTTTACGATATCTCCGGTAAAAAGTACAATATCTGATTTTTGAGCATTTATAAGATCAATGGCATATTCAATCTTTTCATGATTATCAAAACTGCCACTATGCACATCAGATATCTGCGTTATTGTCATTCCGTCGAAAGCGTCAGGAAGGTCAGGAAAAAATATGGTTTGCTTAATCACTTTAAAGTTGTATTTACCTTTAGTCATACCGTACCACAACGACAAAAAAGGAATTGCTGCCAGGCCTAACGCCATCTGGCTAACAAACTTTCTTCTGTCGGGCAGGAACGACTGCTCACTGTTACCCAGGAAAGCCCTGATACAACCTGTAATAAGCCTGATGATATCTTCACCAAACATTACTACTGTAATTACAATTTTAGGAATGTAGGTTATAAGCAAAAGACCCATTGTAAAAAGGGTTGTCTTATTTTGCCCGACACTTCTGTCAAATTGTGTAAACTGGTAAATAATATAGATCAGTATAAGTAGGGAAACTGCTATATAAGCATATTGTACCCATCTTACCCTGGCAACTGTTTTAATAGTCTGGAATGCATAAATTTCAATTAGTGCAACAAAAACAAAGAATAATATCCAACGAAACATGTGTGTAGTTTTTTTAGTTGACGAATGAGCACTTAAATTGTTACCCAATTATTGTTTAGATGTGTTATAATTTTCAATAACACGTTTACGGTGCTGAATACCCCAATTGCGCAACTCTACGATTACACTATCTAAAGAATAACCATAATCTGTCACCGAATATTCTATAACAACAGGTATGGAATCGTGAACAGTACGCTTAATAAGTCCGTGAAGCTCAAGTTCACGAAGTTCTTTAGATAGCATTCTGTCGGTTATCTTAGGTATTTCGCGTGCAATTTCTCCAAAACGTTTGGTACTTAGCATTAGAGAAACCAATATCGGCAGTTTCCACTTTCCACTAAGTACATCCAGAGCATCCTTTACAGGAAGTATCATTCCCCGGCACTCAACATGGTCTAAATCTAATCTTTCTCTCATTACTATAACTGTTGATAGCACTATACAACGGTATAGTACTTACTTTGGTATAGCAAAGATAAATACATTTGTGTATACAAATAATCTAAAATCGTTAAAAAATGAAGTACACTTTATTATTAGGCAGAATATTATTCTCGCTAATCTTTATTATGTCCTCTTTTGGGCACTTCGGCGAACAGTCAATTGGCTATGCCGCGTCAAAAGGGGTTCCTATGGCATCTATACTTGTTCCGCTATCAGGGATAATAGAATTAGTGGGTGGCTTAAGCATATTATTAGGTTACAAAGCAAAATATGGTGCATGGCTTATTGTCCTGTTTCTTATTCCTGTAACATTTATGCTTCATAACTTCTGGACGATAACAGATCCTATGGCACAACAAATGGATATGGCGGCTTTTATGAAAAACATTTCCATGACGGGAGCTGCACTTATGATAGCTTATTTTGGCACAGGACCTTTAAGCATTGATAGAAGAAACACAACAGCATCCTAACAATATACAGCCGCATCATCCTAATGCGGCTTTTTGTTTAAAGTTCGTTTAGCAGGTGCTTCTAAATATGCATCGGTTTGCTTATTTTTACGGCAAATTGATTTTACATGTCACAACAAAAACGCCTTTTCCTTTTAGACGCCTATGCGCTTATATTTCGTGGTTATTATGCCTTTATAAAAAATCCAAGGATAAACTCCAAGGGCATGGATACCTCTGCAATTATGGGTTTTATGAACTCACTTCTTGACGTTATTAAGCGTGAAAAGCCCGACCATTTAGCGGTGGCTTTTGACAAGGAAGGTAGTGCCATGCGTACGGAAATGTACACAGAATACAAAGCAAACCGTGACGAAACTCCCGAAGCTATTAAAATTGCAGTGCCCTATATTCAGGAGCTTTTAAAAGCAATGCACATTCCTGTAATTGAATTGGCAGGTTGTGAAGCTGATGACCTTATAGGGACAATTGCAAAACAGGCCGAAAAAGAAAACTACCAAGTGTATATGGTTACCCCTGATAAGGATTTTGCCCAGCTGGTAAGCGAGAATATATTTATGTACCGCCCCGCGCGTATGGGTAACGGAATTGAGATTTGGGGAGTTCCTGAAGTACTTGAACGTTTTGAGATTGAAAGGCCTGAGCAGGTAATTGACTTTTTAGGTATGATGGGCGATGCAGTAGATAACATACCGGGCTTACCGGGTGTTGGTGAGAAGACTGCTAAAAAACTATTAAAAGAGTATGGTTCTATGGAGAACCTGCTTGCCAATACACATGAACTGAAAGGCAAGATGCGTGAGAACATTGAGGCAAATGCCGAAAAAGGTATCATGTCTAAAAAACTTGCGACTATTATATTAGACTGTGACGTTACCTTTAACGAAACAGATTATGAACTTACAAAACCTGATGTAGAAAAGGTAGAAGCGCTGTTTAACGAACTTGAATTCCGCCGTATGGCAGAGCAGTTCCATAAACTGTTTGATGAAAACAATACACTTGACGGGCCTGCCGTACAGGGCTACGCTCCTACTAAGACTATTGTGAAAAATGACCAACAGTTCTCGTTATTCAACGAAGGAGCTGCCGATCCTGATGCGGTAAATACACCGTCAGGCTTTTACAATACGATAGACAATACAGATCATTTCTACCAGGCAGTACAAGGCAAAATGGCTATTAACTTTTTGCTTAGGGATCTTTTAAAACAAACATCAGTAAGCTTTGATACCGAAACCACAGGTATTAACCCACTCACAGCAGAACTTGTAGGCCTTTCTTTTTCGTGGGAAAAAGGGAAAGGATTTTATGTTCCGGTTCCTGAAGGTAAAGAACAGGCACAGGAAATAGTAGATATGTTCATGCCCTTCTTTGAAGATGAAAATATTGAAAAAATAGGACAGAATCTTAAATACGACCTTGAGATACTTGCTCAATATAACGTTACCATAAAAGGTAAGATATTTGACACGATGATTGCGCATTACCTTATCAATCCTGATATGCGTCATGGTATGGATATACTGGCAGAAACTTACCTAAAATATTCGCCGGTACCAATTGAGGCTCTTATCGGCAAAAAAGGAAAAGGTCAAAGATCAATGCGCGATGTAGATATTGAACTTATTAAAGAGTATGCTGTTGAGGATGCAGATATTACACTTCAGCTAAAAGAGGTATTTGCTCCAATGCTTGACGACACCGATACCCGTAAATTATTTGACGAGATAGAGATTCCGCTTATGCCTGTATTAGCAGCAATGGAACAAGAAGGGATCAATCTTGACACAGCTTATTTAAAAGAGCTTTCAGGAGAACTCTCTAATGACATTAAAAGGCTGGAACAAAAAATATATGAAACTGCCGGAGAACCTTTTAACCTTGCTTCACCAAAACAGTTAGGAGAAGTATTGTTTGACAGGCTAAAAATAGGCGGAGCCAAACAAAAGAAAACCAAAACAGGCCAATATGCCACGGGAGAAGAAGTATTATCATACCTGGCACTTGAAAACCCAATTGTCGCCGAAATTTTAGAATGGAGACAACTGGTTAAATTACAAAACACCTACGTAGAAGCATTACCGCTACAGGTAGAAGCCGGAACAGGCCGTGTGCATACCGATTATATGCAAACGGTTGCTGCTACAGGCCGCTTAAGCTCTAACAATCCTAACCTGCAAAACATCCCAATACGTACCGAAAGGGGAAGACATATACGTAAAGCATTCATTGCACGAAATGAAGAGCACACTATTGTTTCTGCCGATTACTCGCAAATAGAACTGCGCATTATTGCTGCACTTAGCGGCGACCCGGAAATGGTTAGTGCCTTTCAGAAGGGTGAAGATATTCACGCATCCACAGCTGCAAAAGTATTCAACATTGCTTTAGAAGAAGTTACCCGCGAGCAACGTAGCCATGCCAAGACAGTAAACTTTGGTATTGTGTATGGTGTGTCGGCTTTTGGATTAAGCAACCAGACATCGTTGAGCCGTTCAGAATCTAAAGACCTTATAGACGCTTACTACAAAACCTATCCAAGGCTTAAACAATATATTAATGAGCAGGTACAAATAGCACGCGAGCAGGGTTATGTACAAACCATCTCCGGACGACGCAGGTATTTAAAGGATATTAACTCGCAAAATCAGGTAGTACGTGGTGGTGCAGAGCGAAATGCCGTGAACGCTCCAATACAGGGTAGCGCAGCAGATATCATTAAAATTGCCATGATAAACATCCAGAAAAGACTGGTAAATGAGAACTGGAAGAGTAAAATGTTGCTGCAAGTACACGATGAGCTTGTTTTTGACGTTCATAATAGTGAACTTGAGAAAATAAAACCGATGATAAAACAGGAAATGGAAAGTGCATTTGTACTTGATGTCCCTCTTGAAGTAGATTTAGGAGAAGGCCGCAACTGGCTTGAAGCCCATTAATTTTATTTTTGTAACCGGTTTATAAGTCAATTTTACAATTTATGAGAAGAACACTTTTAAGCTTATTCATTTTTATGCTTGCTGCTCCGTCATTTGCCCAGCAGCATGAAGGCGCAAAATTAAAGAAGATAGACAGCCTTCTTACCTATTTGTACAACAACAATAAATTCATGGGCTCTATAGCCATAGCGGAAAAAGGACAAGTAGTCTTTGAAAAAGCCTATGGCTATGCCGACGTAGAAACTAAAACACCTGCAAACTCTAAAACCAAATATAAGATAGGATCTATAACAAAGATGTTTACATCTGCGATTATATTTCAGCTGATAGAGGAGAAGAAATTGACATTAGACACTAAGCTCTCTGAGTTTTTCCCTAAGATTAAAAACGCCAATAAAATTACCGTTGGTGATATGCTTAATCATAAAAGTGGCATCTATAATTATACTGACAATCCTGATTTTGAAACGTATAGAAATATATTGCAGAACAGAAAAGACATGCTTAATCGCATAGAATCGTATCCTTCTGCCTTTGAACCGGGTGAAAAAGCAGAATACAGCAATACAAATTACCTGCTATTAGGATACATTATACAGGATATTACAAAAAAACCGTATAAGGAAAATGTGATGTCACGCATAGTGAATAAAGTTGGTCTTAAAAACACCTATTATTTCTCTAAAATAAACCCTAAGAAGAATGAGGCTTCTTCCTATTCGTACGATGGTGGAAAATGGGAAAGAACGGAAGAATGGAATGAATCTGTTGCAGGAGCAGCAGGAGCGTTACAATCTACCCCGACAGACCTTACAAAATTTGTAAAAGCCCTTTTTGACGGTAAAATTATAAAGAAGGAGTCACTTGCTATTATGACTACTATAGACATGGGGTTTGGAAAAGGCATTTTTGCCTACCCGTTTATAGAACGTAAGTTTTTAGGCCATAACGGAGGTATAGAATCGTTTCAATCGGTTTTAGGTTATTATCCTAAAGATGATTTTGGATTTTCGATATTAATGAATGGTGAGAATTACCAAACAGACGATATAGTATTGGGAGTATTAAGCTGTTACTATAAGCTGCCATACATCTTCCCAAACTTTAAAACTGCAAAGATTAGCGAGAGTGTTTTAAAACGTTACGAAGGCAATTATACTACACCTTCCCTACCTTTCAAAGTAGATATCAAACTGGTTAACGGACAACTTATTGCCCATGCTACAGATCAGGGTTCGTTTCCGCTAAACCCGCTAAGCGAAACTGAATTTAACTTTGATCCTGCCGGTATAACCATGACCTTTAATGCTAAAGGTTTTACCTTAAAACAGGCAGACGGTTCTATAACACAGTTTACTAAAGAATAAAAAACGGCCTCTATATGAGGCCGTTTTTATATATAATATCAATACTTATTAAAGTTTTCGGGTAGATTCTCTCTGCCTAAGCTCAGTTTTAATAACTCTGGTTACATATTCAGGAGCTTCTTCAGATTTATCTTCAAGCCTGTCGATAAGCATATCGGCAGCTGCCTGGCCTATTTCCGGTGCATGCTGGCTTACCGTTGAAAGGCTTGGCGTTAATCTTTTAGACCATACCCCATCTGCGAAGCCAATGATCTGCAATTCTTCCGGAATTTTGATTCCTCTTTTAATTGCAGCTTTCATAGCCATTACAGAGGCATGTTCATCAAGAGCAAAAACACCATCTATCTGTTGCGTATCAAACAACACTTTAAGTTTTTCATCAAACTCATCGGTATTATCTGTAAGTACCATTAAGTTTGAATTAACCTTATAGCCATTATCAGCAAGGGCTTTTTGATAGCCTTCCTCACGTAGCTTACTAACACTTAGATTATGAATAGTAGAAAGCAACGCTATATTTTTACATTTAAGTTTTATAAGATGGGTAGTACCATCTACAGCAGAATCAAAATCATCTACAATTACCTTATCACAGTTTACCTCATCAGATACCCTGTCAAACATTACGATAGGAAGATCATCAGCTATAGCCTCTTTAAAATGTTTAAATTCCTGTTCTTTTTGGGTCTCCTGAGATATTGAAAGTATAAACCCATCAATAGTACCATTGCTTAGGATATCCATTGCATGAATCTCTTTTTCTAATGACTCGTTAGAGATACAGGTAATAACATTATACCCCCTGTCGTTAGCTGCCTGTTCTATACCGCTGAATACTTTTGCGAAAAATGGATTCAGGATATTTGGAATAATTACGCCAATGGTTTTGGTTGTTTTATTTTTAAGGTTTACAGCAATATTGTTAGGCTTATAATTTTTAAGTTTAGCAAACTCCTGCACTTTTATTTTTGTAGGCTCACTTATTTCGGGGCTGTTGCTTAACGCTTTAGAAACTGTGGATACAGATACGTTTAACTCTTTGGCTATTTGTTTTAGTGTAGCTTTTTGTTTCATGGCCTAAAATGTGTTTATACTGTAAAGAAACAAAAAAATGCTGATTTTTTCATTCTTCATTAAATAATACTTACAATTTATACCAAATCTTCACTAAAATCATTTTTCAAAAACCATATGTAAGTATATATGTATAAAAAATTAACATATCAAAATCATACACCTCTCATTTTAAGTTAATTAAGTTATAAACTTACCAAATAGACAAGTGTTAATGTAATTTAATATTTTTTATCTAAAACAACTTGTAATCAACAGATTAAAACTTGAAAAGAATATTGATTTTATTAAATAAAAGTTAAAATGATATAAATCTTTCATTTGTTAAAAACCACAACGGTTTTATCACCGTAAGTTAAAAGTAACTTTGATTACCAACAAAAATATCTGGCCACACCTGCCAAAAAATTATTAACTATATATCTTTCAGATTATGAAAAAAGTAAAAGTAGAGGAAGTGAAATCGCTGCACAGCAGGAGAAACTTTCTTAGGATCAGCGGAATTACACTTGCAGGAGCAGGACTTGTAATGGCTGGCTGTAGCAGCGACGATGACAACAGTGGTTCTACAACTGATGATCAATACCCAGGAGTTAGAGATGGAGTATTTGATCTAGGAGGAGGAGACCTTGGTGTTCTTACTTATGCTTATGCACTTGAGCAATTAGAAGCAGACTTTTATACACGAGTAGTAAACAGTAACACTTTCGGTTCTACCTTTAACTCAGAAGAGCAGGCAGTATTATCTGACTTATACCGTCATGAAGTAATACACAGAGAATTTTTTAAAGCGGCATTAACCGGAGCTGTTAAAAGACCGGAACAGGTACTGCCTGCTTTAACGTTTGATTATGGATCATTAAACTTCAGCAACAGAGCTGTGGTACTTGCTACAGCACAAAAGCTTGAAGATACAGGAGTAGCTGCTTACAACGGTGCAGGAAGGTATATTAGTAAGGCTGATTACCTTGTACTTGCAGGTAAAATTGTTTCTGTTGAGGCAAGACATGCTTCTGCAATCAGAAGCCTTATCAACCCGGGAACATCTTCTTTTGCAGGTGACGACGTTGTATCAACAGATAATGGATTAGGACAGGCATTGAAACCATCGCAAATTATTACTGCGGTTTCTGCCCTTGACATTATCCAGACACCGTTTACAGCTCAATTCTTACCATAATCTAACTTTAAATCGAGACATCATGAATATCATAAAATTTTTAGAGTCGTTTACAAACGAAGGCATGATAAACAGCCTTAACACTAAAGGCTCAAGAAGAGACAGTTTCAACCAGTTCCAAAACATGGGTAAAGTAGCTGCAATGGCTGCAGTACCATTTGGATTATCGGCACTAATTCCAACTAAAGCTAACGCAGGAACATTAGGCCCGGCAGAAACACCAACAGAAGCTTTACAGCTTGCACTAATACTTGAATATCTTGAAGATGAATTTTATGCAATGGCATTAGATTCAGGTATTATTCCTGTTGCCGACCAGGCAATCATTGCACAAATAGCAAAACATGAAAACGCTCATGTTAGCTTTCTTAAGGGAGCATTAAAAGATGCCGCACCTGCAAAACCTACTTTTGACTTTTCAGGACGTAGAGGAAGCACAACAACTCCGGCAGTTTTTAGTCCATTTACTGACTACCCTACACTTCTTGCCCTTTCTCAGGCATTTGAAGATACAGGAGTACGTGCTTACAAAGGGCAGGCAGGTAACCTTATCTCTAACGGAGATTTATTAACTGCTGCTTTACAAATTCACTCTGTTGAGGCAATGCACGCTTCTCAGATCAGAAGATTAAGAGACCAAAAAGGCTGGATAATAGGAAAAGACCGTGGTGGTTTACCTGCGGCTGCACAGCCTGTTTATGACGGTGAAGAAAATGTAACACAAGGAGGCTTTGACACGTCTAAAGTAGCCGATTCAAACGGTATATTTGGAGTAGGTTCGGCATCAGAATCTTTTGATGAGCCAATAACAGGAGCAACTGCAAAAGCTATTGCACAATTATTTATTGTGGAAACGCTATAATATATTAGGTTTATTGAAAACAGCCCGTAAAGAATCATCTTTGCGGGCTGTTTTATTTATTCTCTTATACTTGTTTTATCCTCGAGTGCCATTTTAGCAATTTCATCTTTTCGTTTAAAGCTTACGCCCTTATGCTGTTGTATGTATTTAATAACATCGGACGTAGCCTTAACCATTTGCGGAGATCCGCCAATACGGTCATGAAAACTGATAGACATCTGCCTGCGTTTGTTTTCAGCCTCGGCATATAACTGATCGAATTCCATTTTTACCTGATTTACAAACTGATCGGCAGAAAAGTTCTTTCCTTCAATAAGTACGATATCATTACAGCGTATCGTGTAGGGAACAACTGCAAAATCTTTATTGTTTACCTTGATGACAAACGGTTCATCGCGGCTAAGATCATCTATGTGATATGTAAAGCCCAGTTCCTGTAATATTTTAAGTGTATTTTCACCACGGCGAAGCCAGTTAGCATTATAACCTACAGGTGTAAATCCGGTTGCATTTTTAACAGCGTTTACCCCGTCTTTTATGAATTTCTTTTCGGCTTCATACGACAAATTATATTGAGACGACCAGCTCATACCATGTGCGGCGGCTTCATGACCGCGCTGTACAATTTCTTTTGCCAATGCAGGATTTTTAAGTACTGCAGAACCTACCATGTGCGATGTTACCTTGATACCCAGCTTATCCCAGTTATCCAGCATTCTTGGAATACCTTCTTTATAACCGTATTCATACCATGTAGAAGCAGGAAGATCTTTATATCCTTTATCCATGTTTTGAGGAAAAGGGCTCTCGGCATTATCCGGCTGCCCTCCGGCTTCAAATTGCATAGATACCGAAACTACCAGTTTTGAGCCATCAGCCCATTTTGATTTTTCTGAAAAATAAGGCTGTTCATTTGTATTTTCTGATGCCATAAGCGATGTGTGTGGCAATAACATTCCGGCAACTCCTAACGTCCCGGCTTGCTTTATAAATTTTCTTCTGTCTGTCATGGTGGATGTTTATTATGGTTTATAGTTTATTTATACCAAAAAACGGTCTTAATACATATATAGCTAACTATCAATGACTTAACTTAAAATTGAAATAAAAACAAAACGAAATATCGTTGAATTATCTTTTTAATTAAATTATACAGCATTCGTAACCTTTGTAGTCATATTAGTACCGTGCTTATTTTATTACGCCTGTAATGGTTAGTTATTTATTGATAAGATTATCTGCTGCAAAAGAATTATTAGCGTTAAAGTGAATAAGCGTTGCAAAAAAAACGGCGTGGATAAGTTGGGCAGGTATAATTTCCCAATTTTCAACTGTAGTAGCGCCAAATACTAATATCACCATGACTATTCCTCCTGCAAATGCAGCCTGCTTTGTAAACAAACCCAGTAAGAGCAGTAAACCTATAGTAAATTCTGCAATTGGCAATGCATAGCTAAAAGATGTTACCATAACCGAAGGAAGTATAGAACCTTTAAAACTGTTTACCATCCATTCACTAAAAGCAGCAATTTTAGGAAGGCGCACCAAACCATGACCAAACATGCTCGCAGCAATAACTAAACGAAGAATAAGATAAGAGTAAGTATTATGTTATTCAGGATTTTTAAACTTATAAATAAAGTAAGGTGCATGCCCCTCATCTTTACTTCCTGTAAAAGCGGGAGTTGTATTGAGTTGGTTAACGCTTATGTACAGCCAGCCATTTGCATAAAATACATTATCCGGCCATAATAGTCTTTTATCGCTTATTATATCGGTAAGTGCGCCTTTAGCCGACAGCTTACTTATAGCATGCCCCGGTAAATTTGTAAAATAATGGTTGCCTTTAGTATCTATACCCGCTCCATCACTTATAGGTTTATTGCCTATTATTTTTACGGCATTGCCAATAGAGGTATCATCTGCACGATCTCTAAAAAGCTTTGTAGGTAAGCTATACCATTTAGTACCATTCATGGCTCCAAAATAGAGTGTTTCTCTGTCGGCAGAAATTGTGACTGGATTTACAGCAACACGGGCAGGTTTACCTCCAAAATAAGTTACTTTATCATCAATAATCATATCGATATCTTCCGACTGTAATGCCTTATGACCTCCAAATCTTCTGGCCTCGCCTGTTTTTAGATTGACAGCTATAATTCCCGGATTGGCAATATCAGCCAAAAAAGCCCATTGGTACATGTCGTCTATGGCTACATCCTGTATAAAACTGCCTTTAGGGGCTATGCTTTCAGGCAGCTCAAATTTATTAAGTAATTTATTTGTCTTTGTATCAAATTTCCATAATCTTGTTTTACCTATGGTTTGCCCCATATCTATTACATATAGGTAATCATTTTTATCAAATGTTAATCCAAGTGGTGTATCTAAAGCGGTGTCAGAAGCAGGCTTGCCATTTTTTTGAAATGATGCATCGGGATATGATCTGTAATCATTAACTCCTTTTATCTCTACCAATTGAATTTCGCTGCTCCCTAATGGATGTATTGTTGCAAAAACCATCCCTGTTTTAGAAACCGCTACGTTACCGGGACGCACAGGCAACTGTGCCACTACTTCAAGCTGTGGCTGCTTTGTTTGCGCCATTGCAGGCGCAAGTATAAATAATGCTATTATTATTACAATACGTTTCATTTCTTTCTTATTATAAAGTTACTATTATTTTTCCCACGGTCCTCCCGGTCTCTATCTGTAAATGTGCTTCTGCCATACTACTGAATGGAAAAGTTTTTGAAACATGCGATTTTAATTCGCCATTTTCTAACTGACCAGCAATACTTTCCATATCCTTACCATTAGACATAACCATAAATTGATAGCCATTAATTCCCAGTGCTTTTGCTTTCTCTATAACTGCCTCATTCAGTCCTGAGGGGATACTAATAATACTTCCCCCTTTTTTAATAACTTTCAGGGAGCGATCTATGTTATCTCCCCCTATCGAATCAAATACAAAATCTACATTGCTAACAACATCTTCAAAACGTTGCGCTTTATAATCTATATGTTCATCGGCACCCAGGGCAAGTACAAAATCCTTATTAGCAGCCGAAGATGTTCCTATAACATAAGCACCAAGATTTTTTGCTATCTGAACTGCAAACTGCCCTACTCCACCGGCTGCAGCATGCACCAGTACCCTATCGCCCTTTTTGACATTGATAAGATGTGTTATTGCCTGCCATGCTGTTAATGCAGCCAGTGTAGCCCCCGCTGCCTCTTCATGCGAAATGGTTAAAGGCTTTAGTGCTAACTGATCTGACGGAGCGGCAACATATTCGGCATATGCCTTACCATGACCAGGAAAGTTTACCATACCAAACACAGCATCGCCAATTTTAAATTTAGTCACAGCAGATCCAACTTTTGAAACTATGCCTGATACATCCCAACCCAATATCAATGGCATTTGATCTTTCAGTCGTCCGGCAACACCTTTGCCTGCCCTTGTTTTAACATCAACAGGATTAATACTTATGGCTTTTACCTTTACAAGTACCTCGTCTGCACCAATTACAGGTTTATTAACTTCTATATATTGCAGGTACTCAACACCTCCAAACTCATTTAAAATAATTGCTTTCATGATCTGTAATTTTATACAAGCAAATTTATACCGATAAAAATATATTATTCGGTATTTAAATTCCTTTTTTCTGTAATTTTACGCCATGAATAAAGAGCATTTATACCAACCGTTTGAAATAGTATATAAAACATTAGACGACGCACCTAAAGAAGGGCACAAGCATATGTTTTTTGAACTGGTCTATATAATTTCAGGCACGGGCACGCAATGTATTAATGACAACAAGTTTAAATACCATGCCGGGCATATGTTTCTTATTACACCCGAAGACTGTCACTCTTTTGATATAGACACCACAACAGAGTTTTTCTTCCTGCGATTTAATGACATCTACATAAAGTCGAAAGCATTTAATTCTGAAGATGTGGAAAGGCTGGAATATATTTTAAATAATGCCAATCATCAACCAGGGTGCATCTTAAAAAACCTGTCTGATAAAACTCTTGTAAAACCCATTACTGAGGCCATTATTCGCGAATATGTAAACCGCGACATATATAATAAAGAATTGATACAGCAGCTTGTAAATACACTTATTGTAGTTGTAGCACGTAATATCGCGAAATATCTTCCTGAAATTGTGGATGAAAAGACAGAAGAAAAAGCGATGGATATTGTTAATTACATCCAGAAAAACATCTATTACCCTGATCAGCTGCGCGCAGAGGTTATGAGCGACATCTTTGGTATATCAGAGAAATACCTGGGAAAATACTTTAAGAAACATACTAATGAAACGATTCAGCAGTACATCGGCAATCACCGCATGAAGCTTGTAGAAGCCAGGTTAAAGTTTAGTGATAAGCGTATAAACGAAATTGCGCAGGAATTTGGTTTTACCGATGAAAGCCATTTTACAAAGTTTTTCAGAAAGAATAGTGGCATGAACCCTACTCAGTACCGAAAAGAAATTGCGCAGGCTTTAATCCCATAAGTTACTTTTTACCTTCGGCGCTTCTCCCGTAAGAAATCGAGCCAGACTGATTCAAGTTCGTCTGCCACTTCAGGTTTAATTTTGATTCCCGACGACTGTGTAGACCAGTGCTGCGAAGCTAATACACCTGACTTTAACACGTCTAAAGATAGAATTTCCTCGTTATCGGGATTTAAAAGCTTTTCGAAATTTACTAAAATGCGCATTCTGGGTTGTCCTCTATGATTTTCTCCCATAAATGGCTCTGACGAAATAAATCCCGATCCAATAATCCCTTTCGGCTCTTTACCAAGCTTTATAAGATATGCCTTGTCCCCTTCCCGCACTGCCTTATGGCTTGCACAGCTCCAGGCATCAACAAAAACACCTGTTTCTTCCAGGTCTTTTACATCCTGCGCTAAGTCCGGCCACGGCCATTTATCAGGATTCCAGGCAAATAAAAAAGCATTCATAAATTGCAGTTTGAATTATGAATATACAAATTTATGAGGATTCAATCCATAAAAAAAGCCTCTGAAACATCAGAGGCTTTTAAGTTGTGCGGGTGAAAGGACTCGAACCTTCACACCGTGAGGCACCAGATCCTAAGTCTGGCGTGTCTACCAATTTCACCACACCCGCAGGCTAATAATAAAACCGATATTGTTTCATTAAGAGGGTGCAAATATACGATTACTTTTTTGCTTTCAAAGTAAAAAGCAACGAATATCACATAACTTTTATAAAACAGTCCGGATCATATTATATTAGTTATACCAGAACATCATTAATCAAATAATTATATCTATAATGCGTTGTTACATTACCAAACCAACCAACAAATGAAAAATATTTATGCCTTTTTATTGCTAAGCTTTAGTTTAGCAAACGCACAGGAAACAGAAGTTGTAAAATGGATAAATAGCAATGCAATTACTATTGAAGATACCAACCCCGACACTTCACCTGATAATTTCAAAAAACACAGCCCTAACATTTTCAAAGATGTGAAACTATTTGGTTTTGGCGAGGCAACACATTATACCAAAGAATTTTTCAATCTAAAAGCCAAATTCTTTAAATATCTTGTGGAAAACGAAGGAGTTACCCTTTTTATGATGGAGGAAAGCTTTGGCCATGCCGATGACATTAACGATTATCTGAAAGGAGGCAATGGCACAGCAGATCAGTTAACCGGCACTTTAGGATTTGGAGTATGGCGCAATCAGGAAGTTGCCGGGTTAATTGCGTGGATTAAGACCTATAATCAGGACAAGCCCGAAACAAAACAAATAAAGTTTTATGGACTGGATAATCAGTTTGGCTACAAGACAAACGAGGTCGTAAAAAAATTTATAACTAAATATGCTATTACGACCTCAGCAGGAATTGATGCTTTATTAGATTCATCCGCTAATGCCGATGCGCGTTTTATAGATAAGAGCACACTTAAAGATTACCTGAAACAGTTAGATGACCTAACTGCGAATCTTAAAAATAATTTTACTCCATCTGATACCACGCAAATCAAGGATTATGATAATGCGGTTTATGCACTTACCGTATTAAAACAATATGTAGCATTTGAGTTAAACCATAGTTATAAAGAAAGAGATAAAGCAATGGCTGAAAATGCCATATACTTAATGCAGCATCAGGATAAAGATGTAAAAGGATTTATATGGGCACACAATGGCCATATTGATAAAAAAGGTATTTGGCAGGCACATTCTACGGGTTATCATCTAAAAAAAGAATTCGGAGACAGCTATTACAGCATGGGTTTTGACTTTGCTACAGGAAAATTATATACAAAAACAAAAGAAGGCAAAATATACAAAGGTGGCCTGCATACTATCAGTAAACCTCTAAAAGATACCTATGCTGCTGTACTTGCAAAAGCAAATGCTCCTGTTTTCCTAATTGATTTTAAATCTGCACAAGAAGATGCTGTTATGAAAGACTTTTTAATAAGCAACCTGAAAATGATTACTACAGGCGGAGGAGGATACAATACTTTATACAAAGGCAGTAAGGAAAACCTTTTGGAATTATACGATGGGATACTATTTGTACGTGATATATCTCATGCTACCTATATGGAAGAGCGACTACCTGAAAGTATGCGTGTACTTACTAAACCATAAGAACTGAAATGCAAAAAGCCTCTGAGACATCAGAGGCTTTTAAGTTGTGCGGGTGAAAGGACTCGAACCTTCACACCGTGAGGCACCAGATCCTAAGTCTGGCGTGTCTACCAATTTCACCACACCCGCAGACTGATAATAAAACCGATAATTGTTTCATTATTACGGGTGCAAATATACGACTGTTTTTGAAGTTTCAAAGTAAATTACACAAAAAATTAAAATTATTTTTTCCGTATTTTTGACCCTCAATCGTATATTACTAATTTATAATGGATAACATAAAAAACTACGTTCAGGATAATAAAGAAAGATTTTTAAATGAACTTATAGAATTGCTAAAATCGCCATCGGTTAGTGCTGATAGTGCTTATTCGCAAGATGTAATAAATACTGCCGAAGCTGTAAAAGCAAGCCTTGAAAAAGCCGGATGCGATTTAGTTGAACTTTGCGAAACACCGGGCTACCCTATTGTATATGCTGAGAAAATAATAGACCCCGCCCTGCCTACTATATTAGTATACGGACATTATGACGTTCAGCCGGCTGACCCAATTGAATTGTGGACATCGCCACCGTTTGAGCCGGTAATCAAAAAAACAGAACTTCATCCTGAAGGTGCAATATTTGCCCGTGGTGCCTGTGACGATAAAGGCCAAATGTATATGCATGTAAAAGCATTTGAATACATGATTGCCAACAATAACCTGCCCTGCAATGTTAAGTTTATGATTGAGGGTGAGGAAGAAGTAGGCTCACCAAGCCTTAGCTGGTTTGTAGAACGTAACCAGGAAAAACTTAAAAATGATGTTATCCTTATCTCTGATACAGGAATGATATCTAACGAGCAGCCATCTATAACTACAGGTTTAAGAGGCCTTAGTTATGTTGAGGTTGAAGTTACAGGTCCTAACCGCGACCTGCATTCAGGTCTTTACGGTGGTGCGGTGGCAAACCCTATCAACATTCTTGCTAAAATGATAGCACAGCTTCATGACGAGAACAACCATATTACCATTCCGGGATTCTATGACAAAGTAGAAGAGCTTTCACGCGAAGAAAGAGATGAAATGGCAAAAGCTCCTTTCTCTTTAGATGCTTACAAAAAAGCACTTGACATAGAAGACGTTTATGGCGAAGCTACTTATACTACTAACGAAAGAAACTCTATACGCCCTACGCTTGACGTAAACGGTATTTGGGGTGGTTATACAGGCGAAGGTGCTAAAACAGTTATTGCAAGTAAAGCTTATGCTAAAATATCTATGCGTTTAGTTCCTGCCCAGGACTGGAAAGAAATTACAGAACTGTTTACAAATCATTTTACAAGCATTGCTCCTAAAGGCATAACCGTAAAAGTTACACCTCATCATGGCGGGCAGGCTTATGTAACACCTATAGACAGCATTGGTTACCGAGCCGCTGCAGCTGCTTACGAAGAAAGCTTTGGCATTAAGCCAATACCTGTACGCTCAGGAGGAAGTATCCCTATTGTTGCCCTGTTCGAAAAAGAACTTAAAAGCAAAACAATAATGATGGGCTTTGGCCTTGACAGTGATGCTATTCACTCACCTAACGAGCATTTTGGTGTATTCAATTACCTAAAAGGTATCGAGACTATTCCTTTATTCTACAAACATTTTACAGAGATGTCGAAATAAAAGTAGTTGATGATTGACAGTTAATAGTTGTCAGTTCTTCTTATATAAAATTAAATCCGCCCATTGTGGCGGATTTTTTTGTACCTGTCCCAACCTTTACTCTATAGTAGGCATCTTATAATGATAACCGTAAAACTTATCATTATGAAGAACTTCATGCTTATTACATTTTTAGCTTTTAGTGTTTTATGCCATGCACAAACTAATAAACCATTAATCAAAACAGTGATTACCGAAAAAAGAATTATTGTAACGTCAGGCAAAATAAGCGATCAGGATTTTGAAACATTGATTAATGAAACTCTGGAACAATATGAAGATAAACAAGGTGTTCAGATTATAGTTAAAGCACCCGGACATAAAACGTTTAATTATAAAACGCCTAACCCTTATAAACCCGAATACATAGCCTTTAAAATTATCAATTCGAATGAAAAAATAAACGCCGGAGGTACTAATGAATTACAGCCGGAACCTATAAAATTTACAAAAGAAAAAGATATCATATATACAGATAAGTAGGCAATTAAAAGTTAAAGCCACATTAAAATCGCTATAATCATCTCATTGTAAGTCTATCCGCTTTTTGAAAAAGTGGATTTTTTTTATCTTAAAAGTTGCACATGTTATTTTTTATTCTACATTTGTAGAAACAACTCTAAAACTGTAGAGCAATGCAATTGACAAAAACAGAAGAACAATTAATGCAATACTTGTGGAAACAGGAAAAAGCTTTTATGAAAGATTTACTCGATGCCTTTCCTGATCCTAAACCGGCAACCACTACGGTAGCTACTTTATTAAAGCGTATGGCCGACAAAGGTTTTGTAGGTTATAAAGAATACGGCAAGTCAAGAGAATACTTCCCTTTAGTTGATAAAGCTGAATATTTCTCTAAACAAATGAATGGGATGATTAAAAACTTCTTTAACAACTCGGCTTCGCAGTTTGCTTCTTTCTTTACACAAGAAACAAACATGAGCGCTGTTGAACTGGAAGAACTTAAGAAAATCATCGATAAAGAGATTCAGAAAAAAAATAAATGATGTCCTGTTAAACCAAACCAACCAAGCCATGACAGACTTCCTTATAAAATCAACCATATGCATGACTCTACTGCTCATTGCATACCATCTTTTCTTAAAAAAAGAAAAGATTCATCGGTTTAACAGATTCTACCTGTTGTTTGCATTATTACTGTCCTTAGTCGTGCCTTTTATTACCATCAAGATAATCAGTCCTACTCTGGTAAAACCAATCGCAATTGTAGCACCTTACAAGGAAATGGCAAAGCAGGTACAAGTTGCAGCAACAGAGGTATTAGTAAATTATATAGCAATAACAATCTGGCTTATTTATGGAATCGTAACGCTTATCCTTCTGAGTAAGTTTGTTATAAACATAAACCACTTTATAAAGAAAATCAGACGAAACACTAAAATACAATATGATCCGGCTATTATAGTTCTCATTCCTGAACCGATACTGCCTCATACTTTTTTTAAGTACATCTTTATAAATAAGAAAGAAAATGAAGAAAACACTATTGAAAATGAACTCTATACCCATGAACTTACACACGTAAGACAGAAACATACTATAGATATACTATTTATAGAAGTACTTAAAACAGTATTTTGGTTTAACCCATTATTGTATTTCTATAAAAAAGCAATACAGCTTAATCACGAATTTTTAGCTGATGAAAAAGTTATCAGTTCTTATAAAAATCCAACGTTCTATCAAAGCCTGCTGCTGGAGAAAGCTGAGGTTAACTGCACTTTTCATCTTGCCAGCAATTTAACTTATTCTATAACCAAACAACGATTACTTATGATGACAAAATCCACTTCAAAAATTAAGTCTGCTTTATTAAAAGTAGTACTTGTACCTGTAATTATAATTGGGCTTTTTCTTTTTTTAAGTCTGAAAAAAGTTGATAATACAGAAACAAAAGCAGTTGTTAATTCGTTAAGCAAAGCTATTGTGCATCCATCAGAACAACAATGGAATGAATGGAAAAATGACGTAAACACTACGATATGGATTAATAACTGGCAAATGAAAAAAACAGATCTTGATCAATTTAACCCTGCTGAATTAATGTCATATTCTGAAAATTTCATATCACATCCAAACAGCGGAAATCCACAGGAAAAGGAAGTATTTCTTTATACAAAACAAGGCTTTGAAGATCATTATAATAGTCTGGAATGGCCCAAACCAATAGAATATAAGGAAATTCAAAACCTTAGAATAAAAGACGGCTGTTAATTTAGTTAAATAAAAATCTTACAAAAAACATTATCCAAGTCTATTCCATTTAGCAATTTAGTATCTTTAAGTTATTGAGAGCATACCTCTTATCACTAAATAAAGACTTACCATGAAAACCAAACCAACCAATCAAACTAAAAGCCTACTCCTTACTTCTTTGACACCTGCCTTAGCAGCAATGCTTGTATTTTCAGGCAATGAAACTGTATTTGCAAAGCTAAAGACGTCAAATTCTTTACCAACGCAGCATACAGAAGCAATTACTTCTGTCGTAGGAGATACTGTAAAAGGCACATCAAGAAGGGATGAGTACTTTAAAGACGTACAAATTGTAATTGAGGACAAACCTGCCGGCTTTTTTATTAATAAACCTTATAAAGAACTGACAGAAGTACAAAAAGAACATTACTTATCGTCTGTACCAGAAAAAGAGAAAGCTGAAGGGTTGCAGGTTTCAGACTATAACTCTTACATAGAAAATGAGGAAGGTACTTTTTATCTTGACAACATAAAGGTGACTAAAAATGAGATAGTAAAACATCCAAGAGAGTATTTTGCCTGTGGCGGTTTTAAACGTTCAGGAAAAAATGAAAGTTATTTCTTTTATACCTATCCTTATTTTGAAAAGAACATAAAAAGCAGAAACGATCATTATTCGGAAAAAATATATAAAATAACAATTTTAAACGAAGTTTTAGAATACCAGCCGGAAAAGCCTGAATACAAAAGAAACGGTGACACAGGCGAAGAA
>Ga0157370_10000316_pt1 | contig 60618 bp, 51 predicted proteins | sample C35metaG_FD_113463 | JGI IMG/M metagenome (GOLD analysis project Ga0157370, IMG submission 113463) | Corn rhizosphere microbial communities from Kellogg Biological Station, Michigan, USA - C3-5 metaG | ecosystem: Host-associated > Plants > Roots > Rhizosphere > Soil | place: USA: Michigan...
CGTCGCGAACGCACAGCCGCAGATCGCGCCATCTCCCGCCGCGACACCGGTGGTGCAGCTGGCCGACACGCTCGTCCGGTCGAGAGCGCCGTTCGCACCGGTCGTTCCGCAGGGCCAGTCGTTACTGCCCGACGGGCCGACCGCATTGCGCGCCGACAGTCTCGTCACCGTGTCGTTCGACATGCCGATGATTCGGACGCGGATCCCCGCGAAGTTCGAGCGGTTGGTGCGCTCGACTCTACCCGCGGTCTACGGGCGCTCGGTCGACACCGTGCTGTCGAAGATTCCCGAGGGTGGAATCGCGCGACAAGGCGATCTAGTGTCGGAGCTTCCGACGCGGGGCGTGCGCATTCCGGTCAATGCGGAGTGGGCGATTGCGCTGTATCCGGTGACGCGCCCCGGCCAGGACGGGCCGTTGGTGGTGCGATACCGCGTGTCGGTCGTGAGCAAAGCGAACTAGACACTGGGCGCACGGGGAGGGCAGCGGGCGCAGCCTATCGCTGGCGCCTACTACGCGCATAGTTGACAGTCGGCGTGATTCGCAGTATTACTACTAGCAACTTAGTAGAGCGGAATCATGGACGACTTCGTACTCGGCGATCGCGAGCTCGACATCATGGGCGTGCTGTGGGACATGGGGTCGGGCACAGTGGCGGAGGTGCGCGGGAAACTCCCGGTCGACCTCGCGTACACCACGGTGCTGACCATCCTTCGCAATCTGGAAGCGAAAGAGCTCGTGTCGCACACGGCTGAAGGCAAGGCACACCGATACGTTCCGCGCGTGGCGCGGACAACGGCACGCCGGAGCGCGCTCACCCGCGTGCTCGACAAGTTGTTTCACGGCTCGCCAGAGCAACTCGTCGCGCAGCTGGTGGAAGACGAGCAGCTCTCGGCGGCGGACCTCAAGCGGCTTCGCGCGCTGCTGGCGTCCCAGAGCAAGAAGAGCGGAGGCAAGTCATGATCGCAACGTGGATGCTCTACGCCGCGCTGGTCGGCGCGCTCATGACCCTGGCCGCGATCGCGCTCGATCGGGCGGCGGTTGCGCGGCGCCGGCCCACGCGAATCATCTGGGTCGCCGCGCTGCTGCTGTCGGTCGCGTGGCCGATCGGACGCGCGGCGGCTCGGCTTGCGCCGGAACAGACGCGCAGCGTTCGGCTGATGCCGTTCACCGTCACCGTTCAATCGCCGCCGATCACGAGCCGCGGCGACGCGCTGAACCGCGAGGCGATCGACCGGGCACTTCTGTTCGCGTGGTTCGGGTTGAGCGCACTGCTGCTCCTGCGTCTGGGTCGGGGCGTGCTGACGCTGAGAAGGACACGCAGCGCATGGCGGGCGGCGGAGATCGACGGGACGCCGGTGCGGTTGTCGTCGAACGTCGGTCCGGCGGTGATCGGCCTGCGCTCGATGGACGTGGTGATCCCGGAATGGATTCTGTCGCTCGATCACTCGTTGCGCGCGATCGTGCTCAGGCACGAGGAGGAGCACCGGAGCGCGCGCGATCCGTATCTGCTGTTCGGCGCGGCGCTTGCCGTCGCGCTCATGCCGTGGAACCTCGCCCTGTGGTTTCAGGCGAAGCGGCTCCGCTTGGCGATCGAACTCGATTGCGACGCGCGGGTGCTGCGCGCGCATCCGTCCACGGAGCGCTACGGGCTGTTGATGTTGACGATCGCGCAGCGGCGATCAGTGGCGCCCACGCTCTTCGCTCCGATGCTGACGGAGCCGACGACACAACTCGAACGGAGGATCATCGCCATGCGCACCACCACGCGCCGTCTGGCCCGGGTCACAGTCTACGGCGGCAGCATTCTCGCCGCCGGGGCGCTGGCGTTCGCCTGCTCACTGCAGTCGGACAACGCGACGGGACCGAAGCCATCCCAGCGTCCCCAGCGAGTGTCCGCGAATCAAGAGCTCCGCGAGTTCCAGGTAGAGCAAACGGCGCAGGTGCTTCCGGGGAATCCGAGTCCGCGATATCCCGATCTGCTGCGCGCCGGCAAGGTCGAGGGTGAAGTCGTCACACAATTCGTCGTCGACACGACCGGCTATCCGGACGTTCGCTCACTCAAGGTTCTCAAGAGCACGCACGACCTGTTCACCGCGTCGGTGCGGGCGACCGTCCCGATGCTGCGCTTTTCGCCGGCGGAGGTTGGCGGGCGCAAGGTGAAGCAGTTGGTGCAGATGCCGTTTCAGTTCAGCCTCTCGGGCGGCTCGGACACGGGTACCGTGACGTTCCACGCGACGCAGCTGAATCCGGGCAAACCGCGTGCGGGTATTGTTCCGGGCGGCCGTCGTCCCGAAGCCAGACTTCCCGCGGGCGTGTACTTCGAGTATCAGGTCGACAAAGCAGCCTCCCCGGTGCCGGGAAATTCGGCGCCACGCTACCCCGACATGCTGCGGACGGCCAACGTCGAGGGCGAAGTGCTGGCGCAGTTCATCGTCGACGAGAACGGGGCCGCGGATTCGACAAGCTTCGTCGTCCTGCGTTCGACGCACGACCTGTTCACGAACGCAGTGCGCGGAGCGCTCCCGTCATTTCGCTTCCACCCGGCGGAGCTGAACGGCCGCCGCGTGAAGCAACTCGTTCAGATGCCGTTCCAGTTCAGTCTCACCAAATAGGCGGCGGCGCGGCGCCGATCTCATCGCGACACGAGCTTGTCGATCAGTCGTGTCGCGTCGCGTTCAACGACGAGCATGCCGCGCTGCGCCGGACGAATGAACCCTTCCGCGCCGGCGTGGTCGAGGAAGCGAATAAGCGGACTGTAATAGCCGCCGGCGTCGAGCATGAGGCCGACACTCGCGCCGCCATAGACGAGACGTATTCCCCGCTCCGCCGCGTCCACCGCGAACGCGCGCGCCGCCTCCTGGTAGACCGGCGCGGCGCCGCTCGACGAGCCGCAGAACACGCAGATGGATCGAATCATGTGGGACAAGCCTAGACACCACCGGCCGGAGTGACCAGGGCGGCGCGCCCGGTCGTAGATTGTCGCTGACCACGGCTCAGGATCCTGGACGATCCGCCCATGCCTGCACTCTCTGATCCCGGACGCTTGATCGCAATCACGCACGTTCCGTCGCCGCAGCTCCAGCAGGGCGAACGCACGTACGTCGGCGAGTCTACGGTCGATTACGCGCTCGCGCTCCGCCAACACGCCGGGTACCGCGACGCGCTTCGAACGTGCGGCGCCCGCGTGATCACGCTGGACGTGAATCAGCGGCTCCCCGATTGCGTCTTCGTCGAAGATACGGCGATCGTGCTCGACGAGGTGGCCGTGATGATGTCGATGGGCGCGCCATCGCGGCGGTCCGAGCCGGCGGGCATCGAGCCGACCCTCCGAGCGTATCGGGAGATCGAACGCGTGATGCTGCCGGCGACGATCGACGGCGGTGACGTCGTTCGCGCCGGGCACACGCTGTTCGTGGGGCGCTCGCCGCGCACCGACGCCGCCGGCGTCGACGCGCTCCGGGGCATCGTGCGCCGGCTCGGCTACACGGTGATCGGTGTTCCGGTACTAAAATGTCTTCATCTCAAGACGGCGTGCAGTGCACTGGCCGATGGGCGCCTGCTCGTCAACCGCGACTGGATCGACGTCTCGCCCCTGCCGTCGCCGGCCCTCGTGGACGTACCGGCGGCGGAGCCATGGGCCGGCGACGTGCTGGTGATCGGCGACCGAGTCATCGCGTCGGAGGCGTTCCCTGAGACGGCAGCGCTGCTCGAGCGGCGCGGCTTCGGCGTGATCCCCGTCGCGGTATCAGAGTTCGCGAAAGTGGAGGGCGGGGTGACATGTCTGAGTCTGGTGTTCGAGGAGCGACGTTGACGAATCACTGAACGATGGAGCTACGTCGCGTTGCGTTTGGTCAAGGGATTGACTCCATGCCGTTGGCCTCAGATGACCGGACAGGCGTCGTGATTTGTGAGGGTGCACACGTAGCTGATCCGTATGGTTGCGTCGGCCAACGCCAAGCACCCTCTTCCAGCGTTTCCCGGTCTCCCGTTCTTTGTTTCTCCGTTCCACCGCCAAACACGTTCAACTCTCTGGCGGGCGCGTGATGCGTTCTCCGAGCAGACCGAGGGCGATGCCGAACGGAATGTTCAGCGCGGCCATGAGCACGGCCAGCGCGACCGAGGCGAGCGTGAATGGCCGCGGCGCGCGCCACAGGTTGATTGTTGCAGCCGCAACGGCGGCGATGCAGCCGAGAATGAACCCGAATCGCCCGGCGACGTTCTGGCGGGCTTTGATCAGTGCGTCGCGATCGCCGCGTGGCGGCTCTCGGTGTTGGCGGGGGCTGTCCACGGATCGTAAAATAAAGAGTAATATGCGACAGGCGCCGGTCACGGTCGTGGCCGGCGCCTGTCGTGGTATCGTGCGATGACTCAGGTCAGCGAGCCTTGAACCAAGTGTCCTCCATGACCTCGACGGGCTTGGAATAGGTCTGGCCGTTGACTGTCAGCTTGACGAGGTAGGTCCCGGGCTGCACGGCGTTGTTGCCGCCGCCGAAGCCACCGCGGCCGCCACCGCCGCCGGAACATCCAGTGTCCGGTGGACCTGCCGGGCCGCCAAAACCACCGCGACCGCCGCCGGCACCGGCGTTGGCGCCAGCGATCATGGGCGAGACCAAGCCCCATTCAACGCGATGGATTCCCGCCCCCTTCGCGCCGTCGGACGTGCAAAGCGTTCGTCCCTGGGCGTCGACGACGGAAACCTTCACATCGTTGGCGGGCGATTTGAGGTAGTAATTGATCGCCGTGCCTCTTGGCGCATTCTCGCCGACGAAGTTCTTCTGTCCGCCGATGTGCGGATTGTTGGTGAGGTCGGTGATGTACGCGACCGCGGGACGCGGCTGGAACAAATAGGCGTCCTGCGATTGCACCGACGAGGTCAGCTGCTCGAGCGGCGTGATGTCGTCGGCGATCCAGATGCTCCGGCCGTGCGTCGCCACGATGACGTCACCTTCACGCGGGTGAATGAAAATGTCGTCGGTGCGCACCGTCGGATAATCGTTCATGAACTTCTCCCAGTGCTTGCCGCCGTTCAGGGAGACGTAGAGCCCGAATTCTGTGCCGACGAACAGCAGGTCCTTGTTCTTCGGGTCTTCGCGAACGACCTGCACGTTGCCATACGCTGGGAGATCGGCGGACACACTCTGGAAGCTGCGGCCGTAGTCGTGCGTGACGAACACGTACGGGTGCAGATCGTCGCTGCGATGCCCGTCCACCGAGACGTACGCCGTGCCGGGGTCGAAGTGCGACGCATCGATGCGGGAGATCCAGAACGCGTTGTCACCGGCGAGGGCGCCCTGGGGAAGGCCCGGCAGATTCTTGCCGACCTCGGTGAACGTGAGACCACCGTCTCGGCTCACCTGCAGGTTGCCGTCATCGGTGCCGGCCCAGACGACGCCGGGCATGACCGGCGATTCCGACACCGAGATGATCGTGCTGTACGCGGTGTGGCCGTCGTTCTTGGAGAGCTCCGTCTTGTCTCCGCTCACACCCATCACCGTCGCGCCGCATCGGTCGAACTGCTTGGTGAGATCGGCGCTGGCGACCCACGACGTGCCGCGGTCGTACGATTTGAACAACCGGTTGCCGCCGAGGTAGATGATGTCCGGGTTGTGAGGCGACAGGATGAACGGCGTGTTCCAGTTGAACCGATACTGCTCTCCCCCGGCGGCGTTGATGACGTTCTTGCGTCCGCCGCCGCGTCCGCCGCCACCGCCGGCGCCACGCCCGCCCCCCGGCGCGCGCCCGTCGACGCACGACGCACTGGCCCCACCGCCGGCCGGCGATCCGGCGAGCTGCACGCCAGGGCCCGCGCTCGGCTTGATGCTCGTCGTTTGACCGGTGTTCAGGTCGTAGCGTTGGGTATTTCCATCCTGTGATTCACAAAAGATGAAGTTCGGGTGTTCGACGTTGACGCCGGTGTAGAAGCCGTCACCGCCGCAGATGCCGAACCAATCCATGTTGGTGATGCCGGCGCGACCACGCTTGGAGCTCGGACCGCCCCAACTGTTGTTGTCCTGGAGACCGGTGTAGACGTTGTACGGATGCTCGTTGTCGGCCGTGACGACGTAGGCGAGTCCGGTCGCCATCGTTGCGACGAAGTCCCAGCTCTTGCCCTGGTCATAGGTGATGTCCAATCCGCCGTCGTTGCCGATCATCAGGTGCTTGCTGTTCTTGGGATCGACCCAGATCGCGTGCTGATCGACGTGCGCCGGCGAGCCATTGCCGCCCGCGTCGTCGAGCGTGGCGAACGTCTTGCCTCCATCGAGGGACTTGGCGACGGGCAGACCCGCCACGTAGATCGTATTCGGGTTCTGCGGATCGACGCGGAGCTGGCTGAAGTACATCGGGCGCGCGTCGCAGTTGCTGACGAGGGAGAACGAGCGGCCCTTGTTGTCGGACCGGAAAATTCCGCCGCGCGCCGGGTCCAGCTTCGGCGGTTCCCGCGTGGTCGTCGACTCGGCGGCCGCGCCGCGACCGCGACCGCCTCCGGCCGCCGGGAAGCCGTGCGCGGGCCCGCCGTTGTTGCACCAGTCGAACTGACCGCGTCCACCGCCGGCTGGCGCTTCGGTCGGCGCGTCGGCCCCACCGCGGCCACGAAGGTCGGTGCCGCTTTCCCCCGCTTCGATCTGCGCGTACACGACGTTGGGGTTCGACGCCGCAACGCCGAGCGCGATCCGGCCGTACGTGCCCGGCGGCAACCCGTTGGTGAGCTTCGTCCAACTGCGACCCGCGTCGTCGGACTTCCAGACCGCGCTGCCCGGACCGCCGCCGTTGAAGCAGCAGCTCGTGCGCCGACGCTGATAGCTCGCCGCGTAGATCGTGCTGCTGTTTGCCGGATCGATGGCGATGTCGGTGAATCCCGTGTTCTCGTCGACGTACTTGATCTTGTTCCAGGTCTTGCCGCCGTCGGTCGTCTTGAAGATGCCGCGCTCGGGGTTCGGTCCGAAGAGATGACCAGGCGACGCGACGTAGACGACCTCCGGATTACGCGGATCGATCACGATGCGCGCGATGGTCTGCGTTTCAGCAAGGCCAATCTTGGTGAAGGTCTTGCCGCCGTCGGTGCTCTTGTACAGACCATCGCCGAACGATGCGGTCTGGCGATTGTTCGGCTCACCGGTGCCCACATAGACGATGTTCGGATTGGTCGGATGAATCGCGATGTCACCGATCGACGCAGTGCCGTAGGTCTGAAACACCGGCTCGAAGGTGACGCCGTTGTCCTCCGACTTGAACACGCCGCCGACGGCGTAGCCGATGTAGATGACGTTCGGATCGCTCGCCGACACTTCGATGTCGTCCAGGCGGCCGCCCATGCTGGCGGGTCCGATCGAACGAAAGGTGAAGCTCGACAAGAGCGGATTTGAGGAGACGTTGAAGCTCGTCTCTCGTTCGCGTGCACCGCGCCCCTGCGCCGCGAGCGGCGCCGCGATGAGCGGCACGGCGACGAGCGGAAGAAGGCGTCGGAAGCCATGGGTCATGGTGTCCGTCCTAGAAGGTGAGGGAACGTTCTGCGTGGCGCCAAATATGGACGCGCGTCACGCCGGCCAGCTAGTGACGCGATCCCCACATTCTTCCAACGTTGTAGACTGCGCCTGCGTAAAGCGCGCGTGACAATGGCCCCGCAACGGGAACGATTGCGCCTGCATCGAACACGAGCCACTTCTCGACGCCGAGCGTCGGGCCGGCGAGGAATCCGACCAGCGGCGGAGCTCCCGACGGCCCACCCGTTCCCGGAAGCCCGTAGCACTCGGCGACCCATCCGACGCGTCCGGCGAGCGGGCCGCCGAACGACGCAGTCCACAGCGTCGCATTCTTCGGAACGTTCTGGCCATTGCCGCCGCGCCGAGTGTATCCGGCGTTGAGGTCCATCGCGACGCCGCCAAGGTCGTGGCTCGAAATGAGCAACACTGACTCGTCGGTCGTTCGCGTGCCGGTCTCCGCCGATCCGGTCGGAAATTTGACGGCGGGCAAGACGGCAACGTCGCCGAGCAACGGCGCATCCTCGGCGATGCGCCATTTCACGCCCACGGCCATGTCTCCGAACGCCGCGGGGGCATGCGGAGGGCGAACCACTGTGCCGATCAGGCCGAGCTGCACGCGACGCGCAAGGCCGATCTTCGCGACGGTTGGCGTCGAGAGCACCGAAGCACCAGCATCGACGCGATCGCGCTCGACGCCGGTCTCGATCTCGAGCCAACCCGGCGCGACGGTGCCGGCGTGGGTCGCGACGGTGGGGCGCTCGGGTTGCGCGGTGTGCGGGTCCTTCGCGGAATCGGCCGCGGTGGCCGACGCCGTCCCGGTCTGCTGGGCGGCGGCCGGCACGGCTCCGGCGATGAGTATTATGGCAATAGTGTTTGCCGTCGTCCGGCGCCGCGTCACCGTGCTTCCGGCGCGCGCGGACGCCACGGGTTGTCGCCCTGGGTCTCGAAGGCGTCGACGTCGGCGAAGTAGCGACGCGCCATGTCGGCCGACGCCGGGTTGGTGTAGACCTCGGCCACCGGATGATCGATCGTCCGGGCGACGATGTCGGCGACGGTCTCGACCGATTGTACGTGCGGGCCCGAATAGACCGGCGTGTCCGGCGGCGAGCCGATGGCGTTGCGACCGAACTCGGTGGCGACCATGCCTGGCATGACGAGGGTGACGTGAATGCTCGGATGGTGCGCGCGAAGATCCACGCGAAGGTTCGCCGTGAGGGCCGAGAGCGCCGCCTTGGCGGCATTGTAGGCGGAGCGGTGCGGCGCGAGCGGCACGCGCCCGAGAAACGACGACACGTTGATCACGTGGCCGCGGCCACGCTCGATGAAGTGCGCGACGGCCGCCTGCATTCCGTATAGGGCGGATTTGACGTTGAGCGCGATCATGGCGTCGACGTCCTCGTCGGTGAGATCGAGCACCGACCGGGTAATGCCTCGACCGGCGTTGTTGATCCAGACGTCGAAGCCGCCGAAGGCATCGATGGCGGCATCGCGCAGTCGGTCGACGTCGCGGCGCCGGGTGACGTCGGTCTCGACCGCGATGGCGCGCGGCGAACCTCGCCGCATGGCGTCCTGGGCGAGGCGCTCGAGCTGTTCGCGACGGCGCGCGGCAAGCACGAGGCCATGACCGTCGGCGGCGAGGCGCATGGCGATTCCGGCACCGATTCCGGCGCTCGCGCCGGTGATGACGATCGTCTGTTTTGGCATTCGTACCGGCTTTACCGTGGTGTACGCACGTCGTACTATGCTCTGGTAGTACTTCGCTCGAAAGCTACTCCGGCGTCCCATCCCTCGCCTTCTGATTACAACGCGCATGCACATCGTCACTGCGCGGCGATTCGCCGCGACTCTCGTTCTCGCTTCGGTCGGCGGCGCGTCGATTGCGCGGGCTCAGGACCGGCTCACGTCGATGCCGGGATACGACCGATACCAGCGGATGGCGCCGTTGATCGCCACGGCGCTCGGCGGATCGGGGCGCGGGTTCGGCCGCGGAGGCGGCGGTGCGGTGGTGTGGTCGCCCGACGGGAAGTCCGTCGAGTTCGAGAGCGGCGGCAAGCGATACCAGTTCGACGTGGCGACGAAGACGACCGCGGAGGCGATGGATGCGCCGGCGCGGCAGGCCGGAGCCCGTGGGCGCGGAGCCGTCGGCGGCGCGCCGGCGCGCGGCCGGCAATTCGCGTCGGCGGTCGCGCCGGCGGGAAACCACCGCGCCATCTATCGGGATCGCAACGTATGGGTCGGCGATTCGACGGGCGCAAACGCGGTGCAGATCACGACCGAGGGAAGCGAGAAGGCGCGCGTAAAATTTGGCACCGCGAGCTGGGTCTACGGCGAAGAGTTGGCGCAGCGGACCGCGATGTGGTGGTCGCCCGACGGAAAGAAGCTCGCCTATTATCGCTTCGACGAGAGCAAGGTGCCCGACTTCTACCTCACGCCCGCGCTGACCCAGGTGCAGGACACGCTCGATGTGGAGGCGTACCCGAAGCCGGGCGTGCCGAATCCGGTCGTCGACATTTTCGTCTACGACGTCGACAGCAAGAAAACGACGCGGCTCGACGTGCGCGACGGGAAGGCGTTCGAGAACGACGTCGTGGGCTACTACGTGTTTCACGTCGACTGGTCGCCCGACGGACGGGAGCTGGTCTTTCTGCGAGCGAACCGGCGACAGAACACGCTCGAGATGGCGGCGTGCAACCCGGAGTCCGGCGCGTGCCGCACCGTGATTCACGAGACGTGGCCGAGCGGATGGATCGACGACGATCCGGCGCCGACGGCGATCTGGCTGAAGGACGGCAACCGCTTCATCTGGGAATCGGGCCGGACCGGTTTCAACAACTATTATTTGTATGATTTCAAGGCGGCCAAGCTGATTGCGCCGCTCACGCAGCTCCAGGCCGAAGTCACGGGCGTCGTGCGCGTCGACGAAGCGGCGAACGCGATGTACTACATGGCTCGCGACGGCGACAACTACATGAAGTTCCAGTTGCATCGCGTCGGGCTCGACGGCAAGAACGACCGGCGTCTGACCGATCCGGCATTCACGCACACCGTGTCCCTGTCGCCTGACGCCAAGTATTTCGTCGACATCGCGGAGACGCACGACCAGGCGCCCGTGACGCGACTCGTCGGCGGCAACGGAAAGGTCGTCGCCGAGCTGGCGAGGACGGACCTGACGCGCTTCAACGAGCTCGGCCTCAAGAAGGTCGAGCTTTATACATATCAGACGGACGACGGTCAGGCCACGCTCCACGGAATAATTCACTATCCGTCGAACTTCGATCCGAGCAAGAAGTATCCGGTGCTCGTGAGCGTGTACGGCGGGCCCGGTGTCGGCAACTCGACGAGCGAACGGTTCACGCTGCCGACGCCGATCACCGAGTACGGGTTCATCGTGCTCAACGTCGAGGCGAGGACCAATCCGGGGATGGGCCGCAAGTACCTCGACGCCGTGTATCTGAAGCTCGGCCAGACGGAGATCGACGACATGGCCGACGGCGTCAAGGCACTGTGGTCGAGGCCCTACGTCGACAAGAACCGGGTGGGGATCTACGGCACGTCGTACGGCGGGTATACGTCGGTGATGGAGATTCTTCGTCACCCCGAGGTGTTTGCCGCAGCCTCGGCGTCGTCACCGCCAACGGATTGGCGGAACTACGACACGATTTACACCGAGCGCTACATGTGGCTGCCGCAGGAGAACAAGGACGGCTACGACAAGGGCTCGGCCATGACGTACGCCGACAAGCTGCGTGGGCGGTTGATGCTGTACTACGGCACGATGGACAACAACGTGCATCCCACCAACATGATGCAGTTGATCGCGGCGTTGCAGCGCGCGGGCAAAAGCTTCGACGTGCAGGTCGGGCCCGACCAAGGGCACTCGGGGCTCAATGGCCAGCGCATGATGGAATTCTTCATTGAGAATCTCGTGATCAATCCGGCGGCGAAGGCCGCGTTCTGAGCTCGATGTTCTCCGGCGAACAGATCGCGGCGCTCTTCGACGAGGCCGGCATCACGCACGTGGTCACGGTTCCGGATAGCACCATCGGCCCGTGGCAGGAGGCAATCGAGCGGCGTGGGCGCACGCGGGTGGTGCGCGTGTGCCGGGAGGGCGAGGCGTGGCAGGTCGCGGCCGGCCTCGCGCTCGGCGGAACGGCGCCGCTGGTGATGATCCAGTGCACGGGCCTGTTCGAGTCTGGCGACGCACTACGGAACGCGGTTCACGATTGGAAGCTGCCGCTGTTCGCGATCATCGGGTATCGCAGCTATCTGAATCAGGACACGCTGCCGGGAGACACCTGTCTCGTGTTCACCGAGCCGGTGCTCGATGCGTGGCGCATCGACTACCGGTTGATCACCACGCCGTCGCAGCTCGGCGAGATCGCGGCGCATTACCACGCCTGTCGCGCGGCGGGAAAGCCGGGCGCCATCGTGATCGCCGAGGGCAAAGCGTGAGCAGCGCGCGCATGTCGGCCAAGGAGGCGCTGGCCGCAGTGCACGCCGCCCGCCGCCAGCTGGACGTCGTCGTCACCACGATGTCACCGGCGCGCGATTGGATGACGCTGCCGCAACATCCGCTCGACCTCGTCCTCGTTCCGTCGGCAATGGGGCACGCGACGTCGATCGGGCTCGGCTTGGCGCTCGCGCAGCCGGACCGGCGCGTCATCGTGTGCAACGGCGACGGCTCGATGCTGATGAACCTCGGGTCGCTCGTGTCGATCACCGCCGCGCGCGCGGAGAACATGATCGTGCTCGTATTCGACAACGGCGTGTACGAGGTCACAGGGGCGCAACCGATACCGTCGCCCGGCGCGATCGATTTCGTGGCGATCGCCCGAGGGTCGGGTTTCGCGTCGACGTTCGAGTACTCGAATCTCGATCGGTGGCGCGCGGAGGTCGCGGGCGTTCTGTCAGCCCCCGGTCCAACGCTCGCGTTGCTGCACGTCGAGCCGGTGCACGGCATTCCCGGTCCGCGCTCGCCGGGGCCAGCGTCCGAGCGTGCCCGCCGGCTCAGCGAGGCGCTCGCGCGATGACGCGCGACTGGAGCGCGGCGGGATGCCGCTACTCCTCGCGCAGCGCCGCGTTCGGATCGAGAGACGCCGCGCGCCGCGCCGGGACCCATGATGCGAGCGATGCGATCATGACGAACAGCAGGGCGATCGCGACGTAGGTGGCTGGATCGGTCGGCTTGATGGAGATGAGCATGCTCGCCTTTTCCATCACGCCCGTGAGGGCGAGCGCTGCCGCGACGCCGACGGCGATTCCGATCACGCTCAGGACGAGACCTTGCGCGATCATCAAGCGGAAGATGCTCTCGTTCGTCGCGCCGAAGGCCATGCGAACGCCGATCTCGGCGGTCCGCTGCCGCACGGTAGTCGACAACACGCCATACAGCCCGACCGCGGCCAGCACCGCCGCCACGACACCGAAGATGGCGATCAGTACGAGAGAGAATCGAGTCGGCGCCATGGCGCGATCGACGTAGTCGCTCATCGGATGCACTTCACCCAGCGGGACCTGCGCGTCGATCTCGGCGAGGGCCGCACGCACCGCCGGAATGAGACGCGTCGGATCGCCCTTGGTACGCACGGCCCAACGACCCGCGAATCCGAATCCAGGCATCCCGTCGACAACGAACATTGCCTCACGACCCGGAGTGGCGAGACCAAGATGGCGCTCGTGCTCTACGACGCCGATGATCCGATAATTCATTGGCTCCGGCGTGAAGATGCGCGACAGCAATGACTTTCCGATGATCGACTGCGGGCTCTGGCCAGGGAAAGCCGTTGCCGCCAACAAATTGTCGATGATGATTCCCGTCGTGGTGGTGTCATTGTCCGCCTGAGTGAACGTGCGGCCGGCAATGAGCTTCGTTTTCATCGTCTCGAAGTATCCCGGCAGGACGAAGTGCACGGCGGCCTGCCGAAAAAGAGACGGATCGCTCGCCGCGGCCTGCGGGCCCCACCGGGTGTTGAAGTCCTGACCATCCAACGGAAGTGGTGATGCCGCAGTCACACCGGTAACGCCGGGAATCTCGCCGAGCCTCTTGGCGAGCGTGTTGCTAAAGGCCTGCCGCTCGCCGGCCGTTCGCGCGCGCGCGTTGAACGCCGTGAACGTGAGAAGTCCGTTTGGGTCATAACCCGGATCGACATGCTCGAGCACCATGAAGCTGCGGAGCATCAACCCGGAGCCGATCAACAACACGAACGACAGCGCGACCTCGGCGATCACGACCCCCTGTCGCAGATACTTTCCCGAGTGCAGGCCAGGCGTACGTCCTCCGGCACGCAGCGTCCGGCCCAGGTTGGGCCGCGAGGCTCGCCATGCCGGCAGCATGCCGAAGATCAAAGCCGACGCGAACGCGATGATCGCCGTGAAGCCGAGCACCATTGGATCGATCGAGGCGTCGTCGACGCGCGGCAGATTCGACGGCGCGATGCCAAGCAGGAGATCGACGCCCAGATAGGCGAGCAGAAGACCGAGCAACGCGCCGGCGCCGGCGAGCACGAGGCTCTCGGCGAGCATCTGCGCAACGAGCGCGCTCCGGCTTCCACCAAGCGCCGCCCGAACGGCGAGCTCGCGCTCGCGCGACGAGGCGCGAACGAGCAACAAATTGGCGACGTTCGCGCAAGCGATGAGCAGCACGAAGATCACCGCACCCATGAGCGCGAGGATTGCCGGTCGGACGCTCTTCACGACGTCCGCCTGCATCGGCTCGGCGCGCCAGACCGTGTTGGAGCCTTTCAGAATCGGAAGCTTCGCTTGGAGATCGCTCGTGAGCGTGGCAAGCTGCGCGCGCGCCGCCCCGAGTGACGCACCGGGTTTGAGCCGACCGATCACGCGGAGAAACACATTGATGCGCGAGGCCGTGCTCCAGTCGATGCGAAAGACGGAGTAGACGTCTGGCTGCTGGATGTCGTTGCCAACGCCCGATGGGAACTCCAGCCGCAGATCGGCCGGAGCGACGCCGACGATCGTGGCCGGACCGCCGAAGAGCTTCACGGACTTTCCGATGACCGATGAGTCGCCACTGAAGCGCCGTTGCCAGAACGCATGGCTGAGAATCGTCATCGCCGGCGGCTGGTCGGCCGGATTGGGGGGGCCCTGGGCCGGGTTGGGCGGCGGCGGAGGAGCGGCTCCGTCGGCGGCGACAAAGTTGCGGCCGAGCGCGATGTGCGCTCCGAGCGTGGTGAAGAAGTTGGGCGTGACGCCCGCCGCGAGCACCTGCTCGGACTTGCCATCCTCGCCGAGGAAGGTCGCCGGACCCGAGTTGATGCCGGCGATGTTCTCGAACGCCGTCGCACGCTCGAGGAGGTCGGGCATGTCGCCGGGAGCGATCGGAAAGTTGATGACGTGACGAGCAAGCATGTCCGTCTGGATCAGCGCCAGCCGCTCTGGTTGCGGATACGGAAGCGGGCGGAGCAGGACGGCGTTGACCACGCTGAAGATCGCGGTACTCGCGCCAATGCCAAGGCCGATCGTCAGGATCGAGGTGATGGTGAACGCCGGATTCTTGCGGAGCGTGCGCGCGGCAAACGCGAGGTCTTTGGCGAACATGGGGCGACCGGGCTGAGGGGCCGAAAAACAGACGAGCGGTGGAACGCCGATGCGATTGGCGTTCCACCGCTCCTGGCCTGCAAGTCGTTCACTGACTACCGATTACGAATCAGGCCACTCGTCCGACCGGTCGTCTGTGGGACGGCGTGTTCGTTTTCGAACGGTTTCACCACTTCACCGTTCCGCCCTCAATCAGCCGCCGAACGCATAGCTGCACCCGGCCTGCTGCGCGCGGTTGACCGCATAGACGCCCGATGCGGCGAGGTTGACCCCGGGGAGCAGCGCCGCGGTCCAATCGTTCTTCGCCTGCGCCGCCGTCACGCCCGCCTTCGGAGCCACCATTCCGCTCAGCACGGTGAGCGCCATGTTGCACGCGACCATGATGACGCCGTTCTTGGCCATTGCCTGCTCATAGGTGAGTCCAGGATGGCCGAGGATGTTGTCGCGGAAGATGTTTCGTGTGGCCGGGGCGTTGGTCTTCGGATCTTTGACGCCGACCAGCTCGCCGATCTTGTACTTTGACCACGCCGAGTCGTTGAGCATCAACGGCATCGCGAAATGTCTGTAGACGACGGCGGCGTTCACATCCTTGTCGGCCACGTTGAGGGCGCTCTTCGTCGTCTCCAGGAAGGTGAGCCCGAACAACACGCCGAAGCCGTCGTTGGGACTCATGCAATCGAACACCTGGCGATACTTGCCCGTGAGACGCGCGAGCCATGCGTCGCTCAATGGCGGTGTCGTCATCAGAGCGCCAACCTCGGCGTCGGCCGCCGACAGTCGGCCGATGACCAGCGCCGCGGCGCCGACCGCGATGCTGCCGAGAAATCCACGACGGGGAGTAGCAGAAGCGATGTTCGACATGATCTCCTCCAGACGAGGTGACGGGCCATGTGATCTGCGACACTCAATCATATTTGCCGCGCGATGGTTGGCCAGGGTGACTTGCCGTCGCGGCCGTCAGCCACCAGCGCCCTCACGAAAACGCGAGCTGGTGCGTAAATCTTGAGCGGCGGGTTCCCCCGCCCTTCCCCTTCCCCCCAGGAGAACAGATGTCCCGTACGCTAGGATCGGTGCACCGCTGGAGTTTGGCGCTGGTCGCCGCCGGTGCGCTGTCGCAGGCGCCGGCGCTGGGCGCCCAAGCGACGACGCAAAAGATGGATCAGGAGTACACCGCAAAGATCAAACAGTACCTCACGGATCCGCGGATCTCGACGGAGCTCGTCGATCATCTTCCGGCGTCGGCGACCGTCCCCACGCCGCTCAAGTTCAACGGCCACATCGTCGGCACGCCCGGCGAGCTGACGCATGCCTCGCAGATCCACGCGTACCTCGCGGCGATCGCCAACGCGGCACCGACCCGGGCGCGCTTCTGGAAGATCGGCAAGACCGAAGAGGGGCGCGACATCGTCCTGCTGGCGATCTCGGACGAGAAGACGATCGCCAACCTCGACAAGTACAAGGGCTATCTCAACGCCCTCTCCGATCCGCGCAAGACGACCGAGGCCCAGGCGCAGCAGATCATTCACACGATCGGCAAGCCGGTCTATTACATCAACAGCGGCATGCATTCGCCCGAGACGGGCGGTCCCGAGATGTTGCAGGAGCTGGCGTACCGCCTGGTCGTCGAAGAGACGCCGTTCATTCAGGACATTCGAAAGAACGTCATCACGCTGATCACGCCGGTGGTCGAGGTCGACGGACGCGAGAAGATCGTCGACTCGTACTACTACGCGAAGAACCATCCCGGCGTGAACGCGAATCAGCTTCGCATGTACTGGGGCAAGTACGTCCAGCATGACAACAACCGCGACGGCATGGGCCAGTATCTCAAGCTGACGCAGGCAGTCACCAAGGAGATGCTCGACTGGACGCCCACCGTGCTTCACGACCTGCATGAGGCGCAGACGTACCTCTACGCATCGACGGGCACCGGGCCGTACAACGAGGCACTCGACCCGATCGTGGTCGACGAATGGTGGATGCTCGCCGAAAACGACGTCGTCGAGATGACCAAGCGCGGCGTACCGGGCGTGTGGACGTACGGGTTCTACGACGGCTGGGTGCCGAACTACATGTTCTTCATCGCGCACACGCACAACACCATCGGCCGGTTCTACGAGGTGCAGAGCTACGGACCGGACAATTACACCGTCACGCCGGGCAACACGACGACGAGTCGCGAGTGGTTCCGGCCAAATCCGCCGCTCGAGACGATCAACTGGGGTCCGCGCGCCAACACGAACATTCAGGAATCGGCGATCCTGTTCGCGTTGCATCGCGTCGGTCAGGATCGCGTCCTGTTCCTCGACAATCAGTGGGCCAAGGCCAAGCGAGCCGTGGCGCGCGGCAAGACCGGACCAGTGTACGCGTGGGTGATTCCCGCGGCCCAGCACGCGAAGCAGAACGCGGCCGAGGCGGTGAACGAGCTGTTGGCCCAGGGACTCGAGTTTCACCGCGCAAGCTCGTCGTTCAAGGCGGGCAACGTCCAGGTGAACGCGGGTGACTACATCGTGCGGGGCGACCAACCCTATCGCACGATCGCCGACATGTATTTCTCGCTCCAGAATTTTGCGCCGGCCAACCCCGCACCGTACGACGACACGGGCTGGACGTTCCCGCTCATGCGCAACATCGTCGTGAGCGAGGTGACCGACAACAGCGTCCTCTCGCAGCCGATGACGCCTGTCAAGAGCAACGTGACGGCGCCGGGCGGCATCACGGGCACCGGGACGATCGTCGCCGTGGCCAACGTGTCGGACAACAGCCTGGTGAGCTTCCGGTTCAAGTTCCCGAACGTCAAGATGCAGGCGGCCGAGGACGCCTTCGACGCCGATGGGCATCACTTCGACGCCGGCTCCCTGGTGATCGCGAACGCCAACCGCGCACAGCTCGAGCCGGCGCTCAAGGCGCTCGGCCTCAGCGCCTACGCGCTCGCTGCCGCGCCATCAGTAAAGACTCATGACCTCGTGGTCCCGCGCATCGGCTACGTGCACAGCTGGTCGCGGACGCAGGACGAGGGCTGGGTTCGAGCCGCGCTCGACTTTTACGGGGTGCCCTATTCCTACTTCGGGGAGAACAAGCTGAAGGACGGCGGCCTTCGCGCAAAGTACGACGTCATCATCTATCCGTACGGCGGCTCCGGGCTCGGCGGAGCGGCGGGCGGATTCGGTGGACGCGGTGGTGCCGCTGGTGGGACGCCGGCGACCAACGAGCCCATTCCGTACAAGCGGACGAAGGAGTACCAGGCGCTCGGCTTCCCCGATTCGACCGACGACATTCGTGGCGGCGTGGGTGTCGAGGGATTCAAGGCGCTATATGAGTTCGTGCAACAAGGCGGCACGATCATCACCGAAGGAAACACCGCGCAGAATCTGGTGGAGCTCGGCTTCACGCCGGGCGTCAAGGTCGAGCCGGCGCAAGGGCTGTTTGCGCGCGGAACGATTCTGCGCGGCGTCATCACCGACAAGAAAAGTCCCCTGGTGTACGGATACGAGCAGACCGATCTGCCGGTGTACTTCAGCCAGGCGCCGGTCTTCAACGCGAGCAACCTCTCGCCGGTGACTCTTGCCGGCGCGCCTGAAGGTGGCGCTCGTGGTGGACGCGGTGGGAGCTCCATCGTGCAGAACACGACACCGATGGCAACGCCGCTCAAGCTGTCGCCATGGGTTCCAGCAGGCGCCACGACGCCGTACGGAGTGGCGACGAGCACGATCGTTCCCAACCCGGGCTCGCCGGTCATGAATGGAGATGGCAGCGCGGCGGCTGGCGGTCGCGGCGGCCGCGGCGGCGGCGGTCGTGGTGGCTTCGGCGGCGGCGCGCCGCAGACCATTCCGGGGTTCACGCCCGACCCCGCCTCGTCGACGAGGGTGGTGATGTCGTTCCCGGAAAAGGCGAACGACATGCTGCTCTCCGGAACACTGGAGGGTGGCGAGCTGTTGTCGAACCGCGCCCAGCTCGTCGACGAGTCGGTCGGCAAGGGGCACATCGTCATGTTCGCCTTCCGTCCCTATTGGCGGTGGCAGACACAGGGCACGTTCGCGATCGGGTTCAACGCGATCATGAACTGGGACCACCTGGACGCAGGCAAGTAATCCCGCGACTTATGAAAACGACGACGGCCCGCACAGTCTGTGCGGGCCGTCGTCGTTTTCCGTCGCGCCTACTTGGCGAGCTTCCCCACGCGACGTCCGAGAATCATCTTGACGATACGCTTGTCTCCCCCCGCGGTGAGCGCCGTGCCGTATCCGAGGTTGAACTCCCAGGCCGGCCCGAGATCGAGGTTCACGACCCCGAAGAGCTGATGCTCCTGCTCCGCGATCGGATCGAGGCGGTCGATGGTGCCCGTCGCGCCGTAATATTCCACGGCCAGATTGACTTTCCTGGTGAGATCGTACCCGACGTCGAGCGCGGGCGCGAAACCAAACGTCGTCGATGCGGTCGGGCCGCGCAGTGATTTCTCCAGCGCGGGATTGAAGGAGACGTACCACGGGCCCATCTGCTTGTCGATGATCGGGCGAAGCTCGTACGACCACGTGTCGCCCGCGAAGCGCGCCCGCGCGTAGCCGAATTCCTGAGAGATGCTCACGCCGACCGGCCACCCCCAGCTCTCGGGCACGCGGACGCGCGGGCGCAGGTGCGTCCCGACCCACTGCAAGCCCTGTCCCGACGGAACGGACGTGAACCAGTAGAAGCCCAGCTCCGACCAATCGTTGAATCCGTGCGTAATCTCGAGCGTTTCGTGAACTGCGTGATTCGTCGGCAACTCCTCACCAGACTGCGACCGGCGTCCGTTGAGGGTGTAGTTGCTGTGCAGCTCGAACATGGTGATCCCGCTCGGCATCGTCTCGGAGCCGTAGACCTGGATCTCGTAATTCTCCTGCGCGGCGAGGGGCGCAGCGCTCGCCACGGCGGTGAGGCACAACCCGACAAGGACGCGACCCGGAGCGACTGTGCGCGGCATGCGAGCGATGGATTCGAGGTCGAAGATGAAGGACGCCACCGATTGCATACGGTGCGCAACGAAACTTCGCTGTACCCGGCTGCGGTCAGTCCAGGCAAGTGTCGATTGACGCGATCTGCTCGACGGCGTATATCCGCCCCGACCTCACACACGGTTGTTTCGTCGTGCCTCGACTCCTTGCCCGTGCCGCGCTGAGCGGCGTCGCTCTCATGATCGCAAGCGCGCCGCAGCGCGCCGCGGCGCAGGCGCCGGTCGATTCGGCGCTCGCCCGGTACATCAACGGCATACGCGCGATCGACGACCACGCGCATCCGATGCGCCCGGTCTCGCCCGGTGCTCCGGCCGACACCGACTTCGACGCGCTACCACTCGACGGCATTCCGCCGTTCGCTCTTCCGAATCGCCTCGAGCCTGACGAGCCGATCTGGCGCGCGGCGCAGAATGCCCTGTATCGAATCGCGCCGAGCATGTCGGGCGCCGTGTACCACACGGCGCTCAAGAACGCCGTCGCGAGCACGCAGCGCGCCCAGGGCGTTCGGTTTCCAACGTGGGCGCTCGACCAGGCGGGCATCGACGTCATGATGGCCAACCGGATCCAGATGGGCGCCGGACTCGCGGCACCGCGCTTCCGCTGGATCGCCTTTGTCGATCCCCTGATGCTTCCGCTCGACATCCGCGCCGAAGCGGCGCGCACGCCCGATACGCGCCCGCTCTATCCGCGCGAGGCGAAGCTCCTCGCGCGCTACCTGCGCGACATCAACGTCCGCGTGCTGCCGCCGACGCTCGACGCGTATGTTGCCGCGGTCGTGGTGCCGACGCTCGGTCGTCTCCGCAGCAACGGGGCCGTGGGCATCAAGTTCGAGGCAGCCTACCTGCGGCCGCTCGACTTCGACGACCCCGATTCGGCGTCGGCGCGGCGTATCTACGCGCGATACGTGCGAGGCGGGACACCGTCCCATGCCGAGTACAAGACGCTCGAGGATTATCTCTTTCGCGCGATCACGCGCGAGGCGGGCCGCGAAAGGCTTGCCGTGCAGATTCACGTTCTCGAAACGTTCGGCGGATTCTATTCGACGCACGGCAGCGCCCCGCATCTCCTCGAGCCCGCGTTCAACGATTCCACGCTGCGGGGGACGAAATTCATCATCGTCCACGGCGGCTGGCCGCTCGTCGGCGAAACGCAAGGCCTGCTGGGCAAGCCCAACGTGTACGCCGACATCTCGATGATGGACGATATCATGTCGCCGACGGTGCTGGCCGGCGTGCTCCGCCAGTGGCTCGGCGAGTGGCCGGACAAGGTGCTCTTCGGCACAGACGCGTTCGACGGGGGCGTCGAGCAGGGCTGGGAGCAGATCGCGTGGGTCGCGTCGACCACAGCGCGCCGCGCGCTGGCAATCGCGCTCACCGGCATGATGCGCGACGGCGAGATCACGCGCGATCGCGCGCAGGCGCTGGCCCGCATGGTGCTGCGCGAGAACGCGGCCGCGCTGTACGGTTTGCCGAAATAGTCCTGGGTCGAATCGGTCAGCGACGCACCGCCTTCGTTCGCACCATCGAGACCACCAATGCGGCGAGACAGGCCACGCCGCCCACCGTCAGCGCGACGGCCAGTAACGTCCGGCCGCGGTCGTACGCCTGGAACGCCACGATGCCGGCCACGGCGCCAAGGATGCTGTAGATGAGCTGATGCGAGGCGGCGTAGAGGACGCGCGCCGCATCGGCGATCTCGGGCACGCGGACCTCGAGATCGCCGCTGTTCACACGCCCGAGCGCGCGCTGTAGATCGTCGGGAATCGTGATCGCCGTGCGCGCCATGTCCTTGATCGACCCCCGCAGCAACTCTCCCCAATCGCGATCCTGTCCGAGCACGACGTCCTCCAGGTAAGGGCGAATGACCGTCATCGGATTCCACGACGGGTCGAGCTCCGTGCACAAGCCGATCAGCAACAGCAACGTGCGCTCCAGCAGCACCCAATCCTTGGGAACCTGGAAGGCCGACGTCAACTGGCGGAACGAGACGTCGAGCTTACGCAGGTCGGCCAGCGCCTCGAGGCGCGTCCGCATGTCGACTTGCAGGCTTCCCAGGCTCCACGATTCACTCGACATCTGCTCGAGAAACCGCTGTTGAAAGTACCCGATGACGCGCCCGGCGACGTCGCCCCGCCCGGCGTCGTGGGCAACGAAGCCCATCGTGCGAATGGCGTCGGTGATGCGCGCCGGATCGCGGCGGATCACGCCCTCGAAGAACGCCGGAATACCCTGCTTCATGTGCGGCGCCAGCACGCCGACGGCGCCGAAATCGACGAACACGATCGCGCCGTCGGGAGCGACGAAGATGTTTCCGGGGTGCGGGTCGGCGTGATACACTCCGTCGACGAAGATCATCCGGCAATAGGCGGTCACGATCCGCTCGGCAAGCACGCGGCGGTCGAACCCGTGCGACGCGAGCGCATCGAAGGCGGTGATCTTGGTGCCGTCGACGAAGGACGTGGTCAGCACGCGACGCGACGAGCGCTCGTGGATGACGGTTGGACACCGCACCATCGGATCAAGGCCGAAGTTGCGCGCGATGCGCTCGATGTTGTCCGCCTCTTTCGAGAAGTCGAGCTCCTCGGCGATCATCTGGCTGATCTCCGGCGCATACGACTCGAGACCACGCACGCCCGTGAACCACTGGACGATGCGAAGCAGCCGGCGGATCGTCGCGAGGTCGATGCGGGCGATGCGCTCGATGTCGGAGTGCTGCACTTTGACCGCGACGCGCTGTCCACCGGCGAGAGTGGCGGCATGCACCTGGGCAAGCGACGCCGTGGCGATCGGCGTCCGATCGAATTCTTGAAACAGCTCGTCGGGCGGCGCGCCGAGCTCGGCCCGAACGTGGGCCGCGATCTCGCCGAACGGGCGCGGCGGAAGCTGGTCCTGGAGTCCCTCCAATTCGGCCCGAAACTCCGGCGGCAGAAAATTGGTGAGGATGCTGATGAGCTGACCGACCTTGATGAACAGCCCGCCCGCCTCGATGATCGCGTCGCGGATGCGGCCCGCGTTCGCGCGGTGCTTGGCGGTCAACAGCGCCGAGTAGCGCTCCGGGGCCATGACCGGCCGTCGGACACGCAGCCACAGATAGCTCGCCAATACGCGAACCGTCGTGGCATAGATCCGAACAAGGCGCAGCCGGCCGTTGGCCATGTCGACACCGGTGAGTGCGCGGCGTTCTCGCGTCCGCGGCGCGTACGGTCTAACGTATCCTCGCGTTCGAGGACCCCCATCACGAACTGTTCAGGATAACCACCCATGACTCTGGCTCGAAGCCTCGTCGTCCTGTTCGCCGCCAGCCGCGCGCTCGCGGGTCAGGCGGTCGCGTCGGTCGCCGACAGCTCGCACTTTCGCGCGCTCGATCTACCCACGCCGAACGAGTATCGAACTGCGGCCGGACGTCCAGGCCCCAAGTACTGGCAGCAGCGCGCCGATTACCGCATCACGGCGACGCTAGATCCGGACAGGAACGAGCTGCGCGGCCGCGAGACGATCCACTACGTCAATCGTTCGCCCGACGCGCTACCGTACCTGTGGCTCTTCGTCGAGCAGAATCTGTGCGAGCCGAACAGCATCACCAATCAGCTGAACCAACCACCACTCGTCTTCCTTGGAACGAGCTTTGACTTCTCGTGTCAGGGATTCAACAGCGCGCCCAAGCTGGAATCGCTGACCATCGCCGGACGGGAAGCGAAGCGCACCCGGTTCGGGACAACGCTCCGCGTCGATCTCGCGGCGCCGCTGGCCAGCGGCGCCGCGCTCGACCTAAACGCCGTTTGGCATTTCAACGTCCCGGCGCAGGGCGGCGGCCGAATGGGCCACGACGGTCCGCTGTACAAGATGGCGCAGTGGTATCCGCGCGTCGCCGTGTACGACGACGTCAAAGGATGGAATCACGAGCCGTACATCGGCGCCGGCGAGTTCTACCTCGAGTACGGCGACTTCGACGTCACACTCACCGTTCCCCACGAAGACATCGTTGCCGCCACGGGCGATCTGCAGAATCCGGAGCAGACGTTGACAGCGGCGCAACGACAGCGGCTCGCGCTTGCGCGACGCTCGGACACGACGATCGCGATCATTCGCGCAGGTGAGGCCGGCGACGTGAAGCGCACCCGCCCGCCGGGCGCACGGACGTGGCACTTTACGGCCCGAAATGTTCGCGACTTCGCCTTCGCCGCCGGGCCGGGGATGCGCTGGGACGCGAGCGGCTACGACGGTATTCTCATCGAAGATCTCTACCGGCCGGCGGCCGACAAATGGGGCGAGGTCAACCGGATCGGGCGCGAGGCGATCAAGTACTACTCGGGGCAGTGGTTCAAGTATCCGTACTCCCACGCGACGACGGTCGAAGGACCGGTGGAAGGAATGGAGTATCCCATGCTCACCTTCACGCCGAACAGCCCGACCCGCGAGGACCAGCAGTGGGTGATCGCGCACGAGTTCGGCCACGAGTGGTTCCCGATGGTCGTCGGGTCGAACGAGCGCCTCTACCCATGGATGGACGAAGGCTTCAACACGTTCATCGACCTGGGGAACGCGGCGAAGTACTTCGCCGGCACGCCGTATGGCGACACGATCGAGATGCATCCGCTGCATCTGTACGCCGAGCACGCGGTACCAGGCAACGAGCAGCCGTTGATCGAGAAGCCGGTCGAGGTACGCGATCTTTTCTGGGGCGGCTACCAGAAGCCCGCGCTGATGATGCAGATGCTTCGCTACGAAGTCCTCGGCAAAGATCGATTCGACGCGGCGTTTCGCGAGTACATTCGCGCCTGGGCGTTCAAGCACCCAACGCCGTCGGACTTCTTCCGCGTCATGCGCGACGAGTCGGGGATGGAGCTCGACTGGTTCTGGCGCGACTGGATCTTCACGACCGCACGACTGGACCAGGCGGTCGATTCGGTGGCGCGCGGCGCAGACGGGGTGACGAGCGTTGCTCTGCACAACCGGGGCTCGATGGTCATGCCCGCCGAGCTGTCGATCACCTTCGAGGACGGCAGCACATCGACGGTCAAGCTTCCAGTCGAGATGTGGAACCTGGGCGACCGGTTCGCCTATCGCGTCACCGGTACCAAACCCGTGCGAGCCGTGGAGATCGACCCGCGGCATGCCTTACCGGACGTCGATCGAACCAACAATCGCTGGCCAAAGGGCGGATGAGCCATCACACGGCGTCCTTGATGGCACGAATTCGGGCCGCGTCGCCCTCGCATCGGGCGTGGACTTCGCGGACGCCGCTTCGTTGAACGATGTCGCGCACGTTATTCGCGCGGACGCCGCCGCCGGCGAGGATGGCGAGCCGACCGCCAACATGCTCGACGAGCGAGCCGAGGGTGGCGGCGCCGTCGCTCGCCGTCGCGGCACCGCCCGACGTGAGCACGCGCGCCACGCCGAGCGACATCAGCGCGTCGGCGGCGGCCCGAACATCGGGCGTCCGATCGAACGCGCGATGGAACGTCACTCGCTGCCCGCCGGCGACGCCGACGAGCGACTGCGTGCGCTCGACGTCGACGTGGTTCGCGGAATCGAGCGCGCCGAGCACCACGCCGGCGACGCCCAGGTCCAGCGCCATCTCGATGTCGCGTCGCATGTGATCGATTTCGACCGCGGCATAGACGAACGAGCCGCCTCGCGGACGGATCATGGCGAACACGGGAACATCGACGCGGCGCAGCACGCTTTCGATCAGCGATTGATCGGGCGTCGTGCCGCCAACCGACAGGTTCGCGCAGAGCTCCAATCGGTCGGCGCCTCCGCTGACCGCGGCCAGCGCGTCGTCGAGCGACTCTACCGCTGCTTCGACCAGGACAGTCACGGCGCCGGTCGCTTCTCGTGCACCGGGTGCTGATTGTATTCCTGCGATTTTCCTTTCGGGATGCTGAGCGTCGCCCATTCATCCGACGCGTACATGCGCGCGAGCAGGATGATCTGACCGACGTGCATCGCCGTGTGCGCGATCGAGCGGCACAGCGCCTCGTGCACGGTGAGCGAGGCGCCACGGATCGTGATCGCCCGCGCCATGTCACTGTCGGTGAGCTTGGCGACCTCGCGGTCGACGACGTCCCATCCGTTCTTCCACACTTCGTCGACCTGTGCGCGGGTGAATGTCCCGTCGGCGAACTCTCCGTCGCGATTCCGCCACGGCTTCTCGCCGTCGCTCGTGAGGAAATCGGTGAAGCGCGACGCCAGGTTGCCGCCGATGTGGCGAACGAGCATCGCGATCGAGTTGGCATCGGGCGCGGGTACGCGATTGAGCGCATCATCCGAGACTTGCGCCATGGCCTTCTCGCCAAGGGCGCGATAGCGCGCGTATTCCTGGAGAAAATCGTTGCTGAGCATTGGCAGTCTTTGGTTGAGCGAGCGTTCGGTAGCCGTTGGAAATCTATCCCCGTATCTTACCCGCTCCTTCCCGCCAGCCGTTAGCGGGTATCCGCCGAGCTCTCGATCCAGTGCGATGCAGTTCCACGAATCACCGAGATTTCCCCGCGGTTTTCGCTGCGCCAGCCGCAATTGCGGCCTCAAGCCAAAGGCAAAAGACCTCGCGCTGTTCGTCAGCGAGGTCGACGCCGCGGCGGCGGCCGTGTTCACGCGCAACCACTTCCCCGGCGCGCCGATCATTCTCGGCCGCGAGACGATTGGCGCCGGGCGGCTGCGGGCGATCGTCGCAAACAGCAAATGCAGCAACGTCGCCACCGGGCCGCGCGGCATCGAGAACGCCCGCCGCATGGCCGCGGCGGCCGCCGCCGAGGTCGGCACGACGGCCGATCGGGTGCTGGTGAGCTCGACCGGTGTGATTGGCGTAGAGCTTCCGATCGAGCTGATCGAGCGAGGGCTGGCCGGGATGTCGCGCGACCTTCAAACCGACCCGCTGGTCGGCGCCGAAGGCATCATGACCACCGACACGCATCCGAAGGCATTGTCGGCCAGCGTGGGTGACGCGACGATCACCTGGATCGCGAAGGGCTCGGGAATGATCGAGCCGAACATGGCGACGATGCTCGCCTACATCTTCACCGACGCACCGTTCGACGCGGCGTCCCTGGATCGGATGCTGCGCGCGGCGGTGCACGTATCCTTCAACATGCTGTCGGTCGACACCGACACCAGCACGTCGGACACATGTGCGCTGTTGGCCAACGGAATGTCGGACGCGGTCGACGAGCGCGAGTTCACGGCCGCCCTCACCGCGGGGTGTGTGCGCATGTCCGAAATCCTGGCGCGCGACGGCGAGGGGGCGAATCACCTCATCCGCGCCATCGTACGCGGCGCGGCGAGCGAGGGCGATGCACGGCGCCTCGCCAAGTCGGTCGTCAATTCGCCGCTCGTCAAGACGATGGTGCACGGCGCGGACCCGAACGTCGGCCGTCTGCTGATGGCAATCGGCAAGTGCTTCGACTGTCGCATCGAAATGCAGTCGACCGACGCCTGGATCAACCGGCACGCCGTGGTGCGCGGCGGCCAGCGGCTCGACTTCGACGAAGCGGCCGTCCGCGCGACGCTCGCCGCCGAGGTCGTCGATCTCGAGGTCTCGCTGGGGCTCGGCGATGCCTCGGCGACGGCATACGGCTGCGACCTCACTGGCGGCTACATCGACGAGAACGCCGCGTACTACTCGAGTTGAGCTGAGCACTCGGCCAAGCCTCGATCGGCCGGGCTGGACATCCGACCCCTTGCGACCCTAGGGCAACGGTTTTATGCTCCCTGGTGTCACAAGGGGTATATATGGCCGACACCGAATCCGACCTTCTCCGTAGCAGCCTCGACCTGCTCGTCCTGAAAGCCCTGAGCTGGGGCCCGATGCACGGGTACACGATCAGTGAATGGATCGAGAGCGCGACGGAATCCCTTCTGCTGCTCGAGGAGGGCACCCTGTACCCGGCACTCCACCGCCTCGAGCGACGCGGATGGGTCACCGCCGAATGGGGCGTGTCAGACAACAACCGCAAGGCAAAGTTCTACAAGCTCAGCACGGCGGGGCGCGCGCGCTTTCGGTCCCAGGCGCCTGTCTGGCACAAACATGCCAACGCGATCGCCGCCGCCCTCCAGCGAACGTCCGCCGACTTCGCATGAGCCTCGCTCCCGGCTGGCGGCGCGCCTTTCGCCTTCCGTTCACTCGCCCGCGCACGATCGAGCGCGAGGTCGACGAGGAGCTCGCGTTCCATCTGGCGATGCGCGAGGAAAAGCTGCGCCGGCAGGGGATGACGCCCGACGCCGCGCGCTCGGCGGCGGTCTCGCGGTTCGGCGACGCGACAGCGGTTCGCGATGAATGCATCACCATCGACCGGCAACATGCGCGGGAGGCACGCACCATGGAATGGATCGAGTCTGTGTGGTCAGACTTTCGATATGCGTTCCGCACGCTGCGGCGCATGCCCGTGTTCACGCTCGTGGCAACGCTCACGCTGGCGTTGGGCATCGGAGCGACGTCGGCGATGTTCACTCTCGTCGATGGCATTCTACTCCGTCCGTTGCCGTACCCGGGAGCGGACCGGATCGTGCGCCTCATTCAGTCGTACCCGGAGAAGGGTCTCGACACGTGGGGCATCACGCAGGAGAACATCGCGATGTATCGCGATCGGGCCACCGACTTCGAGGCCTTTTCTGGCTACCAACCAGGCAACGCGAGTCTGATCCGCGACGGTCGTGCGGAGCGGCTCGCCGTGGCCCGTGTGACGGCAGACTTCTTCCGAGTCATCGGCGTGAGCCCGGCGCACGGCCGCGCTTTCACACGCGATGAGGACAGGAAGGGAAACAATGACGTCGTCGTTCTGAGCGACCAACTCTGGCAATCTCGTTTCGGCGGACGTGCGGACCTCATCGGCTCGACGATCGACCTCGACGGGCGGCCGACGCGGGTCGTCGGCGTGATGCCACGGGGCTTCGGATTCCCGCGCACCGAGACACGGGCGTGGCTGCCATTGGGGCTCGATCCGTCGCGCCGGTTCGGTTGGACGAACAGCGGCCTTGCCCGCCTCGAGCCGGGCGTCACGGTCGAGCATGCACGGCGGCAGACGACTGCGATCATGTGGGACTGGGCGAGGCGCAACGCGGATCTGTTGGGCGTCGGATCGATTCAACCCGAGCGCACGCACATGGCGACGATCGTCACACCCCTGCAAGAGGCGATCACCGGACGCGCCGTGCGGCCGCTCCTGGTTCTGTCGGTGGCGGTCGGGTTGATACTCCTGATCGCGATCGCGAACGTCGCGACGTTGTTGTCGAGCCGTGCCGCCGTGCGGCAACGCGAGATCGGCTTGCGGGCGGCGCTCGGCGCAACGGGCGCTCGAGTGGCGAGACAACTGCTGACCGAGAGCGTGGCGCTCGCGCTGCTCGGCGCAGCCGCGGGGATCGGGCTGGCGTTCGGCGCCGTGCGTCTGTTCACGAGGTCGGGGCTCGTCGCACTGCCGCGTCTGAACGAAGTGCACGTGGACGGGCGTGTGTTGGCCGTCACGCTCGCGGTCTCGGTCACCAGCGGAATGCTGTTCGGGCTGTTGCCGGCGTTGCACGGCCTGCGCGCGCGGCTGAGCGCTGATTTATCGGCGGGCACTCGCGAGAGCGCGCACCGGTCGGTGCGAAGGCTCAGCAACGCATTGGTCGTCGTGCAGCTTTCGCTGTCGGTCGTGCTGCTGATTGCGGCCGGGCTGATGCTCGAGAGCGTCCGCCGACTGACGATGGTCGACCTGGGATTTCGTCCCGAAGGAGTGACGTCGATCTCGCTTTCGCTCCCGTCACAATACGGCAGCCCGACGACCGTCGACCCGTTGTTCGCGACGGTGCTCGAGCAGGTACGCGGGACTCCGGGTGTGAAATCCGCGGCGCTTGCGTGGGGCCTGCCGTTCGAAGGTCAAGCGAATTTTGACGGATATGTGATCGAGGGTCGCCCGACACCGCCGTCCGGAAATGAAGGGCAGACGTATCAGGTAGCGGTGAGCCCCGGCTATTTCGCGACGCTCGGCGTTCCTCTCCTCTATGGCCGCGACATTACTGCGGCGGACGACACGACCGGGGTTCGCGTTGCGCTGGTCGACGAGTCGATCGCCAAGCGATTCTGGCGCGGAACGGATGCGCTGGGCAAGCGCATTCGAGTGACCGGCGACACGACGTGGGCGACGATCATCGGCGTCGTCGGCGCAATCCACGACGACGACGCGACGCGCTTGCCTGCACCGCACATGTACTCGAGCCTGGCGCAGCTCGGCGCGAACCAGGTGTCGCTGGCGGTGCGAGCGCCCGGCGCCGCGGGAGGAACGATGCGCGCCGTGCGATCGGCGATCGCGCGGATCGAGCCGGCCATTCCCCTCGACGGAGATCGAACGCTGACGTCGGTCGTGGGCGACTCGTTCGCCACGAAGCGACTGATGGAAATCCTGCTTGCCAGCTTCGCCGCGATCGCCGTGTTGTTGGCCGGCGTCGGCATCTATGGCGTGATGTCGCTGTCAGTGGCAAATCGGCGGCGCGAATTCGGTGTGCGGCTCGCAATTGGCGCCGATCCACGTGCGCTCGTCCGTCTTGTGCTGCGAGAGGGCGCGGTCGTCGCGGTGGTCGGTGTCAGCCTGGGCGTGGTCGGCGCGTTCGTGGCGACGCGATGGATGGCATCGCTCCTATACGACGTCAGTCCGACAGATCCCCTCATGTTCACCGCGCTGTCGATCACGCTCGGGGCTATCGCGGTCGGATCGTGCTATCTGCCCGCACGCCGCGCCGCGAAGAGTGATCCCTTGGAGGCGTTGCGCGCCGATTGATCCGGGCGCGCAACGCCGAGCACCTTCAGATCCCGTAGAGCGTCTTCGCGTTCTCGCCGAGGATCTTCTTCCGCTCCTCGTCGGAGACGCGCAGGGCGGCGAGACTGGATTTCATCTTCGGGATGCTGCCGATCTGGTGTGGGTAGTCGCTCGCCGCCAGCACGCGATCGGCGCCGGCGAAGTCCACGGCCAGCCGCACGGCCAGCGGATCGAAGTTCACAGTATCGAAATAGAACTGTCGGAGGTACTCGCTCGGACGCCGCTGGATGTCGGCGCGGCAGTCGGGGAACGCCTCCCAGCCGCGATCGAGGCGCTCGGCGAGATACGGGATCGCCCCGCCCAGATGGCTCAACACCCACTTGATGTTCGGATACCGCTCGGGGACGCCGGCGAACACCAGCTTGGCCGCGGCGAGCGTCGTATCCATGAGGAATCCGACGAGCGGCATGAGCCAATAGTCGGTCATCGCCTCGACACCGAGTGGGTCGGTCGGATGGATGTGCAGGATTGCGCCGAGCCGGTTCGCCTCGGCGTAGAGCGGCTCGAAGCGCGGGTCGGCGAGCGCGACACCGTTCACATTGCTGAACAACATGGCACCGGGCATGCCGAGGTGTGTCATGGCGCGCGTGAGCTCGGCGACTGACGCAGCAGGGTCGCAGAGCGGCAGCGTCGCCAGAGCGGCGAAGCGCGGCGACCGTTCGCGAACGACCGTCGCAAACGCGTCGTTGACCAGGCGCGCAAAGCGCACGGCGCGGTCGGGTGGCTCGACGTGCGTTCCGGGCGTCGTGAACGTAATGATCTGGGTGTCCACACCTTCCTGTTCCAGCACGGTCTGACGATAGGCGATATCGCGGTGGCCGAGCACGGCGACGTTGTAATCGCCGGGGTAGTGAAGGCACGGATTCCCTTCGGCGTCGATCGTGAACTCGACCGCACTGTCGCCGGCCTTGAGCGCGTCGAGGTACTCGGGCGGATAGAAATGGTTATGGACGTCAATCAGCATGTTGAGTGGTCGGGAGAGAGGGCTTGCGAAGGAACCACAGGTACACCGGCAATCCGGCGGCGACGAAGGCGAGGCCGGTCATTGCATTCGCGGCATCGGCGACGATCTGATTGATTACGATGTAGGCCGAGCAAACGATGAACACGAGTGGAATGGCGGGATAGCCCCAGACGCGATACGCCGGCGCGTAACCGGCGCGGCTACGCAGGCGCATGAGTCCCCACGCCATGAGGGCGAAGAAGATCCATTCCGTGTAGACGACGCGCGTGAAGAGTGCGCGATACGTTCCGGTCGACACGAGGACCACGGCCCACGCGCCCTGGAGCAGGATTGCGCGGTGGGGCGTATGGAAGCGCGGATGGATCGCGGCGGCCCAGGACACAAGGAGTCCGTCGCGCGCCATGGCGAGGTAGGCCCGCGGGCCGGACAGGATCACGCCGTTGAGGGCACCAAACGTCGACACCGCGACGACCGCCGACAGGAACGCCGCCCCGCCGCTTCCGAGCACGGCGTCTGCCGCGTCTGCGGCGACGCGGGTCGACGCGGCAATCCGCGCCGCTGGCAACACGTGGAAGTACGCTGCATTGAGGGCGACGTAGCATGCGGTGACGATCAACACGCCGATGACCAGCGCGCGAGGTATGGTGCGCTCCGGCTCGCGCACCTCCTCGGCGGCGTACGTCACCATGTGCCATCCGCCGAAGGCAAAGAGGCCGGCCACGACGGCGAGCGGAAATTGAGAGAACGTGAATGGCGTGCCGAGCGCGGGTGGCGCCGCCTGCCCGACGAGAACCGGATGTCCGAGGCCGCCCCGCGGCCCGAGCGCGAATGCCACGGCGATGATCGCCGCAATGGCGCCGACCTTGAGGATCGTGAGCGTCGTCTGTACCAGACTTCCCTGCCGAACACCGGCGTAGTTCACCGCCGTGAGCGCGACGACGGCGCCCGTGGCGAGGGCACGAAGCCCGGCATCGCCGACGGGAATGAAGAAAGACACGTAGCGGGCGAACACCATCGCGATCACGGCGATGATGCCCGTGTGCATTGTCCAGAACATTGCCCAGCCCCAGAGGAACGCAACGGCGGGAGAGAATGCTTCGCGCAGAAATACATAGACGCCGCCCGCATGTGGATACGCCGACGCCAGCTCGGCCGCGATCAGAGCGCCGAACAGCGTGAGAATTCCCGAAACGATCCAGACGGCGTACACGCCCTCGACCGTCGGCACGGCGCCGGTGATGACCGACGGCTGCACGAAGATCGACGCGCCAATGATGATCCCGACGACGAGCGCGGTCGCGTGGAGGGGAGTGATCGATCGGGAGAGCATGGCGCGACAAAGCTGGGCTACGCGAGCGCGCCGAGCTAGAGGCGGACGCGGCTGTCACATGCCACGGACGACGACTTGTCCGGCGTTGCGGACGATTGGGGCAAGCGCACAAGGTTCCCGGTCAGGTCGCCGGCGCGGCAAAGTCGCGCGCCGCCACTCCAACTCCGTGTTTCTCCATGATTTGCGCGATCCAGGCCCCCGTTGCGACTCGCACGGGAGGCTGCGGCATACACAGTGCCTTTACCTCCGAGGCAGATGTCGTCGCGATGAACGCGGCCGTCTTTCAAGGAGTAAAAATGTCAATGCAGCGTTGGATTCGGCGTTCGATCCCCTTCGCAGCGATCGCGCTGGTCGGGGCGGCGCCCATGGCGTTCGCACAAGGCCAGGAGCTGTTCGAGTGGACGGGACGCGTCGACCGAGAGGTGCAGATCACGATGCGCGGGAACAGACTGCGCACGATCAATATCGGGCAGACCGAGCCTGGACGGGCGCGCAGCCGCGCATTCGCCGCAATCCCGCGGCAGGACGGAGAGGTGACCGTGCAGGTGCTGAACGGTCGCGGAACCGTGGACGTGATCGAGCAACCGAGCGCGCAGAACGGATACACGACCAGGATTCGCATTCAGGATCCGCGCAGCGGCGCCGACACCTATCGCCTGGCGGCGTACTGGCAGACGTACTCGAACGGCGACATCGGCCGGAATCGCGGGCGTGGTCGCGAGATTGACCGGGGCCGAGGAAACGGCGGGTACAACAACGGCCAGAATGGTCGGTACGGCCAGAACGGTCGCTACGGCAATCAGACCGCCTTGCATTGGAGTGGCAGCGTCGACGGCGAGCTCGAGATTCGGATTCGCAACGGCCAGGTGGACTATCGCACGCTCAGCGGCGCGCAGCCGACGAGCATCCGCAGCACGAACGGCAACCTGGACATGCCGCGAACGAGCGCGCAGTTGAGCGTCGTTCAGAACCAGGGTCGCGGCTCGGTGTCGGTGATCCAGCAACCGGCAGCCAACAACGGCTACACGACCGTGATTCGCATCCGCGATCCTCAAGGTGGATACGGATACTACGACTTCGATCTGATCTGGCAGTAGCAGGTGACGCGGTAGAAGCTGACACAGTAGCAGCGGTGGGCTCGGCTCCGCCCAGGACCACGTCCTGAGCGGAGCATCCAGCCCAAACGCTCACGCCTTCCACGGCCTCCGTTCGCGTTCCGCTCTCGAAGCCCTGTCAAAGTCGGCGCCCGCCCTGCATTGTTCTGGCAACCTCCTCGCCCGACCAATGCCGACGATTCGACGTTTTCGTCCCGCCATCGCGCGTACTGCCGCACGCATAACGCTCGTCGTCGCCGCCGCGGTATGCATCGTCAGGCCGTTCGCGCTCGGCGCGCAGAATATTCCGGCCAAGCTCGGCGACGGCGAGTTCTGGAAGCTCGTCACCGATTTCTCGGAGGCAAACGGGTTTTTCCGCTCCGACAATTTCGTCTCGAACGAGACGACGTATCAGTGGGTGATCCCCGAGCTGCTCCGCTCGACGAAACCGGGCGGCGTATATCTCGGAGTGGGGCCGGATCAGAACTTCACCTATCTCGTCGCGCTCAGACCCAAAGTCGCCTTCATCTTCGACATCCGCCGGCAGAACATGCTGACGCATCTGATGTACAAGGCGATCATCGAGCAGTCCTCGGACCGGGCCGATTTCCTGAGCCGCCTGTTCGCGCGGCCGCGGCCGGCCGGGCTCGACACCTCGTCGACCGCCGACGCGCTGTTCGGCGCGTTCCAGGCCGTCGTGCGCGATACGGTCGTCGAGCGGAAGAATCTCGCATCGATCCGCGAGCGACTCACAAAGCACCACGGCTTCGCGCTGAGCGACGACGACCTGGCGACGATCGCCTACGTCTATTCCGCGTTCGTCGAGGGCGGGCCCGACCTGACGTACAACTTTTCCCAAGGTCGCATCGGTTACGGGCGCAGTGCAATGCCAAGCTACGCCCAGTTGCAGATCGAGGCCGACAGCGCGGGGGTGCGGCACAGTTACATGGCGACCGAGGGGAATTTTCGCATCCTCAAAGAGCTCGAGGCCAACAACCTCGTCGTGCCGGTCGTCGGCGACTTCGCCGGGCCCAAAGCGATTCGCCTGGTGGCGCGTTACCTGAGAGATCACGACGCGACCGTGACGGCCTTCTATTTATCGAACGTTGAACAATATCTGTTTAACCAGGAGGACGACTGGCGCAAGTTCTTCGGCAACGTGGGCGCGTTGCCGCTCGATTCGACGAGCACCTTCATTCGCTCGGTCTTCAACGGTATGGGGTTCAATCGGGCCGGTCCGGGCATGCGCGCCCAGCAGATGCTCGCCTCGATGCTGGTCCAAGTGCGATTGTTCAACGAGGGCCACCTGTCCTCGTATTACGACGTCATCCAGACGTCGCGATAGCCGCCAAAGCGCCCTAGAATCAGGGCATGTCCATGCAGACGGAACGCCCCATCGGGGCCGCGCCGAGCTACGACCTCGAGTCGTGGCGCTCGCGCATCCCGATCCTGACGTCGCTCATTCCGATGAACAACTGCTCCCAGGCACCGCAGACCGACGCGACTCGCGCGGCCGCCGAGCGATATCTGGACTCGTGGAACCAGTCGGGCATGGATTGGGACGCCTGGATCGAAGAGGTGCAGCTCGCAAAGCTGGAATTCGCCCGGCTGATCAACGCCGATGGCGACGAGATCGCCGTGTTCAGCTCCGTGTCGGAGGCGACGAGTGCCGTGGCGAGCGCGATCGAGCTCGTGGGCGACCGCCGGACGGTCGTCGTCTCCGAAGCCGAGTTCCCTACGGTGGGCCACGTTTGGCTGGCGCAGGAGCGGCGGGGGGCGCGCGTCGCGTGGGTTCCGGTGCGCGACGGCATGATCGCGGCGGAAGCGTACGACGCGTTGATCGACGACCGGACAGCGATCGTGTCGGCCTGTCACGGCTACTACCTGAACGGCTATACGCAGGATCTCGCCGGGCTCGCGGCCCGAGCACATGCTCACGGGGCGTTGCTCTCCGTTGACGCCTACCAGACGCTCGGCGCGGTCCCGGTCGACGTACGCGCGACGGACATCGATTTTCTCGGCGCGGGAAATCTGAAATTCCTCATGGGCATTCCGGGGATCGCGTTTCTCTACGTGCGACGCGAGCTCGCCGGCCGGCTGCATCCACTCATGACCGGCTGGTTTGGGCGCGAGGATCCGTTCGCCTTTCAGGTCAAGCGCCTCGACTGGGCGCCGGCGGCCGGGCGGTTCGACATGGGGACGCCGCCGGTGATCAACGCGTTCGTCGCTCGCGCCGGTATGGCGATCATCAACGAGATCGGTCCCGGCGAGATCCGCCGCTGGGTCGAGGTGCTCGGCCAGCGACTGATCGACGGTGGGCGCGAGCGGGGCTTGACGCTGCACGGTACAGACGACATGTCGCGCAAGACGGCGACGACCGCGTTCGTCGTCGACGACTCGCACGACGTGGAGCTCCTGATGCGCCGCCGGGGCATCATTCCCTCGGCGCGCGGCCCCGTCATCCGCCTCTCACCGCATTTTTACAACACGATCGCCGACGTCGACGCCTCACTCGACGTTCTCGCCTCCGTCGTGGGCGGTCGGTGAGCGAACACCGCGAGACGTTCGCGTCGCGCCTCGGAACGCTGATGACGATCGTCGGCGTCGCGATCGGGCTCGGTAACGTGTGGCGGTTTCCGTACATGGTCGGAAAGTTCGGCGGCGCCGCGTTCGTGTTGTTCTATGTCCTGGTGTCGGTGGTGATCGGCGTTCCGGCGCTGATGGCGGAGTTTGCGCTGGGCCGATACTCGCGCCGCGGACCGGTCGGTGCTTTCGCGGCGGCCGGCCTGCCCTTCGGGCGCGCGGTCGGCTGGTTCTTTTTCGTCGTCGTGACCGCGGCGACCGGGTACTACACCGCCGTGATCGGGTGGGTGCTGTATTACGCCATCGGCCAGCTCGCGCTCGCGCTGCACGTTCCCTTCAATGCCTCGGCCGTGCTGCCGCCGGACAGCGGGTTCGTGCTCGAGTCGTTCGTGCTGCAGCTCGTATGCACGGGTGTAGTGATCGTCGCGTGCGCGCTCGTCGTGATCAAGGGGCTGCGCGCCGGCATCGAACGAGCGAGCACCGTCGTCCTGCCCGTGCTGCTCGTCGTCATCATCATACTCATGGCGCGGTCGCTCACGCTGCCCGGCGCCATGGCCGGCGTGCGCTGGTACGTGCTCAAATTCCGATTCGTCGATCTCACGCCGACGGTGATGGTCGCCGCGATCGGGCACGCGATCTTCTCACTCTCGCTCGGTGGCACCTTCATGGTGGTGTACGGGTCGTACCTGGACGCCAAGGAGAGTCTGGCCCGTCCCGCGATCTGGACGGTGATCGGAGATACGGGATCGGCGCTTCTCGCCGGGTTCGCCGTGATCCCGGCGGTGTTCGCGCTCGGCCTGGAGCCAACGTCGGGTCCGGGGCTGATCTTCGCGACGCTGCCGAAGGTGTTCGCCGCGATTCCGGCCGGAGGGTTGTTCGGCTGCCTTTTTTTCATCGGACTCTTTGGCGCGGGATACCTGTCGGACATCGGAGCATTCGAGGTGCTCGTGGCCGGGATCACCGACAACACGCGGATCACTCGAACGCGCGCCGTGTGGGCGGTATCGGCCGGCATCTTTCTGATCGCCATTCCGCCGACGATCAATAATCGCATCTTTGTTCCCTGGGACCTGACGTTCGGCTCGGGGATGCAGACGCTCGGCTCACTCGTCGCCGTCGTCACCGTCGGGTGGTGCATCGCCCGATCGGCGGCATTGCGCGAGCTCGGCGCGCGCGGCGAACGTCCGGTTCCGATGTGGCTCTTTTATTGGATCAGGTTCGGCATTCCAGCAGTGATCGGCGGCGTTGGCGTGTGGTGGCTGCTGTCGAGCGTGTTCGGTACCGTGGCCGCAGTCTAAGGGAAGCGTTGTCACCAAAATGGATTCGGCGACAGACGAGATTGAACCCGGGCAATCCGTTTTCATCATTGTTGCGGGCTGCCTGGCGCGCCCGGACTCGATGGCACCGCCAGCCTCGCGACATCCAAGCCTCGTTCCACCGTTCCACCTGTCCTCGGATCCTCCGTCACATGCCTGTCTCGATTGCAAACTCCAAGCTGATCTACGAAAGTCTCAAGGATGTCGGCGTACGGCTCCTTTCGGCGCTGCCGGAAACCTGGCTGGTGCATCTCATCCGTATGGCCGAGGACGATCGCGAGATGCAGTTGGTCCGTCTCGCCAAGGAGGAGGAAGGCGTTGGAATTTCGGCCGGCGCGCATCTCGCCGGCGTCTCGTCGGCGATGCTGATGCAGAATCACGGGTTCCTGGCCTCGGTGAACGGCATCGTCTCGTGCGCACAACTCTATCGGATTCCGCTGCTCATGCTGATCAGCCATCGCGGCGAGTTCGGTGAGCGCGACCCCTGGCAGACCGAGGGCGGTGGAGTGACCATTCACGTGCTCGACGCGCTGCGCATTCCGCACGAGCGGCTGGACTCGCCCGAGCAGGTGCGGCCACGTATCCGGAAGGCGCATACGCTGGCCGCGTCGGCAAGCCGGCCCGTCGCGCTGCTGTTGTGCCGCGACCTCATGTGGGAGGAGTCATGAAACGGCGCGACGCGATGGAGGCGGTGTACGGCCATCTCGATCGGTGTGTCGTGGTGACCATCATGGGCGCGGTCGCGGCGGAGCTTCAATCGATCGGGCATCGGCCGAACTTCTTTTACCTGCAGCACGCGATGGGGCTGGCGTCGTCGATGGGGCTGGGGATCGCGCTGGCGCGACCCGAGCTCAAGGTGGTCGTGTTCGACGGCGACGGGTCGGTACTGATGAATCTCGGCGGGCTGACGACGTTGGCTCGGTACCGGCCGCGCAACCTGGTGCACGTGGTGTTCGACAACGAAAGCCTGTTGTCGGTGGGCGGCTTTCCGACGGCGACGTCGACGGGCACCGACATCGCGGGCATGGCCGCGGCGGCGGGGATCGAGCGTACGAGCACTGTCTCCACGCTGGAGACGTTCCGCGCGGGGTTCACCGAGGCTCTGGCGACGGACGACCTGACGACGATCGTCGCGAAGGTGGAAGCGGTGGGACCGGCGGGGTACGTGACGGATTTATCCCTGCTGGAAAATCGATATCAGTTTCAACGCTTCTTGCGCGGGGGATAGGACGTCGATCGTCGGGCGCGGGCTGTCGACGGAAAGGTCGTTGTCAATCGATATTCATTTTTGGTAAGAGCCATCAATCATCATCTTCCAATGAACGTTCTCACGCAGCTCGTCGACGAATTGAACGCGGGGTCGATCAAGATCGTGGACCTCACCCAACCGCTCGGTCCGGAGACGCCGGTCATCGGGCTACCGCCGCAGTTCGGGCAGTCGCCGGGAGTGACGATGGAGGTCATCTCCTGCTTCGACGACAAGGGGCCGGCCTGGTATTGGAACGTGCTGCACCTGGGCGAGCACACGGGGACGCACTTCGATGCGCCGGTGCACTGGATCACCGGGAAAGACCTGTCCGACAACACGTGCGATCGGATTCCGGTGCGCCGGTTCGTTGGTCCGGCGTGCGTCATCGACGTCACGAGCGACGTGGCCGCCAACGAGGATTTCTTGTTGATGCCGGACCACGTGACCGCGTGGGAGGCGCAGCACGGCCGGATTCCGAAGGGGGCATGGGTACTGCTTCGAACCGGATGGAGCGCTCGCGCCGACGCGGCGTCCTTCCTCAACGTGCGCGATGACGGGCCGCACAGCCCCGGCTTTCACAAAACCACATCCGAGCTGCTGGCGAGGCAGCGCGACATTCTCGGCGTCGGGGTCGAGACCGTCGGGACCGACGCCGGGCAGGCCGGGACGTTCGATCCGCCCTTTCCGAACCATTCCACGATGCACGGCGCCGGGAAGTTCGGGCTGGCGAGCCTGCGCAATCTCGATCAACTCCCGGCCACGGGGGCGCTGGTGATCGCGGCGCCGCTGAAGATCGTCGGTGGAAGCGGCAGCCCGGTGCGCGTGTTAGCCATCGCGCCGGCGTAACGTTCGCTGGACGGGCTGCATGGCGCATTGAAGAATGCTCTTACGTCAGCTCGCTACGACCCGTATATATGACGGACCAATAACACTGCCGCTGATCCCGCGCCGGCGCGTGATCGCTCAGAACCCCATCGAGCCAGCGGGGCACGCTCATGAAGTCCGCTATGCCGACGCATCTGATCGCGGCCGCAATCGCCGTGATCGCGGTCGCAGCGCCCGCCGCAACACAAGGCCAGGATCCGCGCCGACTCGTGACTCCCGATTCGGTACCGTTCGATCTCGCCGCCGCGCTCATCGGCGCCGGCGGCTTCTCTGGTGCGCCCCAGATTCTCGTCGGCTCCATGCCGGAATGGGTGGCGAACCGCCTCTACGTTCCATCCGGCGCGCGCGTGCTTGGCTCAGCATTTCTTGGTACGACCGTCGTCGGCGTCGTGAGCATTCCGGCCGCGTCGGACTCGGTGCTCGCCGAGCTCAAACGCGAGTTGATGCAGCGCGGCTGGACGAGCCCCCCGCCCCCGCCGATCTATGCCGGTGGCGGCTTCCGATCCGCCCCGGCACCCGTCGTCGACGGACCGTTCGCGCGCCTGATACTGTGCGGCGATGAGCAAACGCTCACTGCCTCTGCCGCACGGCGGGCGGGGATCGTCACCGACATTACCTTTCGCGTCACCGCCGGCGGTACATACGTGTGTCATCCATCGCAAGGGCAGGCAACGGCCTCCCGTTCATCGCTTCCGACGCTGTTCAATCCAGTCGCCGCCGACGCGCGCATGGCTGGCAACTGTTTCAGCCCCTTTCAGGGCTCGATGGGGACGAGCGCCACGCTTCGCACGTCGATGACATCCGAAGCGCTGCTCGATCACTACGGCCGCCAATTGGAGGATTCGGGGTGGACGACAGCCGGCGAGAAGGCATCGATCGTCGGCCGATCGTGGACCCGTCCCGATTCGGCCGGCGGTTCGGCCGAAGCCACGATTACCGTGGCGACGCCGGCGCGCGACTCCGGGTGTCGCGAGCTGAACCTGCAGGTTCGCACGCAGCGAAGGCCATGAGGTGTCCTGACGCGACCGTGGCGGCGCTCGTCGTCGCCATGCTGTTTGTGGCGGGCTGCCGCTCGGCGCCCCCGACCCCGCCCGCTCCGGCGACCCCGCGGGTGCAACGCGCCGACGTGCTCGTCGGAGACTCATTCAGCCCGCGGTCGGGCGAGGCGGCGATCCGCGCGTTCGTGCCCGACGTCGCGCCCGTGGACTCCGGCGGCGAGTGCTCGACCTTCCGCACGCCCGGCTCGAGTGCGACGATGGTCACCGCATCGTTTCCGACCCGAGCGGCGGCGCACACGCAGGCAACCGTGACGTTCGATTCGTCCGGACGTCTCGTCCGGTACTCCGAGGTTCGCGGGGTCGCGAAAATTTCTGGCGCAGCCGGAATGTCGGTCGCTCAGCGCGACAGCGCCTTTCGCGCGGCCATCAACGCGAGGCGCTCGACGAACATCACCCTCGATTATCCGGTCGATCGGGCGATCGTCATCAATCGCGGCGGCGGCCGTCCCACCGATGCGATCACCGGAAGCGTTCGCGCGGTCGAGAGCCTCGAGCGCCTGGGGCCGATCAAGGCCCGGGTGGAGCGCGTGCGGCGTCTATGCGGCGTGTGACGCCGTCACAGCCGGTCGGCCGCCAGCACAGTATGTAGCAGCACGTTCGCGCCGTTCACGATGTCTTTGGGTCGCGAGAGCTCCTTGGGCGCGTGACTGATTCCGCCCACGCTCGGTATGAAGATCATTCCCATCGGCCCGAGCTGCGCCATCGCCTGTGCGTCGTGGCCCGCGCCGCTCGGCATGGCGCGTGTCGTGAGGCCAAGCCCCTTCGCCGCATCGGTGATGAGCTTCCGCATTCGCGGATCGCTCGGCGCGGCGGAGTTGACGTGCAGCTCGGAATACGCGAACTGCGTTCCGTTCTGCGCAGCGATCTTCTTCGCTTCCGCTTGAATCCGGGCGAACATCGAATCGACCTTCGCGTCGTCGAGATCGCGAAGCTCGAGCGTGCAGACGACCTTCCCGGGAATCACGTTCGGCGCACCGGGGAAGGCCTGCATGCGACCGACGGTTCCGACCTGTCGCCCCGGAATGCCGCGCACCACCCGGTTCACCATCTCGACGAACCGTGCGGCCGCCAGTAAGGCGTCGCGACGCTGATCCATCGGCGTCGTACCCGCATGATTGGCGAAGCCGGTCACGGTGACTTCCCACTGCTTGATCCCGACGATCCCCTCGACGACGCCGATGTCGATCCTGTTGGCGTCGAGAATGCCGCCCTGCTCGATGTGCAGCTCGAAGTAGGCCGCGATGTCGCCTCGGCGCCGCTTGACCTGGTCCAGCTTGGCCGGATCGCCGCCGAGAAACCGGATTCCCTGCTCCACGGTCTTGCCGCTGCTCAAGACGTTCTTCAATTCGCTTGCGACGAGCTGCCCGCTCAGCGCGCGGCTTCCGTACAATCCACCTTCTTCGTTCTGCCAGATCGCGATCTGCAGCGGGTGACGCGTGGCGAGATCGTGCTCGGCCAGCGTCTGCGCTACTTCGATCGCCGACATCGACCCGACGTCGCCGTCGTAATTCCCGCCTTCGGGCACGGAGTCGATGTGCGACCCGAAGACGATCGGCGCGAGGGACCTGTCCGTCCCGACGCGGCGGCCGATGATGTTGCCCGCAAAGTCGATCGTCGGGTCGAGCTTGGCGGCGCGCATCCAATCCATCACCACAGCGCGTGCGGCGCGGTCGGCGTCGCTGTAGGCAACGCGAGAGACCCCGCCTTGCGGATTCTTTCCGAACTCGGAGAGCGCGGCGAGATGGGCATTGATGCGGTCGCCATTCACCCGGATGTCTGCCTGGAGCAGGGCGCGCCAGCGCGGAGAAAGAGCAATGCCCGCGAGTCCGCTCGCAAGAATCGAGTTGAAGTTGCGTCTGTCCATGGACCAAAAAGCTGGCGTGCGACCTTCGAGAGCGTAAGTGTCAGCCGCTCATCGCGTCGGCGGTCCGCCGTCCTCTTCCTCTGCGCCGCCCTCAGCGCGCGTCTCGGCGGCGCGGCCGGCGAACGTGCGCAGCAGGTAGCGGAGCGAAGGAATCAGAATCAGGGCGCCGCCGGCGAGTCCAACGAGCAAGAGCACCAGCGTCACCTCCGGTGCCGACGCTTGGCGAATCGAGAGCGTCATGGGGATGATGAACGGGAATTGCGACACAGCCCATCCCCACAGGATGAGACTCGCCTGCGCCGCGGCGGCCAGTCGCGCGAGGCGATAGTTGCGGCGCAAGAGTGCGACGAACGCCGTGACCGCCGTCGTTGCCGTGCAGAGATGCAGCACCCACGACCATCGCGCGCTCACCAGACCGAACGTGACGCGCGGCGCGGCGGTGCGCGAGACGAACAGCGCGACGGCCGCCACGACAGCCACGGCGCCGGCCGACGCCAGGGCCCGCCGCCTGAAATCCTCGCGCAGCGCGTCGTCCTTGGCCTCAAGCGCGAGATAGATCGCCGCGAGATACGCGAACAGCGCGAGCGCGAGGAGGCCGACGGCGATCGGAAACGGCGCGAGCCACGGCGAGATGAACACTTGCCTGAACGACGCCGCACCGATGCGGCTCGCGGCCGTCGCGACGTCGCCGCTCGCGATGGCGCCGACGATCATTCCGAGCAGCACGGGCGTGACCCCGCTCGCGCCGGCGAACGCGATGCCCCAACGCCGCCGCGGCGAGGCGGCGCGGCTCCCATAGCTCCGAAACACGAATGCCGAGCCGCGCAGCACGATGCCGATCAGCATCAGCGTGATTGGAATGTGCAGGATGATGCCGAGCGTCGAGAACGCGACCGGAAACGCGGTGAACAACATCACGACGACCACGATCAGCCAGACATGGTTCGCCTCCCAGATCGGCGCGATGGATCTCGTGATCAGCTCGCGCTGCTGGTCGCGCCGGGGACCGCCCGCGAGCAAGTCCCATAAGCCGCCGCCGTAGTCCGCGCCGCCCATGAGGACGTACGCGTTCAACGCGAGCACCATGATCCCGGCGACGACCTCGGCGAGGCCGATCGACGCGAAGAAGCCGCTCACATCGTCTCCCGCACCATGCCAAGAATGAGAGCGACGACGATTGCGCCCAAGCCGAGGTACAGCAGCGCGAAGGTCAGCATCGGCACGACGAGTCCCGGCATCGGCGTCACGGCGTCGGCGGTGCGCAGAATGCCCTGCACGGTCCATGGTTGTCGCCCGACTTCCGTGACCGTCCATCCCGCTTCAGTCGCGATGAAGCCGAACGGCGTAACGACCGCCAGCGCGCGGAGGAGCCAACGTTGCGTGGCCAGGTCGCGCTTGCGGGCGGCGACGACGACGGCCCACAGACTCACGACGGCCATGATCGTGCCCAGTCCCACCATGATCTGGAAGGCCACGTGAACCGGTCGAACCGGCGGCCAATTCTCGCGCGCAAACGCCGTGAGCCCTCGCACCTCCGCGTCCGGATCGTGAAACGCGAGCAGCGACAGGCCGCGCGGGATCTCGATGGCAAAGCGCGTTCGTGCGGCGCCGGCATCGGGCCAACCGCCGACGCGCAACGGCGCGCCGCGCTCCGTATCGAACTGTCCCTCGAGCGCGGCAAGCTTCACAGGTTGCCAGATCGCGACGGCTCGCGCGGCCACGTCACCTGAGATCGGCTGAAGGATCGCCGCCGGCACGCCGACGACGAGCGCGAGCACGAGGGCCCGTCGATGAAAGCGCGCGTCCGGCTTTCGCAGCAGGATCGCCGCGTGAATTCCGGCGACGGCCAACCCCGTTGCCGCGTACGCGGCGAGCAGCATATGCAGGCCTTGCGGGAACGACGACGGGTTGAGCATACCCGCGATCGGGTCGATGCGCACGACTCGGCCACCCGACATCGACACACCCGTCGGCGTGTTCATCCACGCATTCACCATCACGACGAACACCGCCGATGCTGCGCCGCTTGCCGCGACGAGCAATCCCGCCGTCAGATGCGCCCGCGGCGAGATGCGATCCCAGCCATAGAGATATATGCCAAGGAAGATCGCCTCGGTGAAGAACGCGAAGCCTTCGAGGGAAAACGGCAGTCCGATGATGGGCCCGGCAAACTGCATGAAGCGCGGCCAGAGCAGGCCCAGCTCGAACGACAAGACCGTTCCCGATACGGCGCCGACCGCGAAGAGGATCGCGCTTCCTTTCGCCCAGCGTTTCGCCAGACGCAGATAGACGTCGTCGCCCGTGCGCCGCCAGGTCCACTCAGCCAGCACCATCATCAGCGGCATCGCGATCCCGATCTCGGCGAACACGATGTGGAAGCCGAGCGACAGCGCCATCTGCGTGCGAGCGGCGAAGAGATCGGACATGCAGGAATTGTAAGTCCGCCCGCCGCCGCGCGCTGTAGATTGCGACTATGCGCTTCGTATTCGACGACCACGATCGCGAGCAGGCAGACGACGACTTCGATCCCGACCGGGACTTTCCGCTCGGCGACGGAACGGCCGACACCAGTGGCGTCGTTGCCTGTCCATACTGCGGCGAACCGAACGTGATCGGCCTGGATCCCGGCAGCGGAGCCCGGCAGGACTACGTCGAAGACTGCCAGGTCTGCTGTCAGCCCTGGCGCGTCTCGGTACATTATCGAAGCGACGGTACAGCCGTCGTGCGCGCTGTGGCACTCGACGACTGAGACGACCATGCCCCACATCACCGGCATCCATCACGTCACCGCGATCTCCGGCGACGCCCAGGAAAATCTCGACTTCTACGCCGGCGTACTCGGCATGCGACTGGTGAAGAAGAGCGTCAACCAGGACGACCCCAGCACGTACCATCTCTTCTACGCCGATGCCGCCGGGCACCCGGGCACGGATCTCACGTTCTTCCCCTTTCGATTCTCGGCGCCGGGACGTCTCGGCGTCGGACTGGGCATCGAGATCTCGCTCGCCATTCCTGACGGGAGTCTCGAGTACTGGCGCCAGCGCCTCGCCGAGCATGGCGTGAAGCTCGGCGACGAAGAGGTTCGACGGGGCGAGCGCGTGCTCACGCTCTCTGATCCGCACGGCCAGCAACTCGCGCTCGTGGAGACCGCGGATGAACGCGAGTTCGAGCCGTGGTTGCGCAGTCCCGTTCCCGCCGACCGCCAGGTGCGCGGGCTCCACGCGGTTCGCGTGTGGGAGCGTGACCTCGCGTCGAGTGCATCGTTCCTCACCGACGTGCTCGAGTTCAGCAGCTACGGCGAAGAAGATGGCTGGCATCGATACGGCGTCGGCAGCGGCGGGTCGGGCAAGCACATCGAGATCCGCGAGATGCCGGATACGCCGCGCGGCGCGTGGGGAGTGGGGACGATGCATCACGTCGCCTGGCGCGTCGCCGACGAGACCGTCGAGCTCGAGGTCCGGGAGCGGATCGCCAGAGCACATCGGCGACCGACCGAAGTGATCGACCGCTTTTGGTTCAAGTCGGTCTACTTCCTCGAACCAGGCGGCGTGTTGTTCGAGATCGCCACCGAAGGACCAGGCTTCACGGCGGATGAGGAGCCAGAGCACCTGGGCGAGCAGCTCGTGCTGCCTCCGTGGCTCGAGCCGCAGCGGCGAGCCATCGAGTCCGGGCTTCCGCCGCTCCGACCGGCGGCCGAAGTCAAAGGGTGATGTCGCCGCCGGGATCGCGTTTTCCTTTTACGCCCTTCTTCACCTGCGCCGCCGACGCGGCAAGGGCACGTTTCGTCTCCGCCTCATCGATTTCGATCGTCAGCGCCGATCGGATCCCGTCGGACGATGCGTCGTGTTTCACGCGCAGCACGTGCCCCTGACGCGCACCGCTCGGAAGCAACGACTGCGGAACCATGATCATCGTCTCGCCGTCGACCTCGACGGACGCCATGGACTCCTCGATCGAATCGACGATCCAGCGGTGGGCGGAATCAGGCATTTGGCGAAAGGTGGTCGAGGGAGAAAATCGGTGATCGCTAGGGGATCGGGTTGCATTCGGTCTGCGTGGAGTGCTTGTCCGACGGTCCCTTCATGTCGCGCACGCCGCGCTGCACGGTCACGGTGAACTTTCCACCGGGCGTGCCCGGACTTCGAAACTCGAGCGTTCCGTTCTGATCGGTGCGGTACCATGGGATGTGGTGCGTGCGGTACAGCGTCTTGGCCTGGGTGTGCATGTGTCCGTAGCCGTTCACCGCGCCCACCGACACCGCGAGAAGCTGGGGTTTGATCGCGTCGAGGTAGGCGCTCGTGACACCGTTGCAACTCCCGTGATGATCCGCCTTGAGCACGTCGGCGTGCATTCCAGGATTCACATTGTAATGCGCCGCACCGAGAAACCACCCGATGGCTTCCTGCTCTGCATCGCCCGCGAGCCACATCGTGAATGACGCCGAGTCGGGTCCGACGAGCTTCACGGCGACGGACCGATTGTTCGGGTTCGTCGCCGCGGGGTTGGTCCGGGGAAGCGGCCGCATGACATGCAGCTTGGCGCCGCCCTTCATCGTAATCGTGCACACCGGCGTGCCGTTGGCGCACGGGTCGTCGGTGTCGCGGTAGATCAGCTCGCCGCGGGCCACGCGCGCGTTGATCGAATCGCGCAGGTGGCGCAGGTTCGCGGTGGTGAACGGATCCTTGTTCTCGAAGAAGAAGCGAATGGTGATGTGGCGACGGCTATTGAACAACTCGCGGAGACCGATCAGGTGATCCGCGTGAGGATGCGTGAGGATCACGACGTCGAACGTGCTGTCGTCGAGGCCGAGCGAATCGAGGAGGTATCCGAATCGGGAGGCCTCGGGTCCACCGTCGATCAAGACTCTGCTGCCGCCATTCTCGATCAGTGTTGCGTCGCCCTGCCCCACGTCGAGCACACGGACCCGCAGCTCGGAACTGGGCGGCGCGGCTGGTTGCGACGGCCCGGCTCGTCGCGCCGCGGCGTCGGGCGTGCCGCAGGCGGCGAGCGCCAGCGCGCCCAAGGCCAACCGCGCGACCAGAGCGATCGACCGTTGCATGGGCCTACCGCGATGATCCCATCATCGAATCGCGCTTCGCCTTGAACTCGGTCCCCGGTTTCCATTGGGGCAACGCATCCGCCTGCGCCACCGCGTCGCCGACGCGAAAGAGCGCGCGAACGTCGTCGACCGCGCCCGAGAGATCCCAGTCCGGCCGCACCTCGTCCGACGGTTGATGGTAGTTGTTCTTCGTGTATTCGTCCCGCTTCTGAATCCCGTAACCGACGGGCTTGCCGATGTATTCGGTCCCCGCGTCAGGATCGAGGGCCGGGACGCCTTGTTTCGCGAACTCGAAATGGTCGGAGCGATAGTAGAAGCCCTTTTCCGGCTCGGCGTCCGGACGCACCGTCCGGTTGTCCGTCTTCAGGATGTCGGTGAGGACGTCATCGAGCGTCGAGTTGCCGAGCCCGATGACCGTGAAGTCACTCGTCCGGCCCCACTGGTTGACGCCGTCGATGTTGATGTTCGCCGCCGTCTTGGCGAGCGGATAGAGCGGATGCGTCGCGTAGTATTTGGCGCCGAGCAGCCCCTTTTCTTCCGCCGTGACGGAGAGGAACAGCACCGATCGCCGCGGCGGGGTCGGCAGCTTGCTGAAGGCTTTCGCGATCTCCAGGAGCGCCGAGCTTCCGCTCGCGTTGTCGATCGCGCCGTTATAAATCTGGTCGCCTTTGAGCGTGGTGTCCTTGCCCAGATGGTCCCAATGCGCCGTGTAGACGACGTATTCGTCCTTTTTGTCGCCGCCGTCGAGCTTGGCGACCACGTTGTGCGACTGAATTTGCCGCGCGTCGATCTTCACGTCGAAGTTCGCCTTGGCGTCGAGCGCGACGGGCTTGAAGTCCTTGCGCACCGCCGACGCCTTGAGTGAATCGAAATTCTGGCCGGCCGCGGTCAGTAGCGCCTTGGCCTTGTCGAGCGTGATCCAGCCCTCGACCGGCACGCGCTTGTCCGCCTCCGGAGACACCACGTCGAACTGCTCTTGCGAGTTGCTGCTGCTCACGACGCTGTAGGGATAGCCCGCGGGCCCGGTCTCGTGGATGATGATCGCCGCCGCCGCGCCTTTCTCGGTCGCGATCTCGTACTTGTAGGTCCAACGCCCATAGTACGTCATCGCGCGACCCTTGAACATCGTCGTGTCGAGCGCCGTGTCATTGGCGATGCGCACCGGCGGGTCGTTCACCAGCATGAGGATCGTCTTGCCCTTGACGTCGACGCCCTTGTAGTCGTCCCAGCCATATTCCGGCGCGACGACGCCGTAGCCGACGAAGACGACGTCGGAGTTGTCGATCTTGGTCTCGGGACGATTGTGCCGCGAGTTGGCGATGTAGTCATCCGGATACCTGAGCGCGATCGTCTTTCCCCGCGCGGTGAACGAGGCCGTCGGATGCGCCTTGTAGCCGATCAGGTCGACGTTCTGCAGATACGTGCCGTCGGGATTGCCCGGTTTCAAACCCATCGCCTTGAACTGGTTCTGCATGTAGGCGATCGCCTTCTGCTCGCCCGGCGTTCCGGGGGCGCGTCCCTCGGTCGAGTCGTCCGAGAGATCTCTGATGTGCTGGAGCATGCCGTCCGCGGTGATCGCCTGCGCCGCGGTATCGGCCGCCGCTGCTGCGGCCGGCGACGCGCCTCCGGCCGAGTCTTTGGCGCAGGCCGCCGCGAGCGTCGCGACCGAGAGAGTCAGGATGGAAGAGCGGAGGGTTCGGAGCGGCATCAGCGGGCCGGTAGTCACGAGGGCGATCTCGGTGAGGGAAACGCGCGAATCAGGGTTCGCGCACCTGCTGCGACGATGTGTACATCGGTGAGGAAGAATGAAATACCGGGAGGCTCGCCCGCGCAAAGGTCACGTCGCCGGCTCCGGCGCGGCCGACACGAGCTGCCCGCCGGCAAAGACGTTGACGCCGTGATCTCCATGGAGGAGCAAACGCGCTTTCGAGTTTCCATACGCAGCCATGAGGTCGAGCATCATCGGCTCTTCGCCGCTCCACGGATATGCATACACCAGGTCGAAGTCGTCCAGCGCGAGGCCGAGCTCGGCGTAGGCCGACGCTCCCTGCCCGATGGTGCCAAGGCGTCCGTCGCCCGTCTTTGGCCGCCACCGGTAGCCCGCCGGCAGAAAGCTCCCAGCCACGAACCGTGCCCGCGACTGATACCGCTCGGCGAGCCCGCGCGCGATCGCAACCAGACCAGCGTCGAGCTCGATGCCGTATGCCTCGAAGCCGAGCAGGTCGGCCATGACGACGACGACGCCGGTCGCGGAGCCCCATTCGAGAAATTTGACGGTTGCCCCCGGCGTGCGGAGCTCCAGCAGCGTCTGGAGAATGCCGCCGTAGTCGCCCGGCACGAACGGATGCCAATGCTGATCGCGCACCTCCCGGTCGAAGCGATCGTAGATCTCCGCACCCTCGTCGATCAGGGCATGAAGACGAGCGCGAAGTGCCGGATCCAGCGCGGCCTCGGCGGCCGAACGGTTTTTTCTCGATGGGCGCATGTCGCAGCTTAACACGCGGGCTCGCTCCGGCGGTAGATTACCACCGGAACACTCTCCCGGAGATTGTGCAATGAGTAGCTATGGTGCAGTCGAGCTGGCAAACGCTTTCCGCACGGTCCGCAACAACACCGTCCTGGTCGCCGAAGACATTCCCGACGACAAGTACGCTTTCGTGCCAGCGCCGGGCTGTCGATCGGTCGCGGCATTACTCAGCCACATCGCCTTCGCCCCGATGTTCCACGAGGATGTGCATCGCGAGCGGCGCATCTCGACACTTCAGGGATACGATTTCAGCGCAATCAGCGGACGAATGGAGGCTGAGGCACAGAAGCCGCGCAGCAAGTCCGAGATCATCACGCTGCTCAAGGCCGAGGGCGAGCGTTTCGCCGGGTGGATGCAGACGCTGTCTCCCGAATTCCTGGCCGAGACGTTCACCGATGCGACGGGCCAGAATCCGAAAACGCGCCTCGAAGGCCTCCTCGCGGCGAAGGAGCACGAGATGCACCATCGCGGGCAGCTCATGCTGATCGAGCGGCTGTTGGGAGTGGTACCCCATCTCACGCGCCAGCGCGACGAGCGCGCACGGCAGCGACGCGTACAAAGCGCCGCGAGCGCCGCCGTTTCGGCGTAACCGCCTTTCCTTCACCCAGGCTCACGTGCCCTTCAGTTCTCTCAAGCTGCATCCCAGTCTCATCAAGGGCGTGAAGGAGCTCGGCTTTGTACGGCCGACGCCAATTCAGGTCGACGCGATTCCGCCCGCCGTCGACGGGCGCGACGTGCTCGCCTGCGCCATGACCGGCAGCGGCAAGACCGCGGCGTTTCTGCTGCCGATCCTTCACCATCTGCTCGCCCGTCCGCGCGGCACCACGCGCGCCCTCATCCTCACGCCGACGCGCGAGCTCGCGGCGCAAATCCTCGAGGAGCTCAACGGCCTCGCCCTGCACACGCCGATCACGGCGGCCGCCGTCTTCGGCGGCGTCGGCGCCGGGCCGCAGGAGCACGCCTTTCGGAGCGGCGTCGACGTGATCGTCGCGACGCCCGGCCGCCTGCTCGACCATCTGCGCCAACCGTACGCGAAGCTGGACCGGATCGAGCATCTGGTACTCGACGAAGCGGACCGGATGCTCGACATGGGCTTCCTGCCCGACATTCGACGCGTGCTCAAGTTCCTGCCGGCGAAGCGCCAGACACTCTTCTTCAGCGCGACCATGCCGGCCCCGATTCTCACGCTCACGCGCGAGATGCTCCACGATCCGGCGACGATCAACCTGCAGCGGAAGTCGGCGCCCGCCGTCGGCATCACGCAGGCGGTGTATCCGGTCGCGCAGGAGCTCAAGTCGGTGCTGCTGCTCACCCTTCTCGAGCGCAAGCTGATCGATGAGGCGCTCGTATTCACGCGGACCAAACATCGCGCCAACCGGCTCTGGGAGTTCCTCACCAAGCGCGGCATTCCCGCCGCGCGCATCCACGGCAATCGGTCGCAGCCGCAGCGCACGGAGGCACTTGCCGGCTTCAAGAGCGGCGCCTACCGCGTGCTCGTCGCCACCGACATCGCGTCGCGGGGCATCGACGTCGAAGCACTCGGGCATGTCGTCAACTTCGACGTGCCGCTCGTTCCCGAGGACTACATCCATCGCGTCGGTCGCACGGCACGCGCCGAGCTGACCGGCGAAGCCTTCACCTTCGTTTCACCAGAAGAAGAGGGCGACCTTCGCTCGATCGAGCGCGCCGTGGGCAAGGCCCTGCCGCGCGTGACACTCCCCGACTTCGACTACGCGGCCAAGCCGGCGGCGCGGTTCGAGGTACCGGTTGCCGAGCGGTTGGCCAAGTTGCGCGCGCAACGCGGCGAGGAACGTGCGCGCGCCCGTGCCAAGGAGGAGCGCCGACGGCAGCAGCCACAGGGTGGCGGCTCCAGCGGCGGCCGCCCCGGTGGCGGGAGGCCGGGTAGCGGGAGGCCGGGTAGCGGGAGGCCGGGTGGCGGACCGACGGGCGGCGGACGCACGGGCGGCGGACGTTCCGGCGACGGACGAGGTGGTGGCCGTTAAGCCTGTCGCGGTCGATCGAGCTGGAAGAGGGCGAATCAGGGTTCGAACGCGTCGATGTCAGGCGCGCCGGCGTCCATCATAGATCGCTAATCTCCGTCCAGCCTACGTGAGGCTCAGTTCCGGACGGCCGCCGGGGACCGGTCGCTCTCGAGCAGCTCGCCAATCACGTTCGCGAGCTGATCGGCCGTGAAGGGCTTCTGCAAAAAGGCGTGCGCCGCGCCGAGCATGCCGCGACGGAGAACGGCGTCGTCGGTGTAGCCGGACGTCAGCACGACGCGCAGGCCGGGGTGCATCTCAGCGAGCCTGTTCGCGAATTCGCTGCCGCTCATCCCTGGCATCATGAGATCGGTGACGACGATGTCGATCGTCCCCGCCCGTTCGGCGGCAACCTTGAAGCCGTCGGCGGCGTCGACTGCCTCGAGCACTTGGTAGCCCGCCCGCTCGAGCATCCGGCGCACCGCATTTCGCACGGCCCCGTCGTCCTCGACCAGGAGCACCGTGCCGGATCGAGGTCCGGCCTGGGCAGTGCGTGACGATGCTTGCGGTACTCGGGCCTGTCCGTCGCGCGGCAGGTAGATCTTGAATGCCGCACCGTGACCCGGCTCGCTATACACCCACACATGGCCGCCGAGCTGCTTCACGATCGCGTAAACGGTCGCCAGCCCGAGCCCGGTCCCACGACCAACCGGCTTCGTCGTGAAGAACGGCTCGAAGATCTTGCTGATCGTCGCGGCATCCATCCCGACTCCCGTGTCGGAGACGGACAGCATCACGTAGTGGCCAGGCTTCACATCGGCGTGCGTCAGCCCGTAGCCCTCGTCCAACTCCGCACTCTTCGTCTCGACGACCAGCGTTCCCCCGTCCGGCATGGCATCCGCCGCGTTGACCACGAGATTCATGACCAGCTGCTCCACCTGGCCTGCGTCGGCGACGACGGCTCCGATGCTCGGGTCGAGCTTCATGATCAGCTCGATGTTCGTCATCAGCAGCCGGCGGCACATTCCTTCCATCCCGCCAACCACGTCGTTGATGTTCACCGGCTCGAGCCGGACGACATCCCGCCGGCTGAACGTGAGGAGCTGCCGGGTCAACGCAGTGGCGCGCCGCGCCGCGGTCGAGATCTCCTCGAGGTCGGCGCGGTCGCTCTCGCTGTGCTCCCCATCGAGGAGCATGTCCGAGTAGGAGGAGATGACGGTGAGAATGTTGTTGAAGTCGTGGGCGATGCCGCCGGCAAGCGTGCCGATCGCCTCCATCTTCTGCGACTGGCGGAGTTGTTCCTCGAGTAGCTTGCGGTCGGAGAGATCCGTGTAGACGGCGATGTGCGCCGTCGGGCGTCCGTCGCGGCCCATGAGCGGCGCGGTCGCGATGAGCACGGGAACGCGCCGGCCGTCCTTCGCCAGCCGCACGACCTCGCGCGGCTTTCCGAAATTCCCCTGGTCCGCGTGTGCCTGCCGCGCGCGAACCTCGTCGATCTGGTCCGCCGGGACGAACGGCGCGGGCCGGCCGACCACCTCGGCCGCGGTCCATCCGAACAGCCGTTCGGCGCCGCGGCTCCACCGCGTGATTGCCCAGGTATGATCCAGCACGACCATCGCCTGCGGCGCGGTGTCGATCAGCGATTGGAGCATCTCGCTCGTTGCCGTCGCGCGCTCCTCCGCCTGCTGCGCCGCGCGCGCCGCGCCCAACCGCTCCGTGACGTCCGTCAGCACGACGATGCGGAGCGATCGGCCGGGCACGGACAGCGGCCGCCCGCGCACGTCGACGTCGATCGGCGTTCCGTCTTTCTTCAGGTGTCGGGCGATGTGGACGCTTTCCTCGGTCTTTCGCAGCGTCTTGAGCATCTGCTCGAGACGCACCTGATCCTCCGGCGCGCGAAGGTCGCGGAGCGTCATCGTCACGAACTCCTCGCGCGTGTAGCCGTACTGCGCGATGGCGGCATCGTTCACGTCGAGAATCGCCGTCGTGTCGTAGTCGTAGACCCACATCGGACTGGCGTTGTGCTCGAAGAGCATGCGGTACTGCGTCTCGCGCCGCGCGAGCTCATCGCGCGCGCGCTTCTGCTCCGTCACATCGCGCGCGACCCAGACCGCGGACCGGTCGTCGAGCGGCGAAACCGCGGCGGAAAACCAGCGGTCCCCGTCCGGCGAGGACACACGGTATTCGGTCGTGAGCGTCGACCGCGAGTCGACGGCGCGAGCCGTCGTCGCCCGGAGCTCGGCGGCGACATCCCGCGGATGTACGTCGCCGACGGTCTTGCCGACGAGCGCCGCCGAGGGACGATGCGCCGAGCGGGCACGTGTCTCCGGGAACGCCACGAATCGTCCGTCCCGATCGAGCACGAATACCAAGTCGTCCATCGCGGCGAACAGCGTCCGGAGCTGCGTCTCGGCGGCGTCGAGATGTCGTCGAGCGGCACCGGCCTGCCGGCGCAACATCCAGAAGCCGACTGCGAGCAGAATGAAGAGCGCCACGACACCCAGAATGATCACCAACGCCGGCACGCCCGCGATGTGCACCGCGGGCGCCGCATTGGGTCCGTGGGTCCGGATCTCTACGTGTTGAAGAATCATCGACGCCAGCGCGCTACCGGGCACGTCCCGAGCGAACGCTCATGAAGCGACGCGTGGAAAATCGACCCCGCGTCCCTCGACCAGGCGGAGGAATTCCGACACGAGCTGTCGATCGAACAGCCCCGCGCGAGCATCCGTCTCGAGCTCGTCGAAGGCCTGCTCCCGCGACCGCGGCGCGCGGTAGGGACGCACGGTGGTGATCGCGTCGAACGCGTCGACGATGGCGACGATCTGCGCGGACAGCGGAATTGCGTCGCCACGAAGGCCGTCGGGATAGCCGCTGCCGTTCAGCCGTTCGTGATGGTGCCGAACGATCGGCCGGACGAGCGCGAGACTGCGCAGATTGCCGCAGAGGCGCTCACCGATGACGGTGTGCTGCTGCATGAGGGCATACTCTTCACGCGTGAGCTTGCCCGGCTTCAACAGGATGGTATCCGGAATGCCGATCTTGCCGACGTCGTGCAGGTATCCACCGCGGTCCAGCGACGCGAGCTCGTCGTCGCCCATACCCACGGCGGCGCCCAGTGCCACCGCGTAATAGGCAAGACGTTGACAGTGGCCGTCGGTGGTCGCGTCGCGTGCCTCGACGGTCAGCGCGAGGCTCGTGATCACGGATTCGGCATAGTCCAGCTCGTCGGTGTAGCGCTTGAGACGGGCCAGCGACTGAACGCGGGCTCTCAACTCCTCGGCGTTGTAGGGTTTCGTCAGAAAGTCATCAGCGCCGGCGTTGATCCCGGCGAGTCGATTCTCGCGGGCGTCGAGCGCCGTGAGCAGGACGACTGGGATGAGCCGCGTCGTGCGATCGCGCTTGAGCCGCTGGCATACCTCGATCCCGCTCATTTTCGGCAGCATCCAATCGAGCAGGATGACGTCAGGCGCGCGCTTCGCGACCGCGGCCAAGGCGGCGGCGCCATCGCCGACCACGTCGACGAGGAAGCCGTCCGCGGCGAGCAAGCGGGTCAGCAATCGCGCGTTCTGCGGATCGTCCTCGACGATCAGCACGGCGCCACGAACGGATTCGCTTCCTGGCGCATCCATTCGTTTCTGCCGCAGCAGTATGGGCTGGGGTCCGTTCATTTGCGTGTGCGTCGGAGCTACGGAGTCAAAGGGGTGGCGGGAAGGATGCGGCGTGCCGTCGGCGCCGCGATCTTTTCTTCCATTACGTGTGTTTCCTTTAATGAAGCATCGATTCCAGTTACGCAATCCCGAACGCTCACGACTTCGGTATACATTCGCCCATTCACGTATGCCTATCCCGTTTTGCTGCCCGATGATTAAAGCGCTCTAATATTTGTTCGGACGACGAGTTCCGCCCGCCGGCACGCACACATGACCCCCGGCCCCGTCACATGGACGACGCAGCCGAAAAGCGAGCGACGCCTGCTCTGGATACACGCCGAGATTACACTGACCGCGCGAGTCACGTCAGCGTAACGGCCGCCGCAGGCAAGTCGCTGACCGGGCACTTTCCACCCCCAAAATGCACGCCCGAGTTGGACGGCCGCCTCCAGGCGCCGAAACGTACTGATCAGGCCCGCTCGTGATTGCCGACCCGGATAACTTTCGCTCCCATCTCGATGGACCTGGAGCGTGACAATGACGAAGAAGATCATCGCCGTCGTCGGTGCCACCGGCGCTCAGGGCGGCGGGCTCGCCAAAGCAATTCTTGCCGATAAAGCCGGCGAATTCGCGGTTCGCGCGATCACACGCGATCCGAATTCCGACAAGGCGCGCGCCCTGCGAGCGTTGGGCGCCGAGGTCGTCGCCGGCGACGTCGACGACCCATCGAGCATCGAACGGGCGTTCGCCGGCGCCTACGGCGCCTACTGCGTCACCTTCTATTGGAATCATCTCTCACCCGAGCGAGAGAACGCCGACGCGGCAAACCTGGCCAAGGCGGCCAAGACTGCAGGCGTCGAGCACGTCATTTGGTCGACGCTCGAGGACACCAGAAAGTGGGTGCCGCTGGCCGACAATCGGATGCCGACCATCCAAGGCAAGTACAAGGTTCCGCACTTCGACGCAAAGGGCGAGATGGACCACGTGTTCATCGACCTTGGCCTGCCGACGACGTTCCTACTCGCATCCTTCTACTGGGACAATTTCATCAGCTCCGGCCCGAAGCGAGGTCCCGACGGGAGGCTGGCCCTCACGCTGCCGCTCGGCAATGCGAAGCTGGCGGGCATTGCGTCTAGCGATATCGGCGCTGCGGCCTATGGTATGTTCAAGACAGGTCGCGAGACCATCGGACGGCGCATCGGTGTCGCCGGCGAGCACCTGACCGGCGCCGAGATGGCCGCGGCGATGTCCAGGGCCTTAGGCGAACCGGTCGTATTCAACGACGTACCACCAGATGTCTTTCGCTCGTTCGGATTTCCCGCCGCCGACGACCTGGGAAACATGTTTCAGTTCTACCGGGACTTCGAGACGGTGTGCAATTCAGCGCGCGACGTCGCGCGGACGAGGGCCTTCGCCCCCGGATTGCAAACTTTTAATCAGTGGTTGGAGAAGAATGCAGCGAGGTTTCCGCGCCAGTAGGTGAGCTCGCTTGTTGGTGACGTACCTGACAGCGCGAGCGTGCGCGTTGCAGTATTACGTAACGCACTCCGACAGGAAATCGAACATGCCGATCTGGAAGGAAACCACCTCACCCAAAAAGGAAGCGCCTCCAATGCCGCCTGAACCCGCCCTGAAGCGCGAGATCGACCCGCCCCGTGAAGTCACCTTCAGCCAGGACACCGCCCGCCGCGCCCCCGCGCGCGAAGCCAGAGAATCCGTGATCGCCGCCGACATCACGATTGAAGGTAAGATCGACGGGACGGGCCACGTTCGGCTGGCCGGGCGATTCAAGGGAGACGTCAACATTCAGGGCGATCTCACCATCGACTCCGGCGCGAAGCTCACCGGAAGCGTCCGGGCGAACTCCGTCGTCATCGGGGGCGAGGTCGAGGGAAACATCGACAGCGCGGCCCGCGTCGAGCTGCTCGAGTCGGGCGTGCTCAATGGCGACCTCAAAGCCGGGCTGCTCACCGTTGCCGCCGGATCCCGAATGCGCGGGCGGGCGGAGTTCGGCTGGAACGACGAGCATCCAGTCAAATCCTCGCTCACGTTGGGGACCGGCCAGCTCTCGTGAGCACGGCTCGGCAGTCGGCGGCGGGCACGACGCGAAAGTGCCCGCACTGCCGAGCGGTGATCCTGGAAAGCGCAAGCGTCTGTCCGGCCTGCCGGAAATATCTGCGTTTTGATTCGAGCGCCGCGGCGCGCGCCATCCCGACCTTTTCCCCGTTGAAGGTTGAAGGCGCCATTCGTCATCCGGAGACCGGGCAAGCCTGGGAATACTCCGTGATGATCTCCGTCCGCAACGACCGAGGCGAGGAAGTCACTCGCCAGGTCGTGGGCGTCGGCGCGCTTCAGCCGGGAGAGGAGCGAACCTTCACGTTCGCCGTCGAAGTGTTCGCGCCGCCCGAGCCGGTCCGCTGAGCCGGATCCTTCCCGAAATGGAGTCTGACCCAGTCTGACCCCATTTCGGTTCTCTTGGCCACGATGAATGCGCGCCGTCGAGCCCCGCGCGAACTCCACGATGCCCGCTACTGCAGCCCCAGATTCGTCTTCAGGAATGCCACAGTGCGCGGCCACGCATCCTTCGTCGCCGTCAGGTTCGCCTGCTCCTCCGCCACGTCGCGCGTCGCCTTGGGGTCGTCCTGCGCTCGCAGGAATCCGTGGATTGCGCCCTCATAGTTCTTCCCGAAGTAGCTCTTTCCGAGCGCCTTCATCGCTGAATCGACAGCCGGCATCGCCGCGCCGATGCGCGCGTCCTTCGATCCGCTGAGCAGCATCACCGGTGCCTTGATCTTCGCGAGGGAGTCGCCGTTCGGCACGGCGCCCTTCATATACGGCAGTCCGTAATAGGCCACGCCACCGGCGAATCCCGGAACGCCGCCGTTGACAGCGTGCATCCACACTGTGCCGCCGCCCCAGCAATAGCCGATCACCGCATAGCGCTGCGCCGCCGACGGCTGCGACATCGCGTACTGCGCGACCGCGTCGATCCCTCGATTCCGCTCCGCAGCATCCACGCCGGCAATGAGTTTTCGTGCCGAGTCACCCGAGAGCTCAGTGGTGCTCGGTCCGCCGCGCACGCGCGACTCGAGGTCGGGCGCGATGGCGATGAAACCCTCCGCGGCAACTTGGTCCGCGACGCTCCGTACCCAGGTCGACAAGCCGAAGATCTCGTGCACCACGACGACCACGGGCGTCTTCGCGTTCGAGGTCGACGGATAGACGATCCACGCCATGAGGGAATCCTTGGAGCCCGGTTCCCACGCGACCTTGACCCATTCCGCATGACGCGGGCTCGCGGCGAGGCGCGCCGCCGCTTGGTTGTTGCTCGCAGGCAGAGCGGTGTTGCCCTGGTTGGTGCCGTTGCTCGCGGCGGGAACGGCGACGTCGCCGGACGACATGTGTGACATGTGTTCGTCGGCCGACTGCCGTTGACAGGCGGTAAGGAGTCCGGCGGCCACACAACCCGCCAGGAGAACGCGCAGCGAGGACATGGAATCTCCGGTCTACGATCGTGAAGAAGAGTCGACGATGGCGGCGCTCGCGCGCCGGTGCACGAATGGAGAATAGAGTACCAGTAAACCATTCGGAAGGCGCCACGACCCTCACCCGCGCAACGCATCCGACGGATCCACGGACGCCGCCCGGCGCGCCGGAATCCAACTCGCGAAAAAGGCCACCACCAGCAGCACGATGCACGTCGCGACGAGGGTGAGCGGATCGGTGGGACTGACGTCATACAGCAAGCCACGCAAGAGATGCGTGACGCTCAGCGTACAGGCGATGCCGACGACAACGCCAAGCGCGCCCAACGTGACGCCCTGGCGCGACACCATCCGGCTCACGTCGAGCGGACGTGCACCGAGCGCGATGCGGACGCCGATCTCGCGCTGTCTCAGGCTCACGCCGTATGCCATGACGCCGTAGATGCCCACCGCGCCGAGGATGAGCGCCAACGCGCTGGCGATGACGAGAAGCAGCAGCGTGACTCGGGCACGCGCCGATGCCGCCGATACGATGTCCGCGACCGGGCGCTCGTCGAACGTCGGGAGCGACGGGTCGATGTCATGCACGGCCTGCCGAACCGCCGACAGCACGGAGGAGCCGGGCCGATCGGCGCGCACGAGCAGCTCGGTGTAGGATTCGGCTACGACTTTCTGATCCAGTACGGTGACGAGAGTCGCGTACACCGCGTCGTTTGCGGGTTTGTCCAAGCCGTCGTAGTGCACGGAGCCGACCGCGCC
>Ga0157370_10000318_pt1 | contig 60585 bp, 55 predicted proteins | sample C35metaG_FD_113463 | JGI IMG/M metagenome (GOLD analysis project Ga0157370, IMG submission 113463) | Corn rhizosphere microbial communities from Kellogg Biological Station, Michigan, USA - C3-5 metaG | ecosystem: Host-associated > Plants > Roots > Rhizosphere > Soil | place: USA: Michigan...
CGAGACCTCGTCCATCGAGGTGCGCGCCGCCTCGAGCGGGGTGAGCCCGCGTTCGAGGTTGCGCTCGACATTCTCGACCACGACGATCGCGTCGTCGACGACGATGCCGATCGCCAGCACCAGTCCGAACAGGGACAGGTTGTTGAGCGAGTAGCCGACCGCCTCCAGCACCGCGAAAGTGCCGATCAGCGAGACGGGGATCGCGACCACCGGGATCACCGCCGCACGCCATTTCTGGAGGAAGACGATGATCACCAGCACGACCAGCAGCACGGCTTCGAACAAGGTGTGCTTCACCGCGTCGATCGACTGCGAGATGAACTCGGTCGGGTTGTAGATGACCTTGTAGGCAAGCCCCTGCGGGAACTTGGCCTCAAGCTCCTTCATCGCAGCGGACACGCCCTTGGCGGCGGCGAGCGCGTTCGATCCCGGCCGCTGGAACACGGCGACGATCACGGTCGGCTTGCCGCTGAGGTAGGTGTTGGTGCCGTAATCCTGCGCGCCGAGCTCGACCCGGGCGACGTCGGACACGCGGACCTGATGGCCGTCCGGATCGGTGCGGACGACGACGTCGGCGAACTGCTTGGGATCGGTCAGACGGCCCTGCGTCTCGACGTTGAGCTGGAAGGCCTGGCCGTTCGCATAAGGCGGCTGGCCGAGCGCGCCGGCGGCGACCTGGACGTTCTGGGCACGCAGTGCCGAGACGATGTCGCCTGCGGTCAGGTTGAGCGCGGCGGCGCGGCCGGGATCGATCCAGACGCGCATCGAATAATCGCGGCTGCCGAACAATTGCACGTCGCCCACGCCATCGACACGCGCGAGGCGGTCGCGGACCTGAGTCAGCGCATAATTGGAGATGTAGCCGCGATCGAGGCTGTCATCGGGCGAGATCAGGTTCACGACCATCAGGAAGTCGGGCGAGGTCTTCTTGGTGACCACGCCCAGGCGCTGCACTTCCTCGGGCAGGCGCGGCACGGCGACCGCGACGCGGTTCTGGACCAGCACCTGCGCGGCATCGAGATTGGTGCCGATCTTGAAGGTGACGGTGATGACGAGCTTGCCGTCGCCGGTCGATTGCGACGACTGGTAGAGCATGTTGTCGACGCCATTGATCTCCTGCTCGATCGGAGCGGCGACCGTCTCGGCCACCGTCTCCGCGCTCGCGCCGGGATAATTGGCGGTCACGGTGACGGTCGGCGGCACGATGTCGGGATATTGCGACACCGGCAGCGCGAAATAAGCGAGCGCCCCCACGATAGTGATGGCGATGGCGATCACGGCCGCGAAGATCGGCCGTGTGATGAAGAAGCGCGAGAGGCGCATGATCTTTGTCCCTGTTGGGCGCCCGCTTAGTGGGCGAAGGTGGCCTCGGCCGGCGCAGGCGCGGCCGCTGCGGGCGCGGCATCGCTCTGGGCGTCGGGCGCGATCCGGCCATTGCTGGCCTGGACAGGCATGCCCGGCAGCGCCATCTGCGTGCCGCTGATGATGACCTTGTCAGTGGGCGCGATGCCGGAGGCGATCACGCGCAGCCCGTCGACGACGGGGCCGAGCGTGACCGGCCTGGCGACGACCTTCCCGTCGGCACCCACGACCAGCAACGTCTTGCGCGCCTGATCGGTCTGCACCGCGGCATCCGGCACCAGCAGCGCACGCTGGGTGCCGCCGGTGGCGAGCCGCATGTTGCCGAACATGCCCGGCGTCAGGAAATAGTTCGGATTGTGCAGCACCGCGCGGCCGCGGATCGTGCCCGATCGCGGATCGAGTCCGTTATCGGTGAAGTCGAGCTGGCCCTTCCAGCGATAGCCGGCCTCGTCCTGAAGCTGGATCTCGACCGGCGAGGCCTTCTGGCCGGCGGCACGGGCGCGCTGTGCCTTGAGGAACAAGGCTTCCGAACCATCGAAGCTGAAATAGATCGGATCGAGCGCGTTGATCGTGGTGAGCAGGCTGCCGGTTGTGCCTTCGCCGCCGGCGATCTGGTTGCCGGGATCGACGCGGCGGTCCGAGATGCGGCCCGTGATCGGCGCGCGCACCTGCGTCCATTCCATGTCGAGCGCCTTTTCGCGCACGAGGGCGTCGGCGGCGGCGACCGCGGCCTGACCGGCCTGGACGCGCGCCTTCAACGAATCGATCTCGCCCGCCGAAACGGCCTCGTCGCCGACCAGGCGGTTGGCGCGGGCGAGATCGGACTGGGCCAGAGCCAGCGTGCTGCGTGCACTCGCGGCATTGGCGCGTGCCTCGGCAAGCGCGGCAGCGAATGGGCGCGGGTCGATCGTGAAGAGCAATTGGCCCTGGCGGACGATGTCACCGTCCTTGAAGTGGACACCGACGACCTGGCCCGAGACGCGCGGACGCACCTCGACCGTCCGCGACGGGGCGAAGCGGCCGACATAATCGTCCCATGCGCGCACGTCGCGCACCAGCGGCGTCGCCACCGTCACGTTGGCCGGCGGCGGTGCGGCCTGTGCGGGCGCATTGTGGGTGAATTTCCAGGTACCGCCCGCGAGCAGCAAGGCGACGATCGCGATGCTGCCGTTGCGGATGGTAGCGGAGCGGCGCCGACGCTGGTCGTCCGCCGCCTCGATATGGCTGGTGAGCATGTTCATGCCGCGACACTCCGGCGGCGCTCGATGCGCCGGTTGGCGACGCTGGCGAGCAGGGTTTCGAACTGGCCGGCCGAGAAGCCGGCGGCGAGGAAGCGCTTGATCTCCGACACGGGCAATTTGTAGCCCTTGTGCCAGGCATAGACCGCCAGGCGGCGGAGCGCTTCGAGACGGGGATCCGCGAGCGACGACTGACGACCGAGGCCGAACAGGCCGCCGAAGGCGCGCGCGATTGCGCCCGGCTCGTTCAGGCTGGCGATGCGGTCGCGCTGCGCGAGCGCCACCACCGTCCATTCGAGCGGGCTGAGATCGGCGCGACCATCGCTGGAGGCGCCCCATGGGCCCGAATTTGCGGCGGTTTCGGCGGCGCTATCGAGATGTGCCATGACGTTTTCCCTTCTTTTTGGGCAGCCGTCGGCGGGCACGGAAACCGCCTTTCGGCACTCCGTGGGCAGGCGTGACGGCGCATGGGGCCATCGCGGCGGGGCAAGCTCCCACACCCGCGCTGGCGAATTGCTGTCTTGTTGGTCGAAGCGGGACCGGCCCGCTTGGCTATTCAGTCGGTCGTTTATTCATCGACGGCGCCTCCCTGAAGGTTTCGCCATTTCATTACCGGCTGGTATATAAAGCGCTGCTGCGCTGCGTCAATGACTTTTTATACCGCGTGGTAATTTTATTCAACGGGCAGGCCAGGCGCGCACCGCCAGATCCACCAGATTGCGCAATTCCGTCCGGGAAGCACCCGCGCTGGCCTGCAGCGAAAGGCCCTGCACCACCGCCGTGACATAGCGCGCCAGCGTCTCGGGATCGACGTCGTCAGGCAGGTCGCCTTCCCGCCGATAGCGTTCCAGCCGGCGGATCAGGGCCAGCCGCGACGATTCCTGCCGTTCGAGCACGCATTCGCGAATCGACGAGGCTTCGGGCCCGCACGGCATGGAATTGATCACGCCCATGCAGCCCTTGGGATTGGAGCTGCTGGTCTGCATGTCGAGTGCGCCGAGCAGGAGCCGTTCGGCCATGCGGCGCGAGGTGGGCTCCTCCAAGGCTTCGGCCGTATAGATCAGCTTCTCGCGCTCGTAGAGGTCGAGCGCCTTCTTGAAGAGCTCTTCCTTGTTGCCGAAGGCGGCGTAGAGGCTGGGCTTGGCAATGCCCATTTCGGCGGTCAGTTCGGCCATCGAAGCCCCTTCATAGCCCCGGCGCCAGAAGACGCGCAGCGCCGCGGCCAATGCCCGTTCGGCATCGAATTCGCGCGGGCGGCCTTTGGACGCGTGACCGGAGGAAAGGATTTCCATACCGGTCGGTATATAGTGGATCGGGGTGGTCCGTCCAGAGGGCAATGCACGAGGCGGGCCGGACAAGCCCCGGCTGTCGATCAGTCGCTGAAGGTCAGGGGCAGGCCGAACGCGGGGACGAGGGCCGGCGCCAAAGGCCGCATGAACGCGGTGAGGCTCAGGATGCCATCCTGATCGAGGTCGAGCAGCTGAACCGAATGCGCATTCCATGCGGCCTCTGGATCGGGGCGCGTATAGAGCACGAAGGCCGGCTGGCCATTCGCCCGCGTCGGCAACAGGCGGAACTGGCCATAATGTTGCCAGACCTTCCCGAAGAAGCGGCCGATGGCGTCGCGTCCCAGATACCAATGCGTCCAAGGCGGCATGGCGTAGGTCGCTTCGCTCTTCAGCAGGGCGACGAAGCCATCGAGATTCTTGTCCTCCCAGGCATGGACATAGCGATCGAGCAGCGCCTGCTGGGCGGGCTGGATCGACATCGGCCGGTCCATACCGTCCCGATTGTGGCGGCCCAGGGTCGCGCGGGCGCGCTGTAGGGCGCTGTTGACCAACGCGGTCGAGCCGCCGATGAGCGCGGCGGTTTCGGCGGCCGACCAGCCAAGCACGTCGATGAGCAGGAGCACCGCGCGCTGCCGGGGCGGCAGATGCTGGAGCGCGGCGACGAACGCCAGCCGCACGGACTGACGCTGCGCAAAGAGCGCTTCGGCATTCGGTGCCTCGTCGGCAAGCTGCTCCAGTTCCGAATCCGGATAAGGCTCCAGCCAGGCGATGTCGCTCGGCGGCTGCCCGCTCGGCACGTCGTTCGCGGGCTCGAAATTCTCCTGCGGCAGGATCCGCTGGGTCTTTTTCTGGCGGGCGATCGCATCGAGACAGACCCGCGTCGCGATCTGATAGAGCCAGGCCTTGAGCGAACCACGCCCTTCGAAACCGTCAAAGGCGCGCCACGCCCGCAAATAGGTTTCCTGAACGAGGTCCTCCGCCTCGTGCAGCGATCCCGTCATGCGGTAGCAATGCGCCTTGATCTGCCGCCGGAAGGGTTCGGCGGCACGCGCGAACGCTTCCGATTCGCCGCCGGCCGCGTTGGCGGATGCCGCCATCGCGTCGTCGGTCGGCGGATCGGCCCGGCCTGGATGCACCATGAGCGTCATTGTACGCTCGCAATGCCCTCGCTGGAAATCTTGAACACGCTTCCTTCCCAGCGGTCATGTTCGGTCGCGAGCTCCAGAACCGCCTCGACCACATCCTCGGGGCTTTGCGGCGATTTCAGGCTCTCGACGAAATCGCTCGACGACATGCCGAGATATTGAGCGTAGCCTTCGATCGCATGCCGGCCGAATTCGGTTCCCGGCATGATCATCGCCGGCGCGAGCGCGAGGAACCGGATTCCCAACCCCAGCCGGTCGGATTCCTTCTGGCAATAATTGGCGATCAGCATCTGCATCCGCTTCGCGCCCGCATATCCGCCCGAAACCGGCGAGCCGCCGAGCGCCGCTCCGCTCGATATGAGGATCACGACCGATCCGGGCGCGAGCGGTTTCGTGAGCGCGGCCTTGCAGAACAGAAAGGAGGTTTTGACGTCGCTCTGCCAATTGGCCGAGAACTGATCCCAGCTCATCCGGTGGATCGGCGCCGCGTGCGGGCGCGCCCCCCCGGAGATGACGAGCAGGGCCGGAAGCCGATCGGCGAACGCCTTTTCGGGGGCCTGTTCGTCCGACGCGTCGAGCGCAAGGATATCGATGCCGTCGCTGCTCCGCGCGAATTCCTCAAGCTCGCCGCGATGCCGCGCCACCGCCAGTACTTGCGCGCCTTCGTCCGCTGCCCGCCGCGCGATCTTCGCACCCAATCCCCGGCTCGCGCCGAGCACGATCACATCCTTGCCCGCCAGCTTTTGCATACCGCTCTCCATCGAAGGTCCTGCCTGCTGTGACGGGGCATCGGCCGGCAATTCATCGGTCGGCTGGAAAAATTTTTCCCGAACGGCCGATCGATGAATTGGCGGGGGCGGGCCCGTCATTGCCGATGACGCCGAATGCCGACGGGCAAGCCGCAGGCGCTGCGTCAGCCAACCTACCCAAGGACAATCACGATGTTGCTCAAGGACAAAGTCGCCGTGATCTACGGCGCAGGCGGTGCGATCGGTAGCACGGTGGCCGGGCGGTTCGCCCGGGAAGGCGCCAAGGTCTTTCTGACCGGCCGGCGGATCGAAACCGTTCGGCCCGTCGCCGACCTCATCCTCTCTCACGGGGGTGCGGCCGAGGCCGAGCCGGTCGACGCGCTCGATGAAACGGCGGTCGAGGCACACCTCGGGTCCGTCGTCGAGAAAGCAGGCAGGATCGACATCTCGTTCAATGCGGTCACGCCCCTTCCCCAGCCGGGGATCCAGGGCGTTCCGCTTGCCGCGCTTTCGGTCGAGAGCTTCCTCGCACCGATCCAGCTCTATTTGCAGACCCAGTTCATCACGGCGCGGGCCGCGGCCCGGCATATGGCGCAGGCGCACTCCGGCGTGATCCTCATGAACACGCCGGAGCCGGCGCGCATCGGCGCGGCGCTGGTTGGCGGGATGGGACCGGCCTGGGCGGCAATGGAAGCGTTGAGCCGCAACCTCTCCGCGGAATTCGCCGCCGAAGGCGTCCGGTCGGTCGTACTCCGCTCGACCGGCATGCCCGAGACCAAGACGATCGAGGTCGTGTTCGGCCTGCATGCGAAAGCGATGGGGATCAGCCCCGAAGAGTTTCGCGGCTTTGTCGAAAGCATGACGCACCGGAAGCGTTCCACTTCGGCCGTGGAACTGGCCGAGTTCGCAGCTTTCATCGCATCCGACAAGGCAAGCGCGATGACCGGAACGGTCGCAAATCTCACCGGTGGTCTGATCGTCGACTGATCCCTGTGCGCAGCCGTAAATGCCGTAGCGCCGGAGGCTGGCCGTCCGGCGCTACGCTGGGAAACCCATTCCCGAACCCGTTCGCCCGTTCGCGAATGCCCGCTGGCGAGGGCAGATTCCACGCGCCAACAGCCGCCGATCACTAGCTTGGGAGCGGGCGTCTTCGATCATGCGGACCAGGGTGAGGAGAGCGGATGGCGGCGTCCGCGATGCGGTTTCGGCAGGCTGACATGCCTCGTCCGCTGCCGTCCCTGAATGCCCTGCGCGCGTTCGAGGCTGCCGTCCGGTTGCACAGCTTTGCCAAGGCGGCCGAGGAGTTGGGCCTCACGCCGAGCGCGGTCAGCCACAAGATCCGCGCGCTCGAGGAATATTATGGCGCCACCTTGTTCCGGCGCGAGCGGGGCGGTGTGACCGCGTCGTCCGCGGCGGCGACTTTGCTGGAGCCTTTGCGGGCGGCCTTGCGACTGATCTCGGATGCGGGCGAGCGGATCGCTCCGCCGCCACGGAGGCTCGTCGTCACCGCGCCGCCCGACTTTGCGAGTCGTTGGCTGCTCCCGCGCCTCGGATCGTTCCTCGACGCGCATCCGGATATCGATTTCCAGCTCCATACGACCGGAAACCCGATCGATGCCGAGACGAACCACGTCCAGTTCGGAATTTCCTACGGACATGGCGATTGGCCGGGATTGATCAGCGAGAAGCTGCTCGACGAGACGCTCCAGCCGGTCGCGGCGCCGCGCTATATCGAACCTCTAGGGTTACGGGATCTGTCCGATCTTCCCAGGGCAAAGCTGCTTATCGCGCTCGACCAGCCCTGGACCAAATGGCTCGAACATGTGCGTCCGGGACATGATCGGCTGCGGTTCGGCGAATCCTTTGCCGATTGCGCGCTGGCGCTCCAGGCGGCCGAAGCGGGCCGTGGAATCGCGCTTGGGCGCAGCGTGCTGGTCGCGGATGCGCTGGCAGACGGCCGGCTGGCGCCCCTGGGCGACACGCGCCTGCGGACCGATCGCGCTTATTACCTGACCTGGCCGCGGCGCCGACCGTTGCGGCCTTTGCCGCGCCGCTTCCGGCGCTGGTTGCTCGACGTGGCAAAGCATTTTGCCGGAGGCCCGGGCGCCTGAGCTTTACGGGTCGGGCGAAAGGGCGCCGCGGTCCGATCCGGGCGCCAACCATGCGCATGCCGCCGCATAGAGCCGCTCGTCCTGCGCCGCGCCGAGATGGTCGAGCCCGTCATAAAGCTCGACGGTGACACGCTTGCCGAGCGCTTCCCGGAAGCGAAGGGCAGCCTTGGCGGGCACGTGCTGATCGTTTGCCCCGCACAGGAATTTGATGGCCAGGTCGCGCCGATAAGCGTCGAGATGGGTTGCCGGATCGAACGCGTCGAAGAACCATTGCGCATAGCGGTCCGCCTTGCCCTGGTCGAGCAAGGCCCGTCCGCCGAGCTCCCTCATGCCGGGGCGCGTCCAATCGGGCGTGGCGACGAGCGCCGCGACGCGCGTGATGCGCGCGTCGATACCGGCCAGCGCGACGGCGACGTCGCCGCCCATCGATACGCCGCCGATGACGCGATCGCCCGCAATTCCGAACTGCCGGTCGGCCCAATCGAGCACGCGCAACGCTTCGAGCACGGTACGTCCCGCCAGTGGCCACATCCGCCGGCGGAAAGCGGCAAACACCGTGCGCGCGAGATCGTACGGATCGCCCTCGTTGCCGCGGCCTCCATGGCCGGGCGGATCGAAGCTGAGGGCGAGCAGACCGCGGCCCGCCAGTCGCGCCAGCATCGGCCGGGTCTGGTCGGCCGAGCCGCCGAGATGGGTCAGCCACAATGCCATGCCGACGGGAGCGTCGGGGGCAGCCCAGCGCACCGGAATCCCATCCACCTCGCCGGTGGATTCGAGGATGGCGGGCGATGCGTCATCCCGGTCAGATGTCGGCACGGTGCTTCCCCGAAGCGGCGGGTCGACCGAAGATCAGCCTGAGCCAGGGCGGCGAATGGAAGGCGCTCATCAGGGCGTACATCGGCACCATTCCGCCGAGCATCGATCCATGTGCCGCCGAACAGATCATGTAACCGGGGCCATGGTCGAGGGCGTTCGTCGCCAATGCCATCATCGCGAAGGTCGGTGCCGCCGCGTACGTCAGCCAGCCGCCCACGGCGGAATGATCGATGCGCATATCGTCCCTCCAGCGGGCGCCATCGGCCGCTGCGCGACCGATCGGCCACCCCATATTCGCTTTTCCGATTTCAGGCCTTGCCGGTCTGCGAGGAATCCGCGGCATCGACCCATCGCGTTTCGGGCGCCGCATCCGCCGGATATTGGTCGTGCCAGTTCCACCAACCATATGGCGGCGTCTGCGGATAGCCTTCCGGGGAATCCTCCCAGATCTCCTGGCGGCCGAGCGCGGTCGCGTCGAGATAGGCCCATGTGCTTCCCATCGCTTCATCGCCGCGGTTGTTGATGAAATAGGTGCGGAATACCTTGCCGCCGTCCCGAATGAACATGTTGTGGCCATGCCATTCGTCCACGCCGAAATCGGCGTCGAAGCTGTCGGTGATGGTGTACCAGGGCATTTCCCAACCCATCCGCGCCTTCAGCCGCGCGATATCCGGCTGGGGCGCGCGCGAAACCCAGACGAGCGTGGTGTCGCGGGCGTTGAGGTGGGAGAGATGGGATACCTGGTCGCCGCCGAGCGAGCAGCCGCGGCATGCATGTTCGGGCCAGCCCTTCACCCCTGGTTCGAAAAAGGCGCGGTAGACGATCAGCTGGCGACGGCCCGCGAACAGATCGAGCAGGCTCGCCTTGCCGTCCGGTCCTTCGAACGAATAGGATTTTTCCACTTCCATCCACGGCATCCGCCTCCGGTCGGCGGCAAGCTTGTCGCGCGCGCGGGTGAGGGCTTTCTCTTTCCCGAGCAGTTCGAGGCGGGCGGCCTCCCAGGCCTCGGGTGGCACGATCGATGGCGTCTTCATGGCTTTGATCTCCCGTGTGAGTCACTCCAGGTGCGAGCCGCTTCGAGCAGCTTGTGTCTGCATTGACCGCCGATCTGCGCCGAATTCATCGGTTCCGGCGAAAATCAGCGCGGATCGTGCAGAGATTCCGGACGGTCTCCGTCGGTACGGAGCGTTAGCCGCGGTCGGGAATCTGCTGCACCGACCAGCTGTTGCCATCGGGGTCGCTGAAGAAAAGGAACGCGCCCCAGGGGAAGGTCTGCACCTCGCCGACCTCCACGCCGCGTTCGAGCAGGAAGGCGCGCGCCGCGTGAATATCGGACACGACCATCTGCAATCCGCGAAGCGAGCCGGGCGGACTGTCGACTACGCCCTTGCCAAGCGCGATCGAACAAGCCGATCCGGGCGGTGTGAGCTGCACGAACCGCAGATCGGCATTGACGACATGATCATGGTCGAGGTGGAACCCGACCTTGTCGACATAGAAGGCGATCGCGCGATCCGCATCGGACACCGGGACGGGAACGAGCTCCAGCTTCCAATCCATTGAATGGTCCTCTCCGTGACGGGACGGTCCGGCAGCTTAGGCCTGCAGGCGGCGACAATCAAAAGCCGGCGACCGCGCCATTTGGGCCCGGTCGCGCATCCCGATCAAATGAGTTGGCTTCCTCGTGACCTGAAGAAAGTTCATGCCCGAAAACGAGGCCCCGCCCGTAAGATGGCGGCTTCGCGTTTTCTCGTTTCGTAAATCCTCCCCAACCGGCGGAGACGAATTTTCAACGTGACATGCGATCTTCGCGGGTTCGGCGAAGGATCGGCGCGGATAAATCCCCTGTGCAACATTTCGCGAGGCTCAAGATATGTCGCTTCCCAGGATCCTTACCCTATTGGCTGCCGCACTGAGCGTTGGAACGGCGCAAGCCCAGACGCCGCCCGTGGTGCCGCCCGTCGTGACGCATGACGGCGCGCATGATTTCGACTTTCTGATGGGCGACTGGAAGGTGCATCTCTGGCGCCTGCCCGACCGGTTGGTCGGATCGACCAAGTGGCTGGAATATGAAGGTTATTCGCGGCACCACAAGTTGTTCGGCAGCAATGCCAACATGGAGGAATTCGAGGTCCACGACGCGAAGGACAATCTTACCATCCGCGCGCAGACGCTGCGTCTCTACGACCCCAAGGCGCATCAGTGGAGCGTCTATGGGCTGGACGTGGACAACGGCCAGCTGGGCCTTCCGGCAACCGTCGGCGAAGGGCGCGGCCCCGGCCTGGTCGAGCTTTACGACATGGAGCCGTGGGGTGGGCGCATGATCCTGGTGCGCCTGCAGTGGAGAAGCGTCACGCCGCTCCATGCCCATCTCGAACAGGCTTTCTCGGCGGACGGCGGCAAGAGCTGGGAGGTCAATTGGATCTGCGACCTCACTCGGGACAAAGCCTGAACCGGAACGCCGTCGCGCGATCGTCACAAGCATTGAAACATCCCAATGTCTGCGGGTTTGGTCTGGCGGGCCGGAGCGAAGCAGGTCAAATCCCCGCGAACCGACCAGATTGGGGAATTGGCCATGCTTCAGCGACCGACGCGCTTTCTGCTCCTTGCCGCCATGCTGCTCACGGGCGCCGCCGCGCCCGCGCCGAGCTACAAGCTTGTCGGCAGCATCGCCGCGCCGGGCGACGGCGGGTGGGATTATGCGACGATCGATCCCTCGGCGAAGCGGGTCTACGTCACGCATGGCGCCACCGTGGTGATGGCGGACATCGCGCATGGGACCGCGTCCGAGCCCTTTTCGGGGATTGCCAAGGGTCATGCGGCGGTCCCGATCGCGGCCGGCAATCTGGTGGCCGTCACCAGCGGGCATGACGACAGCGTCCGATTGTTCGATTCGCGAAGCGGAAGCGAGGTGGCGAAGATCGCGGTCGGCACCGATCCCGACGCGGCTTTCTACGACGCGTCGGCAGGCCGGCTGGTCGTCATGAACGCCAAAGGGGGAACGGTCTCGCTGGTCGATCCTGCCGCGCGCAAAGTGACCAATGCGATCACGCTCAAGCCGGGGCTCGAGGCGGGGGCGCTGGATGGCGATACCTTGCTCGTCAACAACGAGGATCTGAACGAGCTCGAAACCGCCAGCCTTCGTACCGGCAGGGCGGGACCCGCGATCGCGCTCACCGGCTGCGAGGGGCCGACCGGGCTCGCATTCGATCCCCTAACGGGTCAGGCCATCAGCGCCTGCGCCAATCGCAAGGCCGCGGTCGTGGACGTGCGCCATCACCGCTTGGTCCGATTGCTCGATATCGACGGCGGGCCGGACACGGTGCTGATCGATCAGCACCGCCGGCTGGCGCTCATTCCCTGTGGGCGCGACGGCACATTGGTGGTGATCGCGCTCGACGGCGGGGCGCGGGTCGTGGGCCATGTTGCCACCGAGGCGGGGGCACGCACCGGAGCGCTCGATCCCGAAACTGGCAGAATCTATCTTCCGACCGCCACCCTGGTTCCTGCCACCACGCCCGGCGGGCGGCCCCAGCCCAAACCGGGCAGCTTCCACATCCTCGTGCTGGCGCCCCGCTGAGGCGGAGCAGCAAAACCGACACAAACATTAAAAATCGCCAACCTGATCGAGAGTCCTCCAACCGTCATCATCGCGCATCAATCGCCGATCCACCCGGTGCGCGCTCCGTCAACCCTGCCGCCCGCCGGGACAGGGACTCTCGATCATGAAGCAATTGGCGATCTTGCTTGCAACGACAACGGCCGCTTTCGCGCTCTGCTCCACGCCGGCGCTGAGCCGCGATCCGGATAGCGAGCCCAGCGGCGATACGGCTGCCTCGGCCCCCGGCGATATCGTGGTGACGGCGCCCCGTCATGAGGATGAAGCGCGCCAAACCAAGCAGCACGCCTACAATATCGTCGAGGTCCAATCGGCCGAGACGATCGCGAAATTTCCCGATTTCAACGCCGCCGAAGCGCTGTCGCGCGTCCCCGGCATCTCGCTTTCCAGCGACACCGGCGAAGGACGTTTCGTCAATATCCGGGGTATCGACGGCAACCTCAACGGCGCGACCTATGGCGGCGTCGTGCTGCTCAACACCAATCCGAGCGGCACCGTGTTCGGCAGCGGCCGCGCGGTCGAGTTCGACACGATACCGACCGGCGCGATCGACGGCTTCGTCGTGACCAAGACCGGCATGCCGAACCATGAGGCCGAGGGCCTGGGCGGCTCGATTGACCTGACGCCGCGCTCGGCGGCCCATGTCACGCATCCGTTCGCCGACGGCGCGATCGGCTATGGCTATGAACCCGAACATGACCATAAAGGCCCGCTCAATCTGGACCTCGCGGTCGGGGGGCGCTTCGGCGGGCCGAACAAGCCTTTCTCGATCGTGCTGACCGGCTCGTGGCGCGAAGATCGCCGCGGTTTCGACGATATCGAGGAAGATTATATCGACGATCCCAGCCTGACCGCGGCGTCAGGCCCGGCGTTCACGGCGGCGCAGGTCAACAAGGCGGTCGCCGACTATCAGCTGCGGCGCTACGATTATCATCGCCGGCGTTTCGGGTTCGGCGGCGAGCTCGCTTATACGCCGAACGACGACCACCAATATTATCTGCGGGCTTCGGTCGCGGGATATGTCGAGTCGGTGCTCAAGAACCGGCTGACCTACGACAAGCTCGACGGCAGCAAGCTGCAGGTCGATCCGGCCAATTCCGCCGGCTATCTCACCACGACCGCGCTTTCGATCAAAGGCACCGACGAGGAGGAGACGCACCGCAATCAGGTCTATGTCGCGGGCGGCAGTGACCGGTTCGGCGCCTTCACGCTCGATTATCATGCGGCTTATTCGAAGGCGACGTTCAGCATCGGCCGCAATTACGGCACCACGTTCGCCGGGCCGAAGGGCGTCCCTTTCACCTACGACAATAGCAACCCCGATTTCCCGAAGCTGGCCATCGTCGGCGCCGCGACCGATCCCAACAATGCGGGCCTCTACACGCTCACCAAGCTCGGCAACACGAAAGAGAGCGCCAACGATCACGAATGGTCCTATGCCGCCAACGGCACGCTCGAAACGCATTGGCTGGGCAGCAACGACCGGCTGCAGTTCGGCGGCCAGGCGCGGTTGCGCACCAAGGTCGACACGCCGCTGACGCAAAGCTTCACCCTCCCGACCGCAGGTCTCGCGAGCTTATCCGGCCCGGCGATCACCGACTTCTACGACGGCCGCTACACCAACGGGCCGCAGATCGACGAAAAGGGCGTCGAGTCGCTCGCGGCGAACGCGTCGCCCAGCGCGTTCACGCCCGATCTCGGCGGCTATTTCCACGCGAAGGAAGACATTTACGCCGGCTATGCGATGTACACGATCGATGCGGGCAAGCTCGGCGGCGTCGCCGGCGTGCGTGTCGAGCATACCCAGGCGACCTATCAGAGCTACAGCTTCGATGCCGACGGAAACCTGCTCGGCACCGACCCGGTCACGCGCAAGCGCAATTATACCAATGCCTTCCCCACGGTGCAGCTGCGCTATTCGTTCGACCCGAGCCTGGTGATCCGCGCGACCTATTCGACCGGTATCGGCCGGCCCGGCTTCGCGCAGGTGGCGGCGCCGATCACGATCGACCACGACAATGAGATCGTCACGCGCGGCAATCCCGACCTCAAGCCCACGACGGGCAACAATTTCGACCTCTCGATCGAGAAATATCTGCCGCATTCGGGGATATTGTCGTTCGGCGCGTTCGATAAGGAACTGCGCAATTATGTCGCCAAACGCACGACCTTCGGCACCGACCCGGTCAATTTTCCCGGCGTGACGGGGGTTCAGTTCGACTCTTATGAGAATGTGCCCCACGCTTATGCCCGCGGTTTCGAGGCCGCGTACGACCAGCGCTTCGCATTCCTGCCCGAACCCTTCGACGGGGTCGGGGTCGGCGGCAACGCGACCTATGTCGACAGCCAGGTCGAGTTGCGCAGCGGCGAGAAGCGCCGCCTGCCCGCGACTTCCGAATGGACCTGGAACGCGAACCTCTATTACGAGGCGCACGGCGTGCAGCTGCGGCTGGCGGCGCAATATGTCGGCTCCAACCTGTTCGGCATCGGCGATACGGCGGCGACCGACGTCTATCAGAGCCCGCGCACCACGCTCGACTTCACATCGTCGGTCGAGATCACGCACAATCTGCGCCTCTATTTCAATGTGAAGAACCTCACCAACGAGCCGCTCCGCATCTACGAAGGCAGCCCGGATCGCCCGATCCAGCGCGAATTCTATGACGCCACCTATGAGGGCGGCATCAAGTTCAAATTCTGAGGAAGGAAGCGCCATGATCCGGACCGACCGCCGCACGCTGCTGGGTGGACTCGCCGCCTCGATCGCCTCGGCCCCGCTGGCGAAGGCGACGGCGGCCGACCCGCCGTTCAGCTTCCTTGTCGTCGGGGATTGGGGGCGCGATGGCGCCCAGCATCAACGCGACGTGGCCGAGGCGATGGGCCGCGCCGCGGCGGAGAGCGGCGCGCGCTTCATCCTGTCGGTCGGCGACAATTTCTACGAAAATGGCGTGCAAAGCGCGAGCGACCCGCAGTGGCGCACGTCGTTCGAGGCCATCTATACCGCGCCTTCGCTGCAGGTTCCGTGGTTCGTGGCGCTGGGCAACCATGACTATCGCGGCAATCCGCAGGCGCAGATCGATTATGCCGCCACCAGCCCGCGCTGGAAGATGCCGCGGCGTTATTATCAGGTTCCGGGCGCAACGCTGGGCATGCCGGAGATCGATCTGTTCGTGATCGACACCTCGCCGCTGGTCCATCAATATCGCGAGAAGGTGGAAGCGCCGATCGCGCGCAACGTCGCGACGCAGGATGGCGACGCGCAACTCGCCTGGCTCGACGGCGCGCTCGCGGCGTCGCCGGCCGCGATCAAGCTCGTCATCGGCCATCATACGTTGCGATCGGGCGGGAGCGCGCATGGCGAAACGCCCGAGATCGTTCAGCGCGTGCTTCCGATCCTGCGCAAGAACCGCGTGACCGCCTATATCAACGGCCACGACCACGACCTTCAACATATCCGCGCCGACGGCCTGGATTATCTGTGCTGCGGGGCGGGATCCGAGGTGCGGCCGGTGAAGGCGGTACAGGGAACCCAATTCTGCGTGTCGCGATCGGGCTTCGCGCTGGTCCAGTTGACCGGTGCTCAGCTCAATGCCGAGTTTCGCGATTATGAAGGCCGGAAGCTCTATACGGCGGCGTTGGGGCAGAAAGCGTAACCGGCACGCCCCGCACGGTCATTAGCGCGCGTCCGCGGCGGCAGGTGGCGTGAACAGCTTCCACGCGCCTTCGGAGATGACCTCCACGCGCCCGTCGGCGACCTTGATGGCCGTCTGGTCGTCGATCGCGTAGACCGGCGACGGGATGCGCGAAGCCCACGTTTTGGCGTTCGCAGCCGAGGCGTCGGGGTGATCGGCATTCTCGAAATGCGGGATCACCGCGAAATCGACCAGGCCCGCGCCCCTGGCGGTTATGAAGGTCCTGCTGATCTCGCCGCCCGGTGACGCGAACAGCATCTTGTCGGAGGAGATCGGCTCGCCGCTTCCGTTGGGCGGTTCGGTGAAGGTTTCTCCGAAAATCTTCGCCGCCGCCATGCTGCCCGCGCTCACGCCCACATAGACGGACTCCGGTCGCAATCCCGGCATGACGTCGATCAGACCCGAATGCTTCATCCAGTAGCTGAGGTAGAGCGGATCGCCGCCCCAGAAGAGGAGGGCGTCGGCCTGCTTGACCATCGGAATCCAGGTTTCGCCGCAGATGCTCGGCAGCGCGGTGAGTTCGAGGATCCCCAACGACTTCCAGCCCAGTTGAGCGAGCCGGGAATTGGTATGCCCGCTGACTGCCTTCCACGCCATCGCGGCACCTTGCGCGAAAGGATAGATGGCGGTGGGAATGATGAGGGCGTTGGCTTCGGCGAAGGGCTTGCCGAGCAGGTCCAGCAGCGCATTTTCGATGCTCGCATTGCTGATGCCGGAGGAGGTAAGGAGAAGCTTCATCGTCATTCTCCGGCGGTTCCGGATGGGCGTCCGGTGGCTTTTGCAGCGTACGCCGGTACGGGCGCGTTCGGCATAAGACGATCAAACCATTCCGATGAGCCGCTGCAAGGCGAGTTGGAAATGGGTTATCAAAGCCGTCTCGGCGGCGTCGGCGTCCCGCGCCGCGCACGCGTTGATTATTTCGAGATGCTCGCGCACCGTCCTGATCGCCAGCGGCCTGGTGGTGAGCCAGTCCAGACGGACGAGCGTAACGTAATTCTTGAGCCGGCGTGCGGTCGTCTCGATCAGCTGGTTGCGCAATGCCGAGAGGAGCGCCCCGTGGAGGCGATCTTCAAGCTTGTCCAACTCTTCTTCTTCCGCCGCGGTCCAGGCACCCCGCTCGAGCCTGGCGAGCAATGCCTCGTGATCCTCGGCGAGGCTGCGGATCTCGTTCGGATCGCCGGATTCCGCCCACGCCCGTGCGCCGGCCCGCTCGATGAGCGATCGAAACTGATAGGTCGAGCGCGACAATTCCAGGTCCGCACGGACGAAGCGGATGCAGGACCGGGCATGGATGGTCACCAGCCCCTCGGTCTCCAGGGTGCGCAGGGCGTCCCTCAAGGGTTGCGCGGTAATTCCCAGCAATCGCATGAGATCCGCCTGGGAAAGCTCAGCGCCGATCGGAATGGTCCGGTCGAACAATGCCCGCAAGATCGACTGATAGGCCTTGTCGCCAAGGCTGGCCTCGTTCGCTTTCTCATCCGCGTCCGCGCGGGGGGGCTTAGCCGGTCCATTGCTCACCCTGCGTGAAGCCCGAGGCATGCCAGTCCAAATCCTATCTATCACACCACGCGGGGCCGGTTTCGTATCCGCATTTTAAATGCACCCGCAGTGGAAAAAAGCAACCGGACCTCTCAAGCCCGATGGACGCCCTCTTCTCCGAGGCGGCTGATCGACATCTGATATTTCAGATTCTGATTTTCGCAAGCCGATTCGGCTCGAACTGGATGAATCGCGGGAGCGCGAGATCGGTCGTGACCGCCCGCTGCAGCAAAAACTGGACTTTTTGGCCGTTTAGTTGCGCTTGATCATCTTTCAGATAGGGGATACTGATATATCAAAATAACGGGAGGATGATCTTGTCTACCAGGAAGCTTTACCTCGGCGTAGCTCTGAGCGCATTCACGGCCGCGCTCTCGTCCGCGGCCCAGGCCCAGACCGCGGGCAATGCACCGGCAAATGTTGCCGATTCAGCCGACGGTCCCGAGGTTGTGGTGACCGGCATCCGCGCGAGCCAGCGCCAGTCGATCGACATTCGGCGGACCGCGATCAACGCGGTCGATGCGGTCGCGAGCGAGGATCTGGGCAAGATGCCCGACCAGAATGTCGCGGAATCGCTGCAGCGCGTTCCGGGCATCACGATCGACCGCAACCGCGGCGTCGGCAACGGCGTCACGGTTCGCGGGCTCGGCCCGCAATTCAACACCGTCACGGTCAATGGGCGCGTGATCGCGACCGACGGCGCCGGACGCGAGTTCAACTTCGACATTCTTCCGTCCGAGCTCATCGCGGGCGCCGAGGTGTTCAAGAGCCCGCAGGCCAACCTCAACGGTGCGAGCATCGGCGCCACGATCGACATCCATACGCTGCGCCCGCTCGAGCAGAAGTCCGGCTTTCGGGGCGGCGGATCGGCGCACGTCAATTATGACCAGATGAGCGGCAAGAAGACGCCGTCCGGTGCGGCCTATCTGACCTGGAAGGACGAATCCGGCCGCTTCGGCGCATCGCTCGTGGTTTCGTACGACGACAAGAATGAGCGCACCGACAATTTCTTCGTCGGCGCGAGCTCTTTCCCGCGAAGCTTCGACGATGGCTATTATGGCTCTGCGACGAACAATGGGGGCGCCCTGTGCGTTGGCAGCGTCAGCGGCGGTACCTGCACGCCGCGCATCGATACGAGCAAGGTCACCTTGTTCCGCAACGTCGACATGTATCACAATTTCGTGAACCAGGTGGAGTTCTCGCATCGCAAGCGCCTCGGCGTCGATGGCTCGCTCCAGTTCAAGCCGACCGACGAGCTGACGTTGACGGTCGACGGCCTGGTTTCACACGATAACGAGCATTATCACGGCTCGGGTCTCGTCCCCGATTTCAGCGGCGGCACGCTTGTCAATCAGGTGGTGGAGGGCGGCACCACCACGACCGAGACCGTCGCCGGCCAGCAGCGCCAGGTGCATGTCGGCGGCACCGCGGTTTCGGAGACCTTCACCAACGGCACGGTCGACGAAATCGTCGAGAATCGCCCCGCGAAATCGACCACCAATTTGTTCGGCTTCAACGCCAAATGGTCGCACGGCCCGTTCAACCTCGTGCTCGATCTGGATAGCAGCCACGCCAAGTTCCGGGATCCCGGCGGGCTCTTCACCACCGTGCGCCTGAAGCATATGGATTATACCTACGACCGGAATACGGGATCGCCGCTCGCGAGCTTCACGCTGTCCAATCCCGGCTATGCGGATGCCGCCACCGACATCAACCACCGCCTCGCGCACTACATCAATGCGGAAGGCCAGAATTTCGACGACAAGATCAAGGAAGGTCGTCTCGATGGGTCCTGGGACGACGGCGGCGCGGTTTCGGCCTTTGCAGGTGTCGGCTATTCGGAGCGCACCAAGGCAACAACGGGCTTCACCGAGCCGAACCAATGCGCTTATTGCGGTAGCGACGTCGTGCTGCCGTCGAGCCTCTTCACCCCGACCAATTTCAATTTCTTCGGCGGGAAAGCCGGCGGCAATACCGCGAACTGGGTGGATTATAACGCCGACGCCCTGTTCCAGGCCATGATCGGGCTGAACAGCACCGCCGACCCCTCCTTGCATAGCGGTAGCCTCATGCCGCTCGCGGTCGATCCCGCAGCCAGCTCATCGGTCAAGGAGAAGGTCGGGCTCGGTTATGTGATGCTGCAGTTCAAGGGAGAGGTCGCGGGCATGCCGCTCGCGATCAACACGGGCGTGCGCTTCGAGGATACCAATTTCTCGTCCAACGGCGCCGGACAAACCGTGCTTAGCGCCAAGCCGAACGGAACCGGCCAGAACGTTATCGTCCTGTCGGGGCTGACCCCGCTCAACTTCCACGGCCATTACACGGACATCCTTCCGTCGCTCAACGCGCGCCTGAACTTGACCGACACGCTGATCCTGCGCGGTGCGGCTTCGCGCGTCATCTCGCGGCCGACGCTGACCGATCTGTCGCCCGCGCAGAGCATCACGAGCAATCCGGGCAATGAGCGGATCACGCGCGGCAATCCCAATTTGCTGCCGTTCCGCGCCTCGCAGGCCGAGGCCGGTCTCGAATGGTATTACGACCGGGACTCGTTGCTGTCCGCCACCCTGTTCTACAAGTCGATCGACTCCTTCATCACGCGCGGCGTGACCACCCAGCAGGTCGATCAGGTGACCTTCATCATCGACCAGCCCGTCAACGGCAAGGGCGCCACCGTGAAGGGCCTCGAGCTGAGCTACCGGACATTGTTCAAGGGCCTGTGGGCGCCGCTGGACGGGTTCGGCGCCCAGTTGAGCTATACCTATACCAGCAGCAATGCGAACTATTCGAACGCGGCCAAGAACGGGGCGAGCTACTCGCTCGAAGGCCTGTCGAAAAACAGCTACACGGCGGTCGGTTTCTACGAGAAAGGCCCGATCCAGCTGCGCGTCTCTTATACCTGGCGGGATCATTATCTGTTCGCGCCGCAGACCCAGACCGGCGTCCCCGAATTCGTCGACAATTATGATCAGCTGGACGCCGGGGTGCAGCTCTCGCTCACCAAGAACGTCATTCTTACCGCCGACGCAACCAATCTCACCAATTCGAACGAATTCCACTACGCAAACACGATCGCGGACACGCAGGAATATCGACGTGTCGGTCGGCGCTACAGCGCCGGTGTCCGGGTGCGGTTCTAAGCAGCCGGATCCCGCTTGCCCCACGATCCGGAAAGCCGAATGGTCGAACGGATCGTCCCACCTTCGCGCCGCGGCCTAGCCGGCCGCGGCGTCTCTTTTCGAAGATCAACAGGGCCGGGGCGCGCTTGGGCGCCGGCACGGTAAGTTGCGGAATATGTGATGACAGGAACCTTGCCTGAAGATTGCCCGATCGGTTTTGGTGGCGGCGCCATCGGCAGCCTGTTCCAGCGTGTCGACGACGAGACTGCACGCGCGGCGATCGACACCGCGTTGGACCTGGGTATCCGCTACTTCGACACCGCGCCTCATTATGGCCGCGGCCTGAGCGAGCGCCGTATCGGGGATGGGCTTCGCACGCGGCAGGATGTGGTTCTTTCGACCAAGGTCGGGCGATTGCTGCGGCCGGACCGCAGCATCGTCGACGATTCCGAACGAGACGGCTTCCTGTCGCCGATGCCGTTCCGCGCCGAGTTCGACTATACGCACGATGGCGTCATGCGGTCGTTCGAGGCCAGCCTGCAGCGATTGGGTCTGGCGCGTATCGACATCCTTCTGGTCCACGATATCGGCCGGATGATCCATGGTGCCGCGCACGATCATTATTGGCGGCAGCTGACCGAGGGCGGCGGCTTCCGCGCGCTCCTTCGGCTGCGCGAAGAGGGCGCCATCGCCGCCTTCGGCCTCGGGGTGAACGAGATCGCGGTGTGCATGGACGCGCTGGAGGCGGCCCCTGTCGACCTGTTGCTGCTCGCCGGCCGCTACACCTTGCTCGAACAGAATCCCCTGGATCGGCTGCTCCCTATGTGCGCGGCGTCGGGCACGAAGGTGATCGTCGGCGGCCCTTATAACAGCGGGATTCTGGTGACGGGCACATCCGCAACTGATGTCCGATACAATTACGAACCGGCGCCGGCGGCGGTGCGCGACCGCGTCTCGCGCATGGAAAGGATCGCCCGCAGCCACGATGTCCCGCTTGCCGCGGCCGCGCTGCAGTTCGTGTTGGCCCACCCCGTCGTCGCCAGCGTGATTCCGGGTATGGCGAGCGCGGAGCAGGTGCGCCAGACGATGGCCTGGTTCCGGCAGCCCATCCCCGGCGATTTTTGGTCCGAATTGCGGGCGGAAGGCCTGATCCGCGCCGACGCGCCGGTCCCGTCCGAAGAAAGCGTGAGCGCGTGAGCGGCGCGTCGCGGATAACGGGTGATGCGGGCCCGGGCCGCCCCGTGGTGGTCGTGACCCGTCGCCTTCCCGAGGCGGTCGAGGCGGCCCTGCAGGATCGTTTCACGACGATGTTGAATCCGTCCGACATCCCGCTCGATCGGGCGGCGCTCGAACGGGCCATGCGGGAAGCGGATGCGCTGCTTCCCACGATTACCGACCGGCTCGATGCGATGCTGTTGGGCAGTCCCGATCGGCGGGTGCGTATTCTCGCCAATTACGGCGCCGGGCTCGATCATATCGATCTGGCCGGCGCGCGTGCCGCCGGCGTCGCGGTCACCAATACGCCGGGCGCGCTGACCGAGGCGACCGCAGAGCTCGCGATCCTGCTCATGCTGGCCGCCAGCCGCCGCGCGGTCGAAGGCGACCGGCAATTACGCGCGGGAGAATGGCGCGGCTGGCATCCGACCCACCTGATCGGCCGGGGACTTTCCGGGCGCGTGCTCGGCCTGGTGGGGTTCGGGCGGATAGCGCAGGAGACCGCACGCAAGGCCCACGCGCTGGGGATGCGGATCATCTATTACAATCGCAGCCCGGCTTCGCCCGAAGTAGGGCAAGCTCTCGACGCGGTCCGAATGCCATCGCTTTCCGCGCTCGCCCAGACCGCCGACGTGGTTTCGCTGCATGTGCCGGGCGGGCCCGAAACCTATCGCATGATCGACGGCGCATTCCTGTCGGCGATGAAGGCGGGTGCGATCCTGATCAATACGGCGCGCGGATCCGTGGTCGACGAAGCGGCGCTGGTGCAGGCGCTGAAGTCGGGCAGCCTCTCCGCCGCCGGGCTGGACGTCTATGCGGACGAACCCGCCATCCATCCCGGACTGCTCGATCATCCGCGCACGGTGCTGCTCCCCCATCTCGGCAGCGCCACGATCGAGGCGCGCACCGCGATGGGGATGCAGGCGATCGCCAATCTCGAAGCCTTCTTCGCCGGACGCGAGTTGCCCGACCGTGTCGCCTGAGGAGATCATCGCGGCGCGGATAGACGCGGCGCTGGCACGCCGCCCGACACGGCCCCTGTTCGTGGGGCTGTGCGGCGCGCAAGGCTCCGGAAAGTCGACCTTGGCCCAAGCGCTCGCGGCACGCTTTCCCAACATGGTCGTGCTTTCGTTGGACGATTTCTATCTGACTCGCGCCGAGCGGATCGCGCTCGGCGAACGGGAACATCCCTTGTTCGTCACGCGCGGCGTGCCCGGCACCCACGATATCGGCCTTGCCCTGGCCACGCTGGACGCGCTGCGCGCGGGGGAGCCGGTCGCACTGCCCCGCTTCAACAAGGCGATCGACGACCGCGCTCCGCCGGAAACCTGGCCGCGCGTAACGCCACCCTATGACCTGATCCTGCTGGAGGGATGGTGCGTGGGCGCCGTTCCGCAGACGGAGGAACAGCTCGCCGCGCCGGCCAACGCGCTGGAACGGATCGAGGATGCGGATGGCCGTTGGCGGCGCGGGGTGAACGCCGCTTTGGCGGGAGCCTATCAGGAATTGTTCGGCCGGCTCGACCTGCTCTTTCTGCTGGCGGCGCCGGATTGGCAAACGGTCGGGCTGTGGCGTGAGGAGCAGGAGGCCCGTTTGCGCGAAGCCGCAGGGGAGGGGCCCGGGGTCATGGACGCAGCGGGCGTGGCGCGCTTCATTCAATATTATGAGCGGCTGACCCGCCATATCCTCGACGAGATGCCGCGCCGTGCCGACTTGGTATTGCATCTGGCACTCGACCGTAGTTGCCGCCGCGTAGAGCATTTCAACGAGGCCGGCCTCGCGGCAAAGCCCACGTCACCCGGCTGAACGGGGTTGCAAGGAACAAATATTTCGACGACAAAGTGATATATCAAAAAGGGAATCTAGAATGTCTGTTTCCGCCTCGATTGACGGGTTTCGCCTGACCCGCATGCATTTCGCGCGGGATCGCGTCATTGGAGATTCCCAGGTTCGCGCCGACCAGGTGCATGTGATCGCGGTCGAGCTGATCGACGGCGCGGGGCGAACCGGGCTGGGCTTTGCCCAATCCTTGTTCGTGCCGCTTCCGCAGCAAGAGGAGATCGAACGCGTCTTCCGGACCGAGGCGTGGCCGGGGCTGGAAGGCAAGCATCCGGCGGCGCTGGCGCTGGCGGTCTCGCGCACCCGCGGCGGCAATGCCCGGCGGATGGTGCTACCGTTCGAGGAAGCGCTCCAGCATGCCATTTGGGACCTGTTTGCGAAGCAATCGGGCCTGCCGCTCTGGCGGATGCTGGGGGCGACGCGGCAATCGGTGCCGGTCTATGCGAGCGGGCTCGATTATCATTTGTCCGATCACGATTTCGTCGAGCTGTTCGGCAATGCGCGGGAGCGTGGCTTTCGCGGTTACAAGATCAAGGTCGGCGATCCCGACCTTGAGCGTGATCTCCACCGGCTGGATCTGCTGCGCCAGGCGACGGGGGGCGATCGCCCGATCATGGTCGACGCCAACGAGGCGTGGACCGCGCAGGAGACGATTCAGGCCCTGCGCCTGTTCGAACGCGCGGGTCATGCCATCTTCTGGGTGGAGGACCCGATCCCGCGGGACGATTTCGATGGCCTTCGCCTTCTGCGTTCGCTCGGCCTGACCAGGGTGAATTCCGGCGAATATCTCGACCTGACCGGAAAGCGAAAGCTGATCGAGGAGCGCGCGTGCGACATGCTGAATGTGCATGGGCAAGTATCCGACGTCATGCGCGCCGGGTGGCTCGCGAACGAGGCCAATGTCGAGGTGACGCTCGGAAACACGTTCCTGGAGCTCGGCGTGAACATGGCGGTCGCGCTCCCGGGCGTGCGCTGGCTCGAATATAGCTTCCAGAATTTCGACCATCTGGTCGAGCATCCGTTCGAGATAGCGGACGGGCTGATCCAGGCGCGCGATGTCCCCGGACACGGCCTCGTGCTGAGCGATACCGCGCGGGCGTCCGGCGGGGCCCTGCCGGTCGGCACGGACGTGGCGGCATGACCGCGGCGATCGATGCGGCGGCACCGACGGCGGTCGATCTCGCCGGGACGCGCAAATGGGGGCTGGTGGTCAGCCTGGGGCTTGTCTTCTTTGTACTCTTCGCCCTCTTTGCCGCGATCCTGGGGGTGCTGCTGCCCAACCAGATCCAGGACATCGATCCTGCCGGCAAGACCGCGGCGCTCGGAATCGTTTTCGCGATCACATCGGTTTTCAGCACGATCACCACACCCGTGGCCGGCGCGCTATCCGATCGGACGCGCAGCCGCTTCGGCCGACGCACGCCCTGGATCGTCGCCGGCAGCCTGATCGGCGGCGTGGCGACCATCCTGATCCCCCATGGCGGCAATATCGTCGGGATCACGACTTTCTGGGTGCTGGCGACGATCAGCCTGAACTGCATGCTGCCGGTGATCACGACGGTGGTCGCGGACCGGTTTCGGCCGAGCGAGCGCGGAACGGTATCGGGTGTGGTCGGCGCCACGATGACCGCCGGCCTGTCGGCGGGCACCATCTTCGGCGGCCTGCTCGCCGCGCATCTGTACCTTGCCTATGCGATCCTTGGCAGCGGCGTCATGATCGCCTGCACCTTGTTCGTGTTCTTCAATCCCGAACCGCCGCTGCCCGCGGATTTTGGAAGACCGCCGCCCTTCAGGCTGGGCTCCTTCCTGCGCGAATTCTGGATCAGTCCGCGCGAGCATCCCGATTTCGCCTGGGCCTTCTTCGGACGCTTCTCGATCTACATGGGGTACCAGGCGATCCTGACCTATCTGCTCTACATCCTGGAGGACCATATCGGCCTCAGCCAGGCCGACGCGAATGCGATGATCGCGCGCATGTCCTCGGTCACTTTGGTGGCGCTGATCGTCTCCAGCCTCTCGTCGGGATGGCTCGCGGACAGGCTCGGGCGTTTGAAGCCGCTCGTGTTCATCGCCGGTCTGCTGATGGCGCTGGCCGTGGTCGCGCCGCTGGCGTCGCGCAGCGTGCCGGGCATGTTCGGCTACGCGGTTCTTATCGGGCTTGGCTACGGCGCCTTCATGTCGGTGGATCTGGCACTCATGACGCACGTCCTGCCGCCCCGGCCGGCGGGCGAGGACGCGACGGGCAAGGACCTCGGTATCCTGACCACCGCGATCAACATTCCGCAGATCCTGAGCCCCGCGATGGCCGCGGCGCTGCTGACTGCGACCGGCAACAATTATCCCCTGCTGTTCTGCCTCGCGGCGGGCTTCGTCGTGGTGGGCGCATGCTTCGTCCTGCCGATCCGGTCGGTGCGCTGATGATTTCGGGCGCGCGCGCGGCATCAATGGGACGAACCGCAGCGACCGGCCGTTCCTACTGAACCGATGCCTATGCGCGTGATCGATGCACACCAGCATTTCTGGTGCCTGGCAACTCCGGGCCATGAATGGCCGACGCCGCGCGAGACGCGCATCCATCGCGATTTCGGGCCGGACGACCTTGCCGCCGAGACCGCCGGGGCCGCTTTGGCGGGGACGGTTCTGGTCCAGTCGCAGCCGACCGACGCCGATACCGACTGGATGCTCTCGCTGGCGCGGCAGCATGCCATGGTCCGCGCTGTGGTCGGCTGGGTCGACCTCACGGCAGCGAATGCGCCGGACAGGATCATAGCGCTCGCCGCCGAACCGAAGCTGCGCGGCCTGCGCCCGATGCTCCAGTCGATCGCCGATACCGATTGGTTGCTGCAGGATGCGCTGGGACCCGCGCTGGATGCGATGGAAGCGAGCGGGCTGCGGCTCGATGCGCTGATCCAGCCGCGCCACCTGACCATGCTGGCACGTCTTGCCGAACGCCGTCCTGGCCTGAAAATCGTGATCGATCACGCTGCGAAACCGCGCGCGGATCGGCGTGAAATCGATCCCTGGGCGAAGGAGATTGCCGCGCTGGGCCAGACCGGTCTCTGGTGCAAGCTTTCGGGCCTGCGGACCGAGCAAGCCGTCGGCCAGCCGGCAGACGACCTTGTGCCCTATGTCGAACATCTCGTCGCCTGTTTCGGCGAACGCCTGATGTGGGGCAGTGATTGGCCTGTCCTTCTGCTGTCGGGCGACGATTGGCAGCGCTGGCTCGACGATTCCGTCCGGCTGGCGACGTCCGCGGAGGCGGACCTCGATCGGCTGTTCGCAACCGCCGCGATCGATTTTTATGCGCTGGGAGAATTGGGATGAAATTGGGCAAACGGTCGATCGTCGGCCTGTTGGCAACCGTTGCGTGCGCAGGCCCACTTACGGCGGCGCTGCCACCCGTGCCCGGCATTCCCGTTTACGCGCCGCCGCCCGTCAGCCGCGCGCAAACCAAGGACGCGATTCATATCAGCACGCGTCCCGCGCCGGTTCCAGTGGTGATTGCAATCTCGCCCGGCGGTTCGGACGACGGCGATGGCTCGCCCGCGCATCCGTTCGCGACACTGCAACGGGCACAGCTTGCGGTCCGTCGCCTGAATCGGAATCACGACGTCACCGTCCGGGTTGCCGACGGCATTTACCGCCTGCGCGCGCCGTTGCGCTTCACAGCGTTGGACGGCGGCCAGAACGGCTACACCGTGCGGTGGGAAGCCGCGCCCAACGCCCACCCGATTCTGTCCGGCGGCACGCCGGTCACGGATTGGGAGCTCGCCGATCCCGGCCGCGGCATCTGGTCGGCCGACATTCCGCACGGTGCCGATCCACGCCAATTGTGGGTCGAGGGCCATATGGCGCCGCGCGCCAGTGCGCGCGCGCCGCGCACCGCGTTCGTTTTCCACGAATGGGGCATCGAGATCGTCGATCCGGCCTGGCAGTTCCTGGCCAAGCTGCGCGACCAGAACCGCCTCGAAGTGGAGGCGACCGGCTTTTTCACCGACCGGCACGCCATGGTCGATCGGATCGAGGGTAACCGTATCGTGATGCAGCAGCCCGGCTGGCATAACAATCTGGTCGGCTATGACACGCTGGCCCGTTCGGTGTGGGGCGATAATGCGGGCCTGTTCTTCGTGAACTCGATCGCCTTCCTGCGCGAAGATGGGCAATGGTTTGCCGATCCGGCTGCTGGCAAGATCTATTACAAGCCCGCCAAGGGTCAGGACATGAAGCGGCTGGCGGTGGTGCTGCCCCGTCTGGAATCGCTCATGTCGATCGCCGGCAGCTATGACGAGCCGGTCAAGGACCTGGAGTTCCGAGGCCTGAGCTTCCGCCATACCAGCTGGCTTTTGCCCAACGGTCCAGAGGGCTATGCCAGCCAGCAGAGCGGCTCATACCTCGCCGGAGTCTGGGCCGGATATCCCGACGATCCGATCCGCGATTGTTCGTGGGGATGCTGGGCGTTCGAGGCGATGCGCAACAAATGGCATCAGCAGCCCGCGGCCGTGCAGGTCGCGGCGGCGACGCGCGTCACCTTCGATCATGACGAATTCACCCAGCTGGGCCAGATCGCCCTTGGCATCGGCAATAATCCGGACGCGAATGAAAGCGGCATCGGCCTCGGCGCGAGCGCGATCGAGGTACGACGTTCGCGTTTCACCGATCTGGCGGGCGGCGCTATCATGGTGGGCGGGGTGCGGCCCGATGCGCATCACCCCTCGCGGCCCGAAATGGCGGTGCGCGACATCCTGATCAGCAACAATTATGTGCACACCGTCTCGCAGCATTACCGCGAGCAAGCCGCAATCCTGGTGACCTACGCCAGCGGTGCCGTGATCTGGCACAACGACGTTTCGGACACGCCTTATGACGGTATCGACGTCGGCTGGGGCTGGGGGACCAACGATCCGGGCGGAAGCGCCGCTTACCTCACCGCGAACCGCGGTTATTACGATCAGCCCGGCAACCTGCTCTACACCACGCCGACGATCCTTCGCGATACGGTGGTCGTCGGCAACCGCGTCCACGAGGTGAAGCAGTGGTTCCCGGATGGCGGTGCAATCTATCATCTTTCGGCCGATCCCGGAGCGCTGATCGCCGAGAATTATGTCTACAACGTCGTCGACGGGATCGCGCTCTATCTCGACGAAGGCTCGCGTTATGTGACCTTGCGCAACAACGTCATCAGCAATGTCGGCGTTTGGCTGAACCTCAATTCCCAGGACGGCTTGGCATCGCGGCGCACCGCGATGGACAACGAAGCGGTCGACAATTGGTATGATTCCGGCAGACGGACCGGATCCTGGACACCGTATCTGAACAACCGGGACGTCAACAACACGCTCACGCCGAAGGGCGCGTGGCCGGCCGAAGCCCGCGCGGTCATCGACCGCTCCGGCATCGAGCCGGAGAAGCGCTGATGTCGCGCGCACCTGTCGCGGCGGGTATCCGACGGATCATCCGTGTGCAGGATCTGGCCGACGATCCCGCAATGTGGGCCGATTACGACCATGCGCATAGCCCCGGCCAGACCCCGCAGGCCGTGCTCGACGCGCAGCGCCGCCATGGCATTCTCGACCTCGAAATCTTCCGCCACGCCAATCGGCTCGTGATGATCATGACCGTGTCGGAGGATTTCGACCCGGCGGGCCTCGACGCCGAGAGCGCGGCGGTTTCGGATCTCGTCGACTGGCACCGGCGCATGGGCGCGCTGCAGAGGCGGCCCGGCAGGTCGGATCAGGATTGGCCGGAGGCGGACCTCGTCTTCCGGCAAAGCGACCACCCCTAAATCCGATCGGAATCAGATAATGTCCCGTCTTGCCGCCAAGAAGGTCCTCGTCACCGGGGCCGCCCAGGGCATCGGCCGCGCCATCGCCGAACGGTTCGTTCGCGAGGGTGCGTCCGTGATAGCGCTCGACGTCAAGGCCGAAGCGCTCGCGACGCTCCACGGTTGCCAGACCAAGGTCGTCGACCTGCTGGATGCCGGGGCGGTCGCGGCCGCAGGTGCGGATGCAGGCATGCTCGACGTGCTGGTCAATTGCGCCGGCTATGTCGATGCGGGCGACCTGCTTGCCACGACGGAGCGGGGGCTGGACCTCTCCTTCGACCTCAACGTGCGCGCCACCATCCGGATGACGCAGGCGGTGCTGCCGGCGATGCTTGCCGCAGGAAAGGGCGTGATCGTCAACATCGCCTCGGTCGCGGGCGCGATGATCGGCGTGCCGAACCGGCTGGCTTATTGCGCGTCCAAGGGCGCGGTCGTGGGGCTGACCCGCTCGATCGCGCTCGACTATGTCGGACGGGGCATACGCTGCAACGCAATCTGTCCGGGCACGGTCCAATCGCCCTCGCTCGATGAGCGGCTGGCGGCGACCGGCGACGCCGATGCGGCGCGGGCCGCCTTCGTGGCGCGCCAGCCGATGGGCCGGATCGGTACGGCGGAAGAAGTGGCCAACCTGGCGCTGTTCCTCGCCAGCGACGAGAGCGCCTATACTACCGGCACCGCCATCGCGATCGACGGCGGCTGGACGATGGCGTGAACGCCATGGCCGAATTCGATTGCGTCCAGGATTTTCGGGAAGCGGCGCGTCGCCGCCTTCCACGCTTTCTGTTCGACTATGCGGACGGCGGCGCGATGGGCGAGGAGACCTTGCGCCGCAACCTGGCCGATCTCGAGAATGTCGCAATTCGTCAGCGCGTGCTGCAGGACGTTGCCTCGGTCGACCTGACCACGTCGTGGTTTGGCCGGTCGCAGGCCTTGCCGGTGGCCCTGGGACCGATCGGCATTGGCGGAATGTTCCGGCGGCGCGGCGAAGCGCAAGCCGCGCGTGCCGCGGCGAAAGCGGATGTGCCGTTCACGCTGTCCACGGTCGGGATCTGCTCGCTGAACGAACTGCGCGCACGCGCTCCGGCGGCGCGCCTGTGGTTCCAGCTTTACGTGGTGCGCGACCGGGAGTTCATGCGCGACCTGATCGCGCTGGCGAAAGCGCAAGGTGCGGAAGCTTTGGTGTTCACCGTGGATATGCCGACGCCGGGCATCCGCTACCGTGACCGCAAATCCGGCATGTCGGGTCGCCGCGGCCCGGCGCGCCGATTCAGGCAGGCGCTCGGCAAGCCTGGCTGGAGCTGGGATGTCGGGTTGCGTGGCCGGCCTCACCAACTGGGCAATCTGTTGCCCGTCCTCGGTTCCGAGAGCGGAATGAGCGATTATATCGGCTGGCTCGCCGACAATTTCGATCCCGGCATTCGATGGCAGGATCTCGATTGGCTGCGCGCCGCCTGGGACGGCCCGTTGCTGATCAAGGGCATTCTCGATCCCGAAGACGCGCGTGCGGCGGCGGACTATGGCGCGCAGGGGATCGTCGTTTCCAATCATGGCGGCCGTCAGCTCGACGGCGTATTCTCCGCGGCGCGCGCACTGCCTGCCATCGCCGAAGCGGTCGGCGACCGGATGACGATCCTGGCCGACGGCGGCGTGCGCTCCGGGCTCGATATCGTCCGCATGCTCGCGCTCGGCGCCAAGGGCGTGTTGCTCGGCCGCGCCTGGCTGTGGGCGCTGGCGGCGGGCGGCGAAGCCGGTGTCGAACGGATGCTCGCAATCCTCGCGCGCGACCTGCGCGTCGTCATGACGCTTGCCGGTTGCCCATCGATCGGCGCGATCGATGCCTCGGTGCTGGCCTGCAATCCATTCGTCGATACAGAAAGGAAATCCTCCACATGAAGCTCTGTCGCTACGGTCCTGCCGGAGAAGAGAAGCCCGGCATCGTCGATGCGGACGGAGTGATCCGCGATTTGTCGTCGATCGTTGCCGACATCGGCGGCGATACTTTATCCGCCGACGGATTGTCGCGCCTGCGCGCGGTGGCGGTGGACGAGCTTCCGCGCGTTGCGGGCGACGTTCGATATGGTGTGCCCGTGCAGGGCACGCGCAAGTTCATCGCGATCGGCCTGAACTATGCGGACCATGCGGCGGAATCGAACCTTCCGATTCCATCCGAACCGGTCGTGTTCAACAAATGGGTGAATTGCCTTCAGGGCGCGAACGACCCGGTGATCATCCCGCCGGGCTCGGAGAAAACGGATTGGGAGGTCGAGCTCGGCGTGGTGATCGGAACGCGCGCCTATCAGGTCGACGAGGCCGACGCGCTGAAGCATGTCGCAGGCTATTGCGTGGTCAACGATGTATCCGAGCGCCACTGGCAGCAGGAGCGTGGCCCCACCTGGGACAAGGGCAAGGGCTTTCCGACCTTCGGACCGGTAGGACCCTGGCTGGTTACGGCGGATGAGGTTGGGGATCCGCAGGCGCTGTCGCTCTGGCTCGAGGTGAACGGCAAGCGGGTTCAGAACGGCAACACATCGACCATGATCTTCGGCGTGGCCGAGATCGTCGCTTATTGCTCGCGTTTCATGGAACTTGAGCCGGGCGATATTATCACGACCGGCACGCCTCCGGGCGTCGGTCTCGGCCAGAAGCCCGCGCCCTGGTATCTGGCCCCCGGCGATGTCGTCCGCCTCGGCATTGAGGGCTTGGGAGAGCAGCGACAGGTGTTTCAAGCCGGCTGAAGGGCGGGGTGGCGCCCAGCCACGTGGCATCCACTCCGGCGCTGACTTGCAAGATGTGCTTAAGCGGGCGGATGTCCGCTTTCGACCGATACCGAGACATTGCGCCCGGATCTCCTAAACCAATCGGCGCACCGCATCCCTCAATATTGTTGACGCATCCGCCTGCGCCAGCCGCTCCGCGCTTGTAAAGGCACCGTCGAGCAAAGTTGCGATCCGCAAAGCGGCCATCGATGGGTCGATTGCTCCGATATCGGTACAGATCAGCTCCAGTCGCCGCAGCATCTCCGCCTTGTGCCGCCGCGCGACGCCCCTCGCCGGATGGGCGGGATCCGCGAATTCGGCCGCCACATTGATCTGCGGGCAGCCTCGATAGCCTTCGCGCTGCACTTTCTGCCCGACCCAGATGGCAAGCGCGTCCAGCACCAGCTTGCCGTCACCCGCGGAGCGGATCACCGCGTCCCATTGCAACCAGAACTCGGCGTCTTCCGCCTCAAGGAATGCTTCGATCAGCGAATCCTTGGTGGGGAAATGCCGATAGATCGTGGTCTTGGCCATGCCAGACGTCTCGACGATCTGGTCCATCCCCACTGCGCGCACACCGTTCCGATAGAACAGGTCGGACGCGACGCTGAGGACGCGCTCGCGTGAGCGTTCCGATCGCGACCTCTTCGGTTTCCGGTCAGAATCCATCGACCGGCGTTTGACAACGCTACCGATCGGTGTCAATTCGTAGCGATACCGATCGGTAGCGTTAAAGGGAATTTCGATGCATGAAGTGAGCGTAGCCGTGTTGGGCGCGAGCGGTCATACCGGCCGCTTCGTAGTCGATCGGCTCCAGGCGCTCGGTGTCGTGCCGCGTCCGGCAACGCGGTCGGGCCGTTTCCGGAACAGAGAAGAGATCGAGCTGCCCTGCGCCGTGCTGGATTTCGGGGATCCACTTGGGCTCGATCGCGCGTTGCAAGGCGTCGATGCAGTTATCAATTGCGCCGGCCCGTTCTTCGATACGGCCCTTCCGGCTGCCGAAGCGGCGGTGCGTGCGGGTATTCCCTATGTCGACGTAACCGCGGAACAGGTCACGGTGGCGCGGCTGATCGAAAAGCTGGACGACCGGGCAAGGGACGCTGGTGTCACGATATTGCCTGCCATGGGCTTCTTCGGCGGCCTGGCCGATCTGATGGCGTCGTTGCTCGTGCCGCCGGGGAAACACGTCGATACGATGGAGATCGCGGTCGGGCTCGATTCCTGGAATCCGACTGCCGGCACGCGCCGTACGGCCGAACGCAACATCTACCCACGCCAGATCATCCGTGAGGGCAAGCTCATACCAATTCCCTCACCCGCGCCATCCGGCCGATGGGACTTCCCGCCGCCGCTCGGGGATCAGCCCGTCATCTGCGTCGCATTGTCGGAGATCGTGCTGATAGCGCGCCATATCGCTGCCCGCTCGGTAACAAGCTTCATGAACGAGCAGCCGATCGAGGATCTCCACGACGCGGGCACCCCGCCTCCGATCGCCGACGATGGCGAAGGCCGATCGACCCAGCGCTTTTTCATGGAAGTCCGCGTCACGGCCGGAGGCGAGGAATCGCGCGCCATGGCGTCCGGACGGGATATCTACGCGGTCAGCGCACCGCTGGCGGTAAATGCGTGCCTTGGCCTCGTGCAAAACCGAACGGCCGCAAGCGGCGTGCTGGCACCGGGCGAGATCTTCGATCCTCGAACATTCTTCAGTGGCATGGCGCCGGACATCGCCGTGGCGTTCCAATAATTTCGGCCGCTTTGAGGGGGCCTGACCGTTCTCCGGCACGACCGAAACTAGGGCGCAAAGCGGTCGCATCGCTGGTCAGACGGCTGGCGGAGGACCAGCGCCGGGGTTGCTACGTGTCGTGTAGCACCAGCCCTTTTTAAGGGCTAAAAGATTGAAAAGGTGGTGGACGCACTAGGGCTCGAACCTAGGACCCGCTGATTAAGAGTCAGCTGCTCTACCAACTGAGCTATGCGTCCGTGCCTGTCCGGCAGGAGCGGCGGTGCCGCTTGGAGGCGCGCCCCTAGCAAGGCCTACCCCCCTTGTAAACAGGGGAATCCGGTTATCGGCCTCGGCCGCGACTATGGCGCTGGATCGCCATCAGGAATCCAAGGCAGATCAGGACCGTCATCATCGCCGATCCGCCGAAGGAGACGAGCGGGAGCGGGATGCCGACCACCGGGGCAAGACCCATCACCATCAGGAGATTGATCGCGACATAGAAGAAGATGGTGGTGGTGAGGCCCGCGCTCGCGATTCGGCCGAAGCGGCTTCTGGCGCGCATCGCCACGCGCATCCCCCAGCCGATCACGAAGCAATAAGCCAGGATGATGCCGAACCCGCCGAACAGGCCCCATTCTTCCGCCATGGTGGCAAAGACGAAATCGGTATGGCCTTCGGGCAGATAATCGAGATGGCTCTGCGTGCCCTGGAGGAAACCCTTGCCGGTGACGCCACCCGATCCGATCGCGATCTTGGACTGGATGATATGATAGCCGCTGCCGAGCGGATCGCTTTCGGGATTGATGAAAATCTCGATCCGCTTGCGCTGATAATCGTGCATCGTGTGGAGCGCGATCGGGGTCAGCGCCACGGCCGCCGCGAGCACGCCGATGAACCAGCGCTTGGGCACGCCCGCCAGATACATGGCGGTGACGCCGCCGAACGCGATCATCAGCGCGGTGCCGAGATCGGGCTGCACCAGCACCAGCAGGAAGGGCACGCCGATCAGCAAGGCGGCGGGCCAGACCGCCGCGAAGCGGCGCATCTCGGGCGCGGGCATGGCGTCGTAGAAGCGGGCGAGCACCAGCACGATCGCGGGCTTCATCAGCTCGGACGGCTGCAGGCGGATGATCTTGAGGTCGAGCCAACGCCGGCTGCCGCCGCCGACCGCGCCCAAGGCTTCCACCCCGAACAGCAGGATGACGAGGATAATATAAGTGGGCCAGGCAAGGCTCTTGAGCTGTGCCTCGTCGAGCCGCGACAGCGCCATCGCGCCGAGCAGGAACAAGAGATAGCGCATGCCTTGTGGCAGCGCCCAGGGCATCATCTTCCCGCCCGCCGCCGAATAGAGCACGACCAGGCCGAAGCCCAGGATCGCGCTGACGACCAGGATCAGCCCCCAGGGCATGCGCGCCAGCGGCGCGGGGATGAGGCTGTTATTGCTCAATCGGGCTGGTCCTGACCGGCGGCTTCTTGCGGCGTGTCGGGAGTCGTCACGGCCTGGCCTGCCTGTTCGGCCTGCCAGCGCGCGACGTCGGCGGCCATGCGGGTCGCGATATCGCCGCCCCATTGCTGCTCGAAGGCGGCGAGCGTGGTCATCGCATGATCGGGCGCGAACAGGAAGGTCATAACGTCGCGCGCGATCTGCGCGGCGGCGGCGCCATGGCCACCATGTTCCAGCGTGACGCCGATCGCATATTTGGGCTGCTCGACCGGCGCGAAGCCGATGAAGTGGCCATGATCGCGCAAACGCCACGCGCCGCCCGTGCCGAGCGCCTTGGCGCGTCCCGCGGCGCGATCGGCGGCGCTGATGCGACGCACCTGCGCGCTGCCGGTCTTGCCCGCCATCTCGACGCCCGGGACCTGCAATCTGGAGGCACCGGCCGTGCCGGCGCCTCCGGTGTTGATCACGTCGCGCATGCCGCCATGGATCACCGCGAGCTGTTCGGCGGTGATGTTGAGCGGGCCGCCCTGCGCGCCGTAGCGCTTGTTCACGATCAATCGGGGGCCGAGCATTTTGCCGCTCGCGATCCGCGCCGCCATAACGCCCAGCTGGAGCGGATTGACCAGCACATAGCCCTGGCCGATCGAGGCGTTGACCGTGTCGGCGGCGGTCCAGGCCTTCTTGTAGCGCCGCTCCATCCAGGCGCTGTCGGGATAAGTACCGTAGCGCTGCTGGACCGCCGGAATGTCGAACTTTTCGCCGAGCCCGCATTCGTGCGCCATGCCCGCGACCTTATCGATGCCGAGCCGGCGGACCATCGTGTAGAAATAGACATCGCAGCTCTGCTGGATCGCGCGATGCATATCGATAGCGCCATGGCCCTGATGACGCCAGCAGTGGAAGGTGGCGTTGCCCAATCGGAAGAAGCCTGGGCAATTGACCGTTTCGTGCGGGTCCACGCCCCAACGCAGCAAGGCGAGCGCGTTCATCGGCTTGACCGTCGAGCCCGGCGGATAGAGGCCGAGCAGCACCTTGTTCATCAAGGGCAGATGGTCGTTGGCCGACAGCATCGCCCATTCGGACTTGCTGATCCCGTCGACAAAGGCGTTGGGGTCGTAGGACGGCATCGAGACCATCGCCAGCAGACCGCCCGTTTCGCAATCGACCACCACCACCGATCCGCTGTTCGGGCCCAGCCGGCGTGCCGCATATTCCTGCAGCGGCGCGTCGATGGTGAGGCGCAGGGTATGACCCATCTGCTCGGGCTTGGTGGTGAGCTCCTGCACCAGCCGGCCGTGCGCGGTGACCTCGGTCCGCTTGGCGCCGGGCGTGCCGCGCAGCCACGGCTCCATCACTTTCTCGAGATTCTCCTTCCCCACCTTGAAGCCGGGCGTGATGTAGAGTGGGTCCTTGGTGCGCTGATAATCCTCGGCTGAGGCCGGACCGACATAGCCGCAGAGATGGCCGACCGCAGCGCCCGCCGGATAGGATCGGGTGAAGCCGCTGGTCGGCGCCACGCCCGGCAATTCGGCCTGGCGCAGCGAGACCGCGGCGAAGCGCTCGTAATCCAGGCCCTCGATAACGGGCACGGGTTGGTAGCCTGGCGATTTGTCGAGCGCGTCCTTGATCCGCTCGATATCCTCATGGCTGAGGCTCAGCATCTGGCGCAATTCGTCGATCGCGCGGTCGGGATCCTGCAGCCGGTCGGGGATGAGATCGACGCGGAAGCTGGTCTTGTTGACCGCGATCGGCTTGCCATTGCGATCGACGATCCAGCCGCGGCGTGGGGGGATGATCTGGCTCTGGACGCGGTTGCTCTCGGCCAGCCTGTCATATTTGTCGCGCTGGCTGATCGCGAGCCACGCCATCCGACCCGCGATCAGGGTTGCGGTTCCCGCCTGCAGCCCGCCGAGCACGATCGCGCGGCGCGTGAAGCTGTAGGCCAGCGACTGATCCGTGACGACCCGCCCCCGGCGCTCGAACAGGCTCATTTTGCCAGCCGCCAGCGATCCAGCAGCGCGCACAGCCGCGCGATCGGCGGGAAGCAGAGAATGGCGAGGATCGTCGGCGGGATCATCGTCCAGAGCGCGCCGCCGCCCGCGACAAAATAGCCGATCGCCGCCTGGCCGAGCGCGCAGAACAGGATGGCGGCACTGGCAATCCACCAATCGAGCCAATGATCGCGCCACATCGGCCGCGCATCGACCAGATCGATGCCGAGGAAGGTGATCGTCCAGAGCGTCATCGCGGTGCCGGGCGCGGTGCCGGTGATGAGATCGTCCGCCAGACCGAGCGGCAGCGCCACCCATGCCGCCCACAATTCGGGGCGTAGCAATCGCCAGCCGAGCGCGATCAGCAAGCCCAAGGGCGGCAGCACTGGCGCGGTCGAGATGAAAGGCAGCAACGTGACGCCCGACCCGATCATCGTCGTGGCCGCGGGAATTGCCTGCAGCCGCCAGCGCGAGGGCTGGCCGAGCAGATCGGATTCGATGATCGACATCAGCGACGATGCCCTTGCGGCGGCGCGATCGGCGGCGGTGCGGGAGCCTGAGGCATGACGACCGCGAAATCGAGCTTGGCGGGAACCGCCAACGGGCGTGCGGTCGCGATCTCGCCGCTGGTGCCCGTCACCACCGCGACCGGCAGATCGGGCGGATAGACTCCGCCCACGCCGGAGGTTGCGAGCAGGTCGCCGCGGCGGAAGCCGGGGCCGCCGACGACGGTCGAATGGATTTCCATCGCACCATCACCGCGGCCTTCGCCGAGCGCGGCTTCGCCCGTGCGCACCACCCGAAGCGGGATCGCGCTGCTGCCGTCGGAGAGCAGGATGACGCGCGCGGCGTGCGCGCCGACCTCGGTGGTGCGTCCGACCACGCCGTCGGCGGCGCGGACCGGCTGGCCGGGCGCAACCCCGTCGGCGCTGCCCGCGGCGAGGATGACGTAACGGCGCGTGCCGGTGAGGTCGGAACCCACTACGCGCGCGGCGACGATCGGCCGGCTCTGATCGCCCACCAATTTGAGCGTGCGCTTGAGCCGGGCATTCTCGAACGCCAGGATGCGCGCCTGGATCAGCCCGCGCTGCGCGTCGGCCAGCTCGGCATGGAGAAGCTTATTCTCGCTGACCGCGCCGAAATAGCCGCCGATATCGTCGGCGAGCGAACCGCCGCCGCGCACGATCGGGCGGGTGAGCTTGGTGACGGGCGTGGTCGCGTCGAGCGCCAGGCCCTTGATCCCTTCGAACGCCAACGGATCGAAGCGCGCGATCAGGACGAGCGCGATCCCCACGACCACGCCGATCCCGGCCGCGACATAGCCGAAGAACAGCCCATATTGGATGCGCCGCGAGAAACCGCGGTCGCGATGGCGCGGCGGGGCCATGGCTCCGCCCTCCCTTCTTTATTAGGCCGTGTGCAGCACGCCGCGGAACATCGGATCCTCCAGCGCGCGGCCGGTGCCCAGCGCAACGCAGGTGAGCGGATTGTCCGCGACGGTGACGGGAAGGCCGGTGGCCTGGCGCAGCACCTCGTCGATGCCGTCCAGAAGCGCGCCGCCGCCGGTGAGCACGATGCCCTGATCGACGATGTCGGCGGCGAGCTCGGGCGCGGTGTTCTCGAGCGCCATGCGCACGCCCTCGACGATGGCGGAGACGGGCTCCGACAAGGCTTCGGCGATCTGGCCCTGCGTGATCTCGATCTCCTTGGGCACGCCGTTGACGAGGTCGCGGCCCTTGATCTGGATTCGTTCGCCGACTCCGTCGGCGGGCATCTGCGCGGTGCCATGCGCCTGCTTGATCCGCTCGGCGGTGGCTTCGCCGATCAGCAGATTATGATTGCGGCGGACATAGGACGCGATCGCTTCGTCCATCTTGTCGCCGCCGACGCGCACGCTGGTCGTGTAGGCAAGACCGCGCAGCGAAAGCACCGCAACCTCGGTCGTGCCGCCGCCGATATCGACCACCATCGAACCGATCGGCTCGGTCACGGGCATGTCGGCGCCGATCGCGGCCGCCATCGGCTCCTCGATCAGGAAGACCTGGGATGCGCCGGCGTTGGAGGCGGCATCACGGATCGCGCGCCGCTCCACCTTGGTCGATCCCGACGGCACGCAAATGATGATCTCCGGCCAGCGCGGGAAGCGGCGATGGCCATGCACCTTGTGGATGAAGTGCTTGATCATCTGCTCGGCGATGTCGATGTCCGCAATCACGCCGTCGCGTAAGGGGCGGATGGCTTCCATATGCTCGGGCGTCTTGCCCATCATCACCTTGGCGTCGTCCCCGACCGCGCGGACCTTCTTGACGCCATTGATCGTCTCGATCGCGACCACCGACGGCTCATCGAGGACGATGCCGCGGCCGCGCACATAAACCAGCGTGTTGGCGGTACCCAGATCGATCGCCATGTCGTGCGACATGAATTTGAACCAGCGCATGAAACCCATATCTCTAGAGTCCGTCCGACGCGCGACCCGGCGGAGAATCGTTATACCAATGCTTGAAAGCCCGGTCGCGGAAGTCCGCTGGTTGGGCTAGACCCCAAGCCATGTCAATACGGCGCCTCCCTGAGCATCTGGTCAATCGCATCGCCGCGGGCGAGGTGGTCGAACGCCCCGCATCCGCGCTCAAGGAACTGGTCGAGAATGCGATCGACGCGGGCGCGCGCAACATCGTGATACGCCTGAGCGACGGGGGAATCGCGGGGATCGAGGTGATCGACGACGGCTGCGGCATGTCGCGCGAGGATATGGCGCTGGCGCTGGAGCGGCACGCCACCTCCAAGCTGCCCGACGACTATATCGAGCGCGTTGCGACGTTGGGTTTTCGGGGCGAGGCGCTCCCTTCGATCGCGAGCGTGGCGACCTTGAGCCTGGAAAGCCGGGTGCGGGGTGGCGAAGGCTGGCGGCGTGTGGTCGATAACGGCAATCTTATCGAAGAGGGGCCGGCGGCGCTTCCCCCCGGCACGCGGATCAAGGTGGAGGGCCTGTTCGCGCGGGTCCCGGCACGCCAGAAGTTCCTGCGTTCGGCCCGTTCCGAATATGCCGCCTGCGTCGATGTGGTGCGGCGGCTGGCGATGGCGCGGCCCGAGATCGGCTTCACGCTCGAGCATGACGGGCGGCGCGCAATCGCGGTCCAACCCGACGAGACGCGGCCGGAGCGGGTCGCGGCTTTGATCGACCGCGAGCTGGTGCGCAATTCGGTCGCTGTCGATCATGTGCGCGAAGGGATCACGCTCGGCGGCGTCGCGGGCCTCCCGACCTTCAGCCGGGGCGTCGCCGACCATCAATATCTGTTCGTGAACGGGCGGCCGGTGAAGGATCGGCTGCTCATTGGCAGCGTGCGCGCCGCCTATCAGGACCTCCTTGCGCGCGACCGCCATCCGGTGCTGGCGCTGTTCCTGGAGGTGCCGCCGGAGGAGGTGGACGTGAACGTCCATCCCGCCAAGACCGAGGTCCGCTTCCGCGAGGCCGGGCTGGTGCGGGGCATGATCGTGGGCGGCTTGCGCGCCGCGCTCGACGGCGCGGGCCATCGCAGCGCGCAGCGGCCCTCGGCGGCGGCGCTGGGGCGCTGGCAGACCGAACCGCTCGCCCCGCAATGGGCGCCGACCGCGCCGTCGCGTCAGGGAACGGTTTGGGACAATTTGCCCGAATATGTTCCCGCGCCGGCTGCGCGGGCCGAGGTGGCATATGCGGCGCCGCCCGCGCCGGTCGAACATCCGTTGGGCGTTGCGCGCGGGCAGGTGGCTGCGACCTATATCGTCGCCGAGGCCAAGGACGGACTGATCCTGGTCGATCAGCATGCCGCGCACGAACGGCTGGTGCTGGAACGGATGCGGCGCGCGATGGCGGATGGCGGCGTGGCGCGGCAGGCCTTGCTGCTGCCCGAGGTGGTCGATCTGGACGAGCCCGCCTGCGACCGACTGGAGGCGCGCAGCGGCGAGCTCGCCGAAATGGGGCTGGAACTGGAGCGCTTCGGCGCCAAGGCGATGCTGGTGCGCGCGACCCCGGCTCTGCTCGGCGCGAGCGATGCCAAGCAACTGGTGGTGGACCTCGCCGACGAGCTCGCGGCCTATGACGAAGCGCTCAGCCTCAAGGAGAAACTGGACGCCATTGCAGGCACCATGGCCTGCCACGGCTCGGTCCGCGCGGGACGCATCCTGTCGGTCGCGGAGATGAATGCCTTGCTGCGCGAGATGGAGATCACGCCCCATTCGGGCCAGTGCAACCATGGCCGTCCGACCTGGGTCAAACTTGGCCATGGCGATATCGAGAAGCTGTTCGGGCGGAAGTGAGCGGCGACATGCGTGGGCTGCCCCTGCTTTTCTCGACGATGCTTCTTCTCGGCGGCTGCTCGGACTCGTGTAAGAACACGGTCCTGACCCGCTCGACCTCGCCCGGCGGCAAATGGGACGCCTTGATGCTCGAGCGCTCGTGCGGCGCGACGACCGACTTTTCGACCGAGATTTCGGTCTTGAAGGCGGGCGGGGCGGGCCTGGGCGGAGGCAACATCTTCGTGGGAGACAATGACCATGGCGTAGCGCGTCCGGGTCGCTGGGGCGGGCCGTGGGCCGAGATCAAATGGCTCTCTCCGACGCGCTTGCTCGTCCGTTATGCAGCCGGATCGAGGGTCTTCCTACAAAGCAAAGCCGTGGGAGATGTTTTCGTCACCAACCAGATCGTCGGCGGCTGATCGGGCGAGTAGCGCAGGGTGCGGTCGGTGAGCGCCCCCGACCATGATCGCAACCGCATAGGCTAGCAGATCCCACAGCGCGGAAACGCGTCCGAGCAGCAGCGCGCCGGGCAAAGTCAGACGGAAAGCATCCAGCCACGGCGCATGGACCAGCTTGAACAGCTCTACAGCGGTGGCGATGCTCGCCGACGCGAGCGCGCTCCTCCCGATCGGCCAGCGCGGGAAGAGCGCAGAGGCGATCCAGTAGATCATCAGCGCCCACAGCATCGACCCGCCATATTTGACGATGAGGAAGGGCACGCCGACATGCGTCAGGCGGAGCGCGAGACCGGCCGCGATGGTTCCGGAAATCAGGAGCGCGGATAAGGCGGGCGGGCGTCCGGACACGCTTCCCGGTTAGCGGTGGGCCGAGGTCAGCGCCAGTTCGTCGATGATCGGGCAATCGGGTCGGTCGCCGCCTGTGCAGCGCCCGGCGAGATCGAGCAAGACCTTGCGCATCGCCTCCAGCTTGCGCGCCTTGGCATGGAGAGCGTCGGCGCGGGCGAGCGCGAGCTTCTTGACCTCGGCGCTGGCGCGCTGGCCGTCGTTCCAGAGCGCAAGCAACTCGCTGATCTCGTTCGTGTCGAAGCCCAGATCGCGCGCATTGGCGATGAAGCGCAGCCGGTGGAGATCGGCGGGCGCATAATCGCGATAGTTGCTGTCGCGCCGCGCGGGTGCGGGGATCATGCCCGTCGCCTCATAATGGCGGATCATGCGCTGCGAAATACCGCTCGCCCGTGCCGCTTCACCGATCTTCACTGCTGTCGCCTTGACCTTGACATGATGTCAGACATTAGGGACCGCGGCATGATCCGCAAAGTCCCCGTTCCGTTGCTCGCCTTCCTTGCCGCACCGTTGCACGCGCAGGCGATGCCCGACATGCCCGGAATGGCTATGCCTGCCCAGCAGGCGCCGGCCCAACCTATTCCGGCCCAATCCACTTCGACGCCGCCGGCTTCGCCCGCGCACGACATGGCGCAGATGGACCCGAATATGCCCGGCATGGATCATGGAGCGATGGGTTCCATGACGATGCATGGCGCGCTCGGGACCTATGCGATGACGCGCGAGGCGTCGGGCACGTCGTGGCAGCCCGACAGCGCAGCGATGGAGGGGCTGCACTTCATGTCGGGGCCGTGGATGATCATGGTTCATGGCGATGCAACGCTGGTTTACGACAATCAGGGCGGTCCCCGCGGCGATTCCAAGACCTTCAGCCAATCGATGCTGATGGGGATGGCGAGCCGGCCGGTGGGCGATCATGGTACGCTCGGCCTGCGTGCGATGGTCTCGCTCGATCCGCTGATGGGGAAGAGCGGCTATCCCTTGCTGTTCGCCACCGGCGAGACCGCCAACGGCAAGGACGAGCTGATCGACCGCCAGCATCCGCACGACCTCTTCATGGAATTGTCGGCAAGCTATTCCTACGATCTGGGGCAGGGGCGCAGCCTCTATCTCTATGGCGGCCTGCCGGGCGAGCCCGCGCTCGGGCCGCCGACCTTCATGCATCGCATCTCGGGCATGGCCGATCCGGAGGCGCCGATCGGGCATCACTGGTTCGATTCGACCCACATCACCTTCGGCGTGGTGACGGCGGGCTATTCGCAGGGGCCGTGGAAGATCGAGGCGAGCGCGTTTAAGGGGCGCGAGCCCGATCAGCACCGGTGGGACATCGAAAGCCCGAAGCTGGACAGCTGGTCGGTGCGCGGCTTCTGGAACCCGACCGCAAATCTCTCCTTCCAGCTTTCGACCGGGCATATCCATTCGCCCGAGCAGCTCGATCCGACCCGGAACGAGCGGAGGACCACAGCGTCGGTTTCTTACAACCTGCCTTTGGGCCCGGACAGCGATTGGGCGGCCACGATAGCCTGGTCGCGCAAGGACGAACGGCCGGGCCCGGTGCTGACCGGCTGGCTGGGCGAGACCGCGTTGCGTTTCGCAAGGCACCACACGGTGTTTGCACGCGCCGAGCATGTCCAGGAAGCCGAGCTGTTCGATACCGGCCCGCTTGCCGGTGAGATCATTCCCGTTTCGAAGCTCAGCCTGGGCTATGCTTACGCTCTGCCGATGGGGGAAGGGCCGGTGCGGCTTTCGCTTGGCGGGCTTGCCAGCGCCTATGCCTTCCCCGACCGGATCCGGCCCGAATATGGGCATGAGGGCGTGAAGAGCTTCATGCTCTTCGCGCGCCTGAGCCTCGATCGATCAGGCAACTGATCCGCCATTGGCCCGTTCAATCCGCGCAACGAAACCAAGGAGCGCAGGATGAAACTGTCTGGCATCGCCCTTTTCGCCGCTATTGCCGTCGGCGCCGTCGCGGCGGCACCGGTCGCGGCGCAGGATCGCGTCTCGGAGCACAAGGTCGAGGTGCATCGCACCGTGACCACCAGCACGGACAGGCATGACAATGATCGGGACGATCGGGTGCGGCGGCACAAGGTGTGCCGCACGCATTGGTATCATCATCGCAAGGTGCGGCGCTGCACGGTGCGGCGCTGGGGTTAAACCGCTAACCGTCATTGCGAGCGTAGCGAAGCAATCCAGTGCCACTCCGCGCGTCACTGGATTGCTTCGTCGCTGCGCTCCTCGCAATGACGAGATAATCCCGCTGATCTAAAGCGCGTTCGCCGCGCCTAGCAACGCCCTGACCGAGGCGGTCGCGACGTCGGTGTCGACCCCGACGCCGAAGACGGTGCGGCCGTCCTCGGTTCGTGCCTCGACATAAGCGGCTGCCTGCACGTCGCCGCCATGGCCGATCGCGTGCTCCGAATAATCGGCGATATCCATCTGCAGACCGAACCCGTCCTTGAGCGCGGCGAGCACGCTCGAGAGCAGGCCGTTGCCGCGCCCACTGACCGATTTTTCGACGCCGTTATGGCGCACGCGGCCGGTGAAGATGCGGTCGCTGCCGGCATGCGTCTCGCTATAGTCGACCAGTTCGTAGGCCTGCGGGCCATCGAGCTTATAGTGTGACTGGAACCGGCCCCAGATGTCGGCGGCATTGAGTTCGCGGCTGGTCTCGTCGGCGAGCGCCTGGACCGCGCGGCTGAAATCGGCCTGCATCCTTTTGGGCAGTTTGAAGCCCTTGTCCTGCTCCAGCACCCAGGCGACGCCGCCCTTGCCCGATTGCGAATTGACGCGGATCACCGCCTCATAATCGCGGCCGAGATCCTTAGGGTCGATCGGCAGATAGGGCACGTCCCAGATCTGGTCGTTGCGTTGTTCCTGCGCGGCAAAACCCTTCTTGATCGCGTCCTGGTGCGAGCCCGAGAAGGCCGTGAACACCAGATCGCCTGCATAAGGGTGGCGCGGGTGGACGGGGATATTGTTGCAATAGACGACGGTGTTGATGACCTCGTCGATATCCGAGAAATCGAGCCCCGGATTGACCCCCTGCGTGTAGAGGTTAAGCCCGAGCGTCACCAGGTCGACATTGCCGGTGCGCTCGCCATTGCCGAACAGGCAGCCTTCGACCCGGTCCGCGCCCGCCATCAGCCCCAGCTCCGCCGCGGCGACGCCGGTACCGCGATCGTTATGCGGGTGGAGCGAGATCACGACGCTGTCGCGGCGGCTGACGTTGCGGCCGAACCATTCGATCTGGTCGGCGTAGACGTTGGGCGTCGCCGCCTCGACCGTCGCTGGCAGGTTGAAGACGATCGGCTTTTCCGGCGTTGGACGCAGCACGTCCATCACCGCCTCGCACACCTCCAGGCTGAAATCGAGTTCGGCGGTGGAGAAGGTTTCGGGACTATATTCGAAATGCCAGTCGGTTTCGGGGCGCTTGGCGGCTTCGTCGCGCATGATCTGGGCGCCGGTGACCGCGATCTGCTTGATCTCGTCGCGGCTCATGCCGAACACGATCCGGCGCCAGGCGGGCGAGACTGCGTTATAAAGATGGACGGTCGCTTTGGGGGCGCCTTCCAGGCTCTCGAAGCTCCGCTCGATCAGGTCGCGGCGCGACTGGGTCAGCACCTGCACCATCACGTCGTCGGGGATGCGGCCCGAACGGACCAGGCCGGAGATGAAATCGAACTCGGTCGCGCCCGCAGCGGGAAAGCCGACTTCGATCTCCTTGAGGCCGACCTTGACCAGGAGGTCGAAGAAGCGGGTCTTCTTCTCCTCGTCCATCGGATCGATCAGCGCCTGATTGCCGTCGCGCATGTCGGTCGATAGCCAGCGGGGCGGCTTGGTGATCGTGCGGCTCGGCCACTGGCGATCGGGCAGATCGACCTGCGGGAAGGGGCGGTACTTTACGGACGGGTCGGCAAGCATGGTCATCTAAAGTCTCGGCACATAAGAGCGTCGTTGCGCCTGTCTGCGGCGCGGCGGCGTGTCCCTTAGGCGGTGAGCGGCGCGGCCTCGCGTGGCCGCAATCGATCGACGCGCCTAAGGGCGCGTAAGTCGAAGCGTAAGAAGAAGGCCGCGGCCGGACTGCATATTGCGGTTGCCCATAGAGCGATGCTTCGGCCGGGTCCAGCCCAACCGTGTCATGCGAGGAGCGCAGCGACGAAGCAATCCAGGCGCGCGCTTTGGGGTGAGTTCGGGCCTGGATTGCTTCCCCCGGCCTTCGCCAGGGTCGCAATGACGCCATTATTATTGGCAGTGCAGGGTTGAAAGCTTCTTAACCCTGATATGCGATGATCGGCGGCTTGAGAGGAAAAGACCTCAATGCTGCAGATCACCTACATCAGCACCGCGCGGCCCGAGCTGGAGGCGAGCGCGATCGACAATATTCTGGCGGCCTCGCGCCGCAACAACCATGCCGACGGCATCACCGGGCTGCTGCTATACGATGGCTATCGTTTCCTGCAGGCGCTGGAAGGCGAGCCGCATCGCGTCCGGCGTGCGTTCGACCGGATCAAGGCCGATCCGCGCCATCGCGCGGTAGTGCTGCTGAGCTCCTATGAGGTGATCGGGCGCTCGTTCGGCGACTGGTCGATGGCGTCGCAGCGCGTCGGCATCGCCAGCGGCGAGACGGTCGCCGAACTGGTCGATAGCCTGACGAGGGACGTTGCCGACGCCAATATGCAGGCGCTGTTCCGCAGCTTCGCGCGGCTGCGCCAGGCGGCTTAAGCGAGCGCGGCGACTGTCACGTCGATCAGGCGGGCGTCGCCGGCGGCGATGACCTGGCCATCGCTGTGCATGTCGAGCGGCTGACCCTTCCAGTCGCGCATGACGCCACCGGCGCCCTTGACGATCGGGACCAGGGCCGCGAAATCGTAGAGCTTCAATCCATCCTCGACCACCAGGTCGAGATGGCCCGCCGCGAGCAGGCCGTAATTGTAGCAATCCCCGCCCCAGAGCGTGTCGCGCGCGGCGATGCGGACGCGTTCGAAAGCGGTCCAGCTCGCGGGGGTGAAATAGCCCGGGCCGGTGGTGGCGAGATGTGCCTTAGCGATCGCCTCGCACGGGCGCGTCCGAATGGTTGTGCCGTTGAGCATGGTCGGCCGGCCGGCAGCGCCGACCCAGCGTTCGCCCGAGATCGGCTGGTTGATCACGCCCAGCACGGGCTTTTGCCGGTCGAGCAAGGCGATGAGCGTGCCGAAGATCGGGCGGCCCGCAACGAAGGACCGGGTGCCGTCGATCGGGTCGAGCACCCACACGCGCTCCGCATCCTCGCCTTCGCGGCCATATTCCTCGCCGATCACACCATCCTCCGGCCGCTCCGCCTTCAGGATGGCGCGCATCGCGGCTTCAGCGGCACGGTCGGCCTCGGTCACCGGCGACAGATCGGCCTTGGCCTCCATCGCGAAAGGCTTGCGGAAGAAAGGGCGAATGGCATCGGCGGCGGCATCGGCGAGCCGTGCCGCGAGCGACAGATCGGATTCGGTCATTCCAGCTCTTTGCCGGATGTCTCCGGCACCGCCAAGGACACGATCAGCAAAGCCATCGCCGTCACTGCGACCGTATACCAGAGCCCGGCCAATGGATCGCCGGTCTTGGCGACGATGTACTGGTTGATGAAGGGCAGAAAGCCGCCGAAATAGCCCGAGCCAATATGGTAGGGGATTGAGAGCGAGGTATAGCGCACCCGCGCGGGGAACAGCTCGACCAGCAAGGCCGCGACGGGACCATAAGTCATGCCGGAAATGAAGGCGATGACGATGATCGCGAAGGCGACCTTCCAGGCGTTGGGCCGTGGGGGCGAGACCTTGCCGGTCGGGTAGCCGGCATCCTTGAGCGCTTTATCGATCGTGGCGTCGTCGGTCGCGGGCAGCACATTGCTGCCGACCGTCACCGCCGGCGCGCCGGTCGGGACCCTGACCTTGCTATAGGTGATCCCGCGTTTGGACAGGCTGTCGAGCACCTTGCCGCAAGCGCTGGTCTGGCCGTGCGCCGCTAACGGATTGAAGGTGCAATCGCTGCCGCGCACGATCACCGGCGCGCGGATCGTTGCGGCGACCAGATCGGGATTGCCGTTCGCCTGCATCATCTTGAAGAGCGGGAACGCCAACAGCAGCATCAATATATAGCCCGCGATGATCGGCGGCTTGCGCCCGATCTTGTCGGAGAGCCAGCCGAACAGGACGTACCAGCCGATCGACAGAAAGGCGGAGAAGCCGACGATCAGCCGCGCGGGCGTGTCGTCGATCCGCACCGCATTCTGGATGAAGTAGAGCGACTGGAAGTGGGCTGTGTAGAAGATCACCGTCAGGCCGGCGGTGATGCCGAACAGCACGATCAGCAGCTTGCGCCATTTCGGCCAGCTGTCGACGCTTTCCTTGAGCGGGTTCTTGGCGATCTTGCCCTCGATCTGCATCGCGCGGAACACGGGGCTTTCGCGCAGCATCATCCGCACCCAGAGCGAGACGGCGAGCAGGACCAGGCTGAACAGGAAGGGAATGCGCCAGCCCCAATTCGCCCAGTCTTCCTTGGCGGCAAAATTGCTGGCGGCGACGACTACGCCGATGCTGAGCAGGAAGCCGCCCGCGACGCCGGCGTGAATGAAGCTGGTATAGAAGCCGCGCTTCCTCTTGGGCGCATGTTCGGCGACGTAGATCGCCGCCCCGCCATACTCCCCGCCCAATGCCAATCCCTGCAGCACGCGCAGCAGCACCAGTAGCAGGGGCGCGGCGATGCCGATCGAGGCGTAGGTGGGAAGCAGACCCACGCCGGCGGTGGCGCCGCCCATCATCGCGACCCTCACCAGGAAGGTATATTTGCGCCCGAGCTTGTCGCCCAATACGCCGAACAGGACCGCGCCGACCGGGCGCATGCCGAAGCCGACGCCGAAGCTGGCAAGCGTGATCAGCAAGGATACGGCGGCATTACCCGCCGGGAAGAAATTCTGGCCGATGACGCCCGCGAGCGTGCCGTAGACGAAGAAGTCGTACCATTCGAACACCGTGCCGAGCGTGGATGCGAGGATCACGAGGCGCAGCGGGGAGCGTTCCCCCACGTCGACGGCAGCTGGCTTCATCTAGTTCGGTCCCTCTCCTTCCGCTCCGTGTATCCTTATGAACGCGGCAGGCAAAGGTCGTTACGCCTCCGCTGGCGGATGGTTCCTGCCCGCCGCGGACCTATCGCGCCGGAAGCCCAGCAGGACATTGCCTTCGGTTGTCAGGTAATTGCGGCGATAATCGAAGCGCGGCGTGTCGGAGAAGATCAGATAATAATATTTCATCTGCTCCGACCACCAATAGCCGGGGCAATGGTCCGCCTGGCGTTTGGGATCGGCGGTCACGTCGGCCAAATCGGTATAGCCGTAGCGGGCCTTGTTCCAGCGCTTCATCGCGCGGAAATGCTTCGCCGCAATTTCCCGCCAGCGCGGATCGCGGTCGAGCAGCCACAGGTTGAAGGCGGCGTCGGCCAGCTCGGGCCGAAGCGCGTTGGAGACGGCGGTCGGGACGCCCCGCGCATAATCATAAGCTTCGGGCAGAACGCCGAAGCGATCCTGCAGGGCGGCCCAGCTTTCGGTGACGGCCGCCCCCTCGCGCGCTGCGCCGCCCTGTGCGAGCAGGCCGCCATAGAAACTGGCGAGTTCGTCCTGCTCCGTGCTGACGATCCTGCCCGTCTCGAAATCGACATCGGCGATCCATAGATGGCCGTCTCGCCGATCCTGCTGGTGGCGCAGGATGGCGGCGGTGCAGACGCGATACATTTCCAGGCAGTCGGCATCGGCCAGCAACTGCCAGCCGTCCCACAGATATTCGTAATAGCTGTCGGCATAGGACCCGACCGTCGCGCGGCGGTCGAGCCATTGGCCGGTGCGCGCGTCGATCTTTACCGCCAGCAGGTCCAGCCTGGATCGCCTGGCGAACAGGGTGACCACGGCGCGTTTCGCGGTCTGCGCATAACTGCGGTCGCCGGTCAGCTGGCTCAGCGTGCCCCATTCGGGCAGGAAAGTGCCGATCTCGGCCGGATTGGTCTCTGCATCGCGAACCGCACCGGTCTTGAGATTAATGAAGCGGAAGGGAAAGCCGGTCGGCGTGTCGAAGGCGGGCAGCAACCGGTCGGCCAGGTCCTTCGCCTTGGCCAGCAGCACCGGATCGCCGCAGGCATGGTGCGCGGAGAGTAATCCGCCGACCAGCCGGATCGAGGTCTCGAACACCGAAACCTCGCCATCGACGTCGAAATCGGCATGCGCCTTCACCCAGTCGACGCCATCCTGAAAGGGACTGTCGAGCCCCATCACCCACAAGGTGTCGAGCGCCTCGATCAGGCTGAGGCCAAGATGGTGGTCCTTGAGCGGGAAGCTGGAGGTGGTACCGCTGACCGGCTTGATCTCATCCTTGCCCCAGGCATGATCGCGATACAGATCCCAGGCCCACGCCATTTCGGCGCGCACATCCTCGCCCAGCTTTTTCCAGTCGGTGCGTTCGGCCGCGGCCAGCGGCGACAGGCCGGCAGCACCCAGGGCCGTCGCGGCTCCCGCCAGCAGGCCGCGGCGGTTCATCGGGTCAGGCCACCGCGCCGGGGTGGTTGCGTCCGTCGAATTTGACGATCGTCGCTTCGAGGCCGTGATCCTCATCCAGGCAGCGGTAGTTCACGCTGATATGGCCGGGGTGCGAGCGGGGGCGGTAGAAGCTCTTGATGCCGCATTGGGTGCAGAAGATGTGCTGCGCGGTGCCGCTGCCGAAGCGATAAGTGGTGGTATCGCGCCGGCCCTCGGTCAGGCGAAAGTCCTTTTCGGGCACGATCAGGTGCAGATAGCCGGTCATGCTGCAGATCGAGCAGTCGCAATCGTCGACCTGCACCCGGTTGGAGGGCAGCGAGACTTCGTACCGGACGAGGCCGCAATGGCAGCCGCCCTCGACCATGATCATGCGAGCTCGACCGCCATCGCGGTTGCCTCGCCGCCGCCGATGCAGAGTGCGGCGACGCCGCGCTTGAACCCGCGCGCCTTCAAGGCGGCGATCAATGTGGCGAGGATGCGCGCGCCCGACGCGCCGATCGGATGGCCGAGCGCGGTCGCGCCGCCATTCACGTTGACCTTGTCGTGCGGGATGTCGAGGTCGCGCATCGCGATCATCGACACCGCGGCGAAGGCTTCGTTGACTTCGAACAGATCGACGTCGGCGACGGTCCAGCCGGCCTTCTTGAGCGCCTTGCCGATCGCGTGGACCGGGGCGGTGGTGAATTTGGCGGGCTCATGCGCATGGGCGGCGGTCGCAATCACGCGCGCCTCGATCTTGAGACCTTGTTCCTTTGCCACGCTTTCCCGCGCCATCACCAGAGCGGCGGCGCCGTCGGAGATCGAAGCAGAGCTTGCCGCAGTGATCGTGCCGTCCTTGGCGAAAGCAGGCTTAAGAGCGGGGATCTTCTCGGGCTTGGCCTTGCCGGGCTGCTCGTCCTGATCGACGATCGTGTCGCCGGCGCGGCCCTTGACCGTGACCGGTACCACCTCGTCGGCGAATTTGCCCTCGGTGATGGCGGCGTTGGCGCGGCGCAGGCTCTCGATCGCATAGGCGTCCTGCGCCTCGCGCGTGAACTGATAGTCGCGCGCGGTCTCCTCCGCGAACACGCCCATCGCCTTGCCCGGCTCATAGGCGTCCTCGAGGCCGTCGAGCATCATCGAATCCATGATCCGGTCATGGCCGATGCGCGCGCCGCCGCGATGCTTGGGCATAAGGTAGGGCGCATTGGTCATGCTCTCCATGCCGCCCGCGATCACCACGTCGGCCGATCCCGCGCGCAGCGCTTCGTCGGCCATGATCGCGGCCTGCATGCCCGATCCGCACATCTTGTTGACGGTGGTCGCCTCGACCGAACGCGGCAAGCCCGCGCCGAGCGCGGCCTGGCGGGCAGGCGCCTGGCCGAGGCCGGCGGGGAGCACGCAGCCCATATAGATGCGGTCGATCTTGTCGGGATCGACGCCCGCGCGCTCGACCGCGGCCTTGACCGCGACCGCGCCGAGTTCGGTCGACGAAACGCCGGAAAGTGCGCCCTGGAAGCCCCCCATCGGGGTCCGCGCGTAAGAACAGATGACAATGCTGTCGGTCATGAATCACTCCTTGGCGCGCGATATAGGCGCGCCGGAGCGGTTCGTCAGCGGCTAGTGAACGGCGGCGCGGATCGCATACATGTCGCGGGGTATCGCTTCGACCAGCCGGAACATTTCATCGCCTGGCATTTTCCCAAACCAGAAAGACAAAGTTCCGTCGTCGCGCCGCTCAATATAGATCGGCGTGAAACCCGCCCCGGCGAAAAGACGCGAGGCCTCGTCTTCATCCTCGGGCCGGATACGAATACGGGCGCCCACTTTCCGTTCGGAAGGAGGGCGCCCGTTCGATGTCAAAGCGGGACGATCAGGCCGCGGCGTCGCCGCTGCCGGCCTTGCCCTTCTTGGCGAAGACGCGGATGGGTTCCTTGCGGCCCTCGACCACGTCCTTGTCGATCACGATCTCGTCGACGCCGTCCATCGAGGGCAGGTCGAACATCGTGTCGAGCAGCATGCCTTCCATGATCGAACGCAGGCCGCGCGCGCCGGTCTTGCGGACGATCGCCTTCTTGGCAATCGCGCTCAGCGCATCGTCGTTGAAGGTGAGCTTAACGCCCTCCATCTCGAACAATTTCTGATACTGCTTGACCAGCGCGTTCTTCGGCTCGGCCAGGATCTTGACCAGAGCAGCCTCGTCGAGGTCCTCCAGCGTCGCAATCACGGGCAGGCGGCCGACGAATTCGGGGATCAGGCCGAACTTCAGCAGATCCTCGGGCTCGCACTGGCGCAGCACCTCGCCGGTGCGGCGTTCCTCGGGCGCGGCGACATAAGCGCCGAAACCGATCGACTTGCCCTGCAGGCGGTCGCCGATGATCTTCTCGAGGCCGCTGAACGCGCCGCCGCAAATGAACAGGATGTTGGTCGTGTCCACCTGCAGGAATTCCTGCTGCGGATGCTTGCGGCCGCCCTGCGGCGGAACGGACGCGGTCGTGCCTTCCATCAGCTTGAGCAAGGCTTGCTGCACGCCCTCGCCCGACACGTCGCGCGTGATCGAGGGATTGTCGGCCTTGCGGCTGATCTTGTCGATTTCGTCGATATAGACGATGCCGCGCTGCGCCCGCTCGACATTGTAGTCGCTCGCCTGGAGCAGCTTGAGGATGATATTCTCCACGTCCTCGCCGACATAGCCGGCTTCGGTGAGCGTGGTGGCATCCGCCATCGTGAACGGCACGTCGAACGTCTTGGCGAGCGTCTGCGCGAGCAGGGTCTTGCCGCAGCCGGTCGGCCCGACCAGCAGGATGTTCGACTTGGCGAGCTCGACCTCGGCGCCCTTCGCGCCATGGTTCAATCGCTTGTAATGGTTGTGGACCGCGACCGAGAGCACGCGCTTCGCCTGCTTCTGGCCGATCACATAATCGTCCAGGTGCGCGTTGATTTCCGACGGCGAAGGCGTGCCGCCATCCTTGCGGTTGACGAAGGTGGCCTTCGTCTCCTCGCGGATGATGTCGTTGCACAGCTCGACGCACTCGTCGCAGATGAACACGGTCGGCCCGGCGATGAGCTTGCGCACCTCGTGCTGCGACTTGCCGCAGAACGAGCAGTAGAGGGTGCTCTTCGAATCGCCGCCGCTCAACTTAGTCATATCTTCCTTCACTCTCGGGCCGCCCGAGTCGGTAGGTATCCTACCGCGCTCTGTGCGAGCGGCAAGCCTTACTACGCCCGGGGTTGACGGCAGGTTAGCGGCTCGCCCGCCCCGATGCCACAAACCCTATATGTGGTCGGGAAAAGACGAAACAAGGATCATCCCGTTCCGTCGGCCGCTTCGCCCGGCGGCTGCCTTGCCAGTGTCTTAGGTGGTCGTTAGAGCCCGGGCAAGGCCGTACGCGCGAGGGCGGTCGATCCAATCCAGGGGTAGTATGAGCGTAAAGCAGGGAGCGAAAGCCGGCGGACAGCGCTTCCTCGCACTGGATAGCCTGCGGGGGCTGCTCGCCTCGACGATCGTCTTCTTCCATCTGCCCACCGATGGCTGGCTGTGGACCCTGCGCTACGTCCAGCATGGTTATCTGGCGGTGACATTCTTCTTCGTGCTGAGCGGCTTCGTGATCGGCTCGACCTATGGCGACAGGCTTGCCGAGGGTTTTCCGCTCAAGCGCTTCCTCGGGCTGCGCCTGGGGCGCATCTATCCGCTTCATCTGTTCATGATCCTGGTGATGATCGCCTTTCAGGCGGCACGGGTCTGGCTGCATATCGGGGTCGCGCGCGATATCCCGCCGTTCAGCGACCGCTTCGCGCCCTGGTTGCTGCCCTATAATTTCCTGCTGCTGCAGAAATTCGCGGGCGAGCTCAGCTGGAACGACCCGAGCTGGAGCATCGGGGTCGAGTGGTGGACCTACATGATCTTCGCGCTGCTCGCGATGCGGCTGGTCATCCGGCGCGGTATCCTCGTGACGGCGATCCTGATGATCCTGCCATGGCTCTATTTCCAGCTGCGCGGCATCTATCCCGGTCATGGCTGGGACGAGACCTTCAATTGCACGATGAATTTCGGCCTGGGCCTGATCGTGTGCGACATGCGCAAATGGCCGGTCTGGCGCCTGACCGACAGGCTGAAGCAGGTCGGCGGCACCTTGCTCGAACTGGCTGCGGTCCTCATCGGGATATGGATGATCAATCAATTCGGCGGAAAGCTGTCACTGCTGATCGCGCCGGCCTTCGCCTTCGTGATCGCGGTCTTCAGCCTGGAACGGGGGCTGATCAGCCGCGCGCTCACGACCGCGCCGATGCTGCTGCTGGGCGAGCTTCCCTATTCGATCTACATGATCCACCATTTCATCCTCGATCGGATGGTGGATCTGGTCTGGTTCTATGGCGCGGCCTGGCACCTGCCGATCCATGCGACCGCATCGGGCCGTACCGTCATCGCCGGCAACTGGATCGCGTGCGATCTGTTCAGCCTGTTCCTGCTGGCGATCGTGCTGGTGCTGTCGGTGGGCAGCTTCCGCTACATCGAGAAGCCCGCGCGGCTCTGGTCGCGGCGCGTGCTCAATCCCAACCATAGCGAGAAAGTCACGCCGCGCGATCCGACGGCGGCGTTCTAACTTCGATTTCAGGTTAGGTTGAGTCAGGCGCTCCCTCTCCCCGGCGGGGAGAGGGTCGGGGTGAGGGGAGCGAGCAGCAGGCGAGCGCTTGACCTTGTAGGTTAGGCCACCCTCACCCAACCCTCTCCCTCGAAGGGAGAGGGCTTTTGGGTCGATCCCGGTTCAGCTAAATCAGTCTAAGTGAAAGCGAGCCTAATAAAGCAAAGCCCGCGCTCTCGGCTGGAGAGCGCGGGCTTTTTTGATGCCGTGCGGGTGGCTCAGGCCGCCTGGGCTTCCTCGGTCGGAGCCGGACGCTTGTCGAACACTTCGTCGATGATGCCGAAGCTCTTGGCCTCTTCCGCCTCGAGGAACTTGTCGCGGTCCATCGCGCGCTCGATCTCCTCGATCGTCTGGCCGGTATATTTGGCATAGAGCGTGTTGAGCGCATGGCGCATGCGCAGGATCTCGCGCGCCTGGATCTCGATATCCGCGGCCATGCCCTGCGCACCACCCGAGGGCTGGTGCACCATGATCCGGCTGTTGGTGAGCGCGACGCGCATGCCGGGCTCGCCGGCCGCGAGCAGGAAGCTGCCCATCGATGCCGCCTGGCCGATGCAGACCGTGCCGACGCGCGGACGGATGTACTGCATCGTGTCGTGGATCGCGAGGCCCGCGGTCACCACGCCGCCCGGCGAGTTGATATACATGTAAATGTCCTTCTTCGGGTTCTCGGACTCGAGGAAGAGCAGCTGGGCGGTGATCAGGCTGGCCATATGGTCTTCGACCTGGCCGGTGACGAACACGATCCGCTCACGCAGCAGGCGGCTATAGATGTCGAAACTGCGTTCGCCGCGGTTCGATTGCTCGATAACGATCGGCACGAGCCCAGCGGTGATGTCGGCGTGGTCGGTCATTGAAATGCAGGTCCTCTGGCTTGGTCGCGCCCAACATCGGCGTTCCGGCCAGCGGGTTCAAGAGGCCTGTATTCCGGCAGCGCAAGAACCGGCGCCGGAAGCGGCGTGCGCGGCGGATATCCAAGGCCCAGCCAGGGGGTAAGACGCGTCGCGATCGACGCCTTGTAGATCGCGAGCGGGATCAAAAGTCCGCCTGCGGTGACGAGTAAGACCGCGATGGCGGGCTGGCCCAGGCCGATATGCTCCAGCCCCGCGCGCATCGCGGCGGCGCAGATCACGTGGAGCACGAAAATGGCGAGCGATGCCATTCCGAGCGCGGGCAGCAATGCGATCCGGTCGCCGAACAACCGGGCAAGGCCCAGCGCCGCCACGATACCCGCGCCCGCCACCGCATATTGCGCGAGTGCGGCGGGGAGGCCGCTCAGCAGCGGCATTGCCGCCAGCAGGGCGGCAAAGGTGATCCCGCCGCCGATCAGCCAGGCGATCGCCGCACCCGGGGTCCGCAACGCCGCCTCCAGCCCGGAACGGCCGAGAAGCACGCCGGTCGCGAAGAAGGGGAGGAACCAGCCGGCGCGCGCCAGCAACGGGCCGCCACCGAATATCAGGAAGACAGCGACCCCGACCGGGACCATCAGCAGGAAGATGGATCGCGGGAGCAACAGCAGGAGCTGAAGCATCGCCAGCACGTAGAGGAACCAGAATTGCCCGATCGGGTCGGTGCCGATCCGTTCCAGGTCGGAAAGGCTGTGGTGGCCGTTTGCCAGATGGCCCGCACCCATGGTCAGCACGGTCTGCACCACCGACCATAGGATGTAGGGATAGACGATCGTCACCAGCCGTCGACGTACGAATTCGCCGCGGGACCGTATCTGCGCGCCGGCGAACAATCCCGACAGCAGGAAGAAGAAGGGCATGTGGAAAGCGTAGATCGCGCGGTCCTGGAGTTCGACAGCCGGGCCCCAGGCGAGCAAGCCGGCATGGAACTGACCGCGCAGGACATGCCCGTACACGACCAGGATGATGCCCAGACCGCGCGCCGTGTCGATCCACAGGGTACGCGGCGGAGCCTGCGAAGCCCGCAACTCGTTACGCATGCCCGCACCGAACGGCGCATGCTGCACCTGCGTTCCGGTGCCGGATGCCGGATCAAGACGAGAAGGGGTTAATCTGGGTTAGGTCGATTGCTGCGGTGCAACGATCGGCCGAACACGCCTAGACTGCGGGTAGCGCCAGGTAGGCCAGGCGCCGCATCTCGCGCCGGCCGCGCACGACCGTGTCGAGGATCAGGCCGGCGAAGAAGCAGAGGCATGCGGTGATCGCGAGCCCCGTGACGAGGATCGCAGTCGGCTGGCGCGGCACCAGCCCGGTCCGAGCATAGGTGACTATCAGCGGCGTAGCCAGGATCACCGCCACCAGCGCCAACAGAGCGCCGATCGATCCGAAATAGAGGACCGGTCGTTCGATCCGGAACAGGGTGAGGATCGTGCGCAGGATGCGCCAGCCGTCGCGATAGGTGGAAAGCTTGGAGGCCGACCCTTCGGGACGCGCGCCATATTGGGTGACGACCTCGGCCACCGGCATGCGAAGCTCGAGCGCGTGAACGCTGATCTCGGTCTCGATCTCGAAGCCCGCCGACAGGATCGGAAAGCTTTTGACGAAGCGGCGCGAGAAGACGCGATAGCCGGAGAGGATATCGCTGAAAGTGCGCCCGAACAGTCGTGCGAGGATGCCGGTCAGCACGCGGTTGCCAAGGCGATGGCCGCGGCGATAGGCGGCCTCGACCTCGCTCGCGCGTGCGCCGACGACCATGTCGAGATGCTCGTCCTGCAGGCGGCGGATCATCTCGGGCGCGGCTTGCGGATCGTAGGTCGCATCGCCGTCGGCCATCACATAGATGTCCGCCTCGATATCGGCGAACATGCGCCGCACGACATTGCCCTTGCCTTGCATCGGCTCGCGCCGGACCAGCGCGCCGGCTTGCTCGGCGACCGCGATCGTGCGGTCCGAGCTGTTATTATCGAAGACGTAGATGTCCGCGTCCGGCAATGCCGCGCGGAAACCCGCGACCGTCAGCCCGATCGCCGCTTCCTCATTGTAACAGGGAAGGATGACGGCGATGCGCGGGTTCATGCGCGTCTCTTATGGCGGCACGTTAAAATAGAAAAGGGCACGGACTTGCGTCCATGCCCTTCTCGATGCCATCTCCCGGTTAAGGGAGGGGCGATTACTTGGCCTTCTTGGGCGCCGCCTTCTTGGCGGGCGCCTTCTCGGCCTTGGGTTCGGCAGCCGCGGCAGCCTTCGCCTTGGCGGGCTTCTCGGCGGCTTCGGTAGGCGCCGGAGCGGCCTTCTTCGCGGCGGCCGGCTTCTTGGCCGAGGCTTCTTCCTTTACCTCTTCCTTGGCGGGCGCGGCCTTCTTGGCGGCGGCCTTCTTCGGCTTGTGGTCGTGGTCATGATCGTGATGGTCGTGGCCACAGCCCGGGCCGTGGACATGGCCGCCGCCGATCGCGTCGTCCTCGGACTCGATCGCCGCTTCCAGCTCCTCGCGGGTGGCGGTGCGGTCGGTGATCTCGGCCTTGTCGAATAGGAAGTCGACGACCTTGTCCTCATAGAGCGGCGCGCGCAGCTGGGCGGCGGCGACCGGATCGGTCGTCACATATTCCATGAAGCGCTCGCGATCCTTGGGCGCATATTGCTGCGCCGCCTGCGCGGCGAGCATGCGCATTTCCTGCGCGCTGACCTCGACATTGTGCTGACGGCCGATCTCGGACAGCAGCAGGCCCAGGCGGACGCGGCGCTCGGCGATCGCCTGATAGTCGGCCTTGTCCTTTTCCATCTCGGCAAGCGCGGCCGCGGGGTCTTCCTCGTGGCTGGCTTCGTGCTGGAGCTGGTTCCAGATCTGCGCGAATTCGGCCTCGACCATCGACGGCGGGACCGGGAAATCATGCCCGTGCGCGAGCTGGTCGAGCAGCTTGCGCTTCATATAGGTGCGGGTGAGGCCGTTGAGTTCCTGCTCGACCTGGCCCTTGAACAATTCCTTGAGCTTGTCGAAGCTCTCCAGGCCCAGGCCCTTGGCGAAATCGTCGTCGAGCTTGGCTTCGCCCGGAACCTTCACGTCCTTGACGGTGATGTCGAAGGTGGCGGGCTTACCGGCCAGGCTCTTCTCGCCATAATCCTTGGGGAAGGTGACGTTGAGCGTCTTGGTGTCGCCGACCTTCACGCCTTCGAGCTGCGCTTCGAAGCCGGGGATCAGGCGGCCCGAACCCAGTTCGACCGCCATGTCCTCGCCGGTGCCGCCCGGGAAGGCGACGCCATCCTCGGTCTTGCCGACGAAATCGATGATGACCTGATCGCCCTCGATCGCGGGATGGCCCTTCTTGGCGGGCGCGAAGCTCTTCTGCTGCGCGGCGAAGCGCTCGATCTGGGTCGTGACCTCGGCGTCCGACGGCTCGACCGTCAGGCGCTCGAGCTTGATCCCTTCGATCGACGGGGTCGGGACCTCGGGCAGAACCTCGAGCTCGACCTTGACCTCGACGTCCTTGCCTGCCGCATAATCCTCGTCGAGTGCGACCTGGGGCTGCATCGCCGGGCGGAGGCCCTGCTCCTGGATCAGCGACTGGACGCCTTCCTGGACCGCAGTGTTGAGCGCTTCCTGCTCCAGCGCGGGACCATGCATCTTCTTGATCAGGTTCGGCGGAACCTTACCGGGACGGAAGCCGGGCATGCGGATGGTCGGCGCCGCGCGCTTGACCTCGGCATCGACCTTGGCGGCGATTGCCTTGGCCGGGATGGTCAGCTTGTAGGAGCGGCGGAGGCCCTCGTTCAACGTCTCGACAGTCTGCATGGTCGCTTACTCAAAGCCTTCGAAAAATGGATGCGTGGGCGAGGTCGGGCTGGTGCGGGCGAAGGGACTCGAACCCCCACATCTTGCGATACTGGAACCTAAATCCAGCGCGTCTACCAGTTCCGCCACGCCCGCGGCACGCTCGTCGGAAGCGGGGCGCTTATAGCAGCG
>Ga0157370_10000319_pt1 | contig 60498 bp, 56 predicted proteins | sample C35metaG_FD_113463 | JGI IMG/M metagenome (GOLD analysis project Ga0157370, IMG submission 113463) | Corn rhizosphere microbial communities from Kellogg Biological Station, Michigan, USA - C3-5 metaG | ecosystem: Host-associated > Plants > Roots > Rhizosphere > Soil | place: USA: Michigan...
AACAATGATACTTCATCAAGCATACGCTGATAGGAATGTGCTGTTTTTACAACTATAGAATCTGCATATTTTTTAATCTTAAGCTCCTCTTTCATAGAAAGGCTCTTACCTGTAAATACGATAACAGGAAGATTTTCCAGTCCCGGGTTTTTCTTAACGCCGTCCAGTATTTCATAAGCATGCTGATCCGGTATGCCCATATCAAGAATTACGCAGTCTACATCATTTTTCTGAAGGGCATCAACCCCATCAGTAACATCGCTCTTTATTTCAGAATTTATGTTATATGTCTCAAGGAAATATGCAAGTGCCTTGGCATGCTTAGGGTTATCTTCTATGATAAGTACCTTTTGCGAATCTTTGTTAACTATCTTTTCAATGCGTTGAAAAACCTCAGGCATTTGCTCGTAAGCAACAGGTTTGTCGAGGAAGTTTACAGCTCCTTTGAGCAAACTTTCCTGTTTCATTTTATGAGACGACATAATATGAACCGGTATATGTTTAGTCTGCCAGTTGTTTTTAAGTTCTTCCATTACTTCCCATCCGCTCTTAATTGGCAGTTGAATATCAAGTAATACACCGGCTGGCCTGTACATTACTGCAAGGTTAAAGGCATAATCACCACGCACCGATACTACCCCTTTATAACCACGCTTACGGGTAAATTCAAGTAATGATTTGGCAAAGTTTATATCGTCTTCTACGATAAGCATTACTTTATCATCTTCATTAATGCTATCCCTGTCATCCGGTACGTCATCAGGAATAAAAGTACTCAGGTATTTCGTGCTATCTTCCTCTGCAGCTCCCTGATTTTGAGAAGTTTCAGTAGACTGTTGTGCCGGACTAATCCTGTCTACAGTTACTCTCGCGGTTCCAGAAACCGGAATAGTAAGTATAAATTCACTTCCCTGATTCACTTCACTTTTAAGTGTAATTTCACCTTTTAAAAGTTTAGCCAGCTCGCGGCTTATAGACAATCCAAGGCCAGTACCGCCGTATTTACGTTTTGTAGAACCGTCTGCCTGTTGGAATGCTTCAAAAATAAGTGGCTGTTTTTCATACGGAATACCAATCCCTGTATCCTTAACCTTAAAGGTAACAAGCTTTTCATTATTAGGGTCTTTTTCAATTTCTAATGTTACGGCACCTTCAGAGGTAAATTTGATAGCATTAGATATAAGATTCTTAAGAATTTGTTCAAGCCTTACCTTATCCGTCTTAAGTACTAACGGAGCATTATCTGTAACTATATTGAATTCAATATTTTTTTGTTTTGCAATCTCATTAAATAGCGCTTTAAGATTATCAGTAACTTCTTTAGTTGCAATATCTATAAACTCAAGCTCCATTTTTCCTGCCTCAATTTTAGAAAGGTCAAGGATTTCGTCTATAAGACCTAATAGTCCGTTCCCTGAACTCTGAATCACAGTAGCAAATTCTACCTGCTCATCGTTCATGTTTTTATCATTATTTTCTGAAAGCAGCCTACTTAATAATAATATAGAGTTAAGCGGGGTTCTTAACTCATGCGACATATTTGCTAAAAATTCTGACTTATAACGCGTACTTAATTCCAGATCTTCCGATTTCTTCTGGATTTCTACATTACGTTCTTCAAGTAGTACGCTGCGTTCTGCCAGTTCTTCATTTGTTTGCTGAAGTTCTTCCTGCTGTACCCTTAACTCCTCTTCAGATGCCTGAAGTTTTTGTGTTTGTGCTTCAAGTTCAGCATTAATATTTTCCATCTCGCTGTGCTGTACCCTTAATTCTTCCGACTGTGATTCTGTTTCCTCAAGCAATTCCTGAAGACGTTTCCTGTTTTGAGCCGCTGTAATGGCAATACCTACATTATCTGACGCCTCATCTAAAAATTTAATCTGGCGTTTAGAAAATTCTTTAACCGAAGCTAACTCAATTACTCCTGTAACCTTATCATCTATTAAAGGCAATGCAATTACATGGGCAGGTTTAACTTCTCCTAAAGCATATGATATTTTAATATTATCAGGCGACTGCGTTTTTAATTCAATCATTTTACGTGATGCCACAGCCTGGCCGCTTAGACCCTCGCCTAATTTAAGGCGCTCACGAATATCACTTGGAACGTAGCTATATCCTGAAGAAGCAACAAGTTCTTCACCTTCCAATATATATAATATGGCAGCGCTGCTATTGGTATAAATAGCTAAATATTCTACCACATCAGCAGTGAGTTGGTGGAGGCTTTTCTCCCCTATCATTACATCATTCAGTTTTGCCATCCCTGCCTGCAGCCATTCGTTGTCTGACAATATTCTGAACGATTTATCCAGTTCTACCGCCATGTTATTTAGCGATCCTGCTACACTTCCTAAAGCATCACTTTCATCACTATCTACTCTAACTTCATAATTACCGGAAGCAATTTCACCTGCTACACTACTAATTACCCTTATCCTTTCGGCTGTTTCCCTTTCGCTTTCTTCAAGCTGTAAATGAAGCTTAAGCCTTTCATTAAAGTCTTTTGAAGTCCTTGCAGAAAATACAATAGTTATTATAAGTGCTATAAGAGCTGCGATTACAATAAGAATGGAGCTGTATAGCCCATATCGTTCTGAAGATGAATTACGATCTACAAGTAGTCGTTGTTCTTCATTTTCCATACGCTTAAGAAGGATTCGTATATCTTCCATGAGCTCCCTGCCATTATCAAGTTCATCGGTAGTAATAGCGGCACCCTTTGCTTTATTGTCGACCCTTTGTTGCAGATATAAATAGAAGGCACTAACAAGGGGGCGAAGCTCTTTAATAGATTCCTGTTGCTTAAAGTTATCTACCGTAAGATCATCAAGTTTATCAATATATGTATTCGTGTCTTCTTGTGCATTTTCATATCGCTTAAGAAAATCCTGTTTTCCGGTAACCAGATAACCGCGCATGCTTCCCTGGGCATCTACCATTACCGACCGTCCTTCATTAATATTATAAATAACTTCCTGGGTATGTTTTACCCATTCGTTACTATCCAGAAGGCTGCGAATACTAAAAAACGATGCTGTGGAGCTTATCAGCAATATGATTATAGATAAGCCCGAGCTTACAAAAAGATTTCTTTTAAAGTTACTGTTCATATACTATAGTAAGGTTTATTATAACGGTAAAACAACAATAAAAGTAGCTCCCTCGCCAAGGGTACTTTTTGCTGTAATAAGTCCGTTATGTTTCTCAATTATTTTATTTGCTATTGCAAGCCCTATACCCGTACCTTCATAGGCATTACGGTCGTTAAGGCTTTGAAATATTTTAAATATCTTGTCTTTGTAAACTTCGTTAAAACCTATTCCGTTATCAGATACTGTAATCCTGCAATATTTTCCACCTACAGTGGGTTTGCCATCAAAGCTTTTCTCATCTATTATTTCAGCCTTAACTTCTATAACAGGTTCAATACCGTCTCTTGTAAACTTGAGAGCATTTCCCAACAGGTTTTGGAAAAGCTGTCGTAGCTGACTTGAAACTCCGGTAACCACAGGCAGCTGATTGATTTTCACTTTAGCTTTCTTTTGTTCTACCCTGTAATCAAGATCTGTCAATACTTCTTCTACAATCGCAGTAAGGTCATTTTTTACAGGAAGCACAACAGATGATAAACGGGAGTATTCTATAAGATCGGTAATAAGGCTTGACATCCTTTGTGCCGATTTTACAGTTCGCCTTACATAATCTTTAGCAGTTTCGTTATTTGGTAAATAACGTTCATCTATAATTTTTATAAACGTTTCTATTTTGCGCAGTGGCTCTTTTAAATCATGTGATACCACCCAGGCAAATTGCTGCAATTCATGGTTACTGAATTCCAGTTCTTCATTTTTCTTAAGCAGTTCCTGCGTTCTTTCCGTAACTTTTATTTCAAGGTTTTCCTGAGCTTCTTTTCTAATTTCAATTTCTTTAGAAAGAAGGTCTCTTATATTTTTAAGTTCCTGCTGCTGCTCATAAAGCCTTAAGAAGCTTTTTACCTTTAATAATAATAAATCAGGATCTACAGGCTTGGTTACATAATCTACACCACCTGTTTCATACCCTCTGGATATAAACCGCTTTTCTTTGTTAACAGCCGATAAGAATATTACAGGAATATCTTTAGTCCTGTTGCTTCCGGCAAGGATCTCTACGACTTCAAAACCGTCCATGCCCGGCATCTGAACATCCATTATAATAAGGGAATAGTCCTTTTTAAGTATCTTTTTAAGTGCTTCTTCACCTGATTCAGCTGAATCAACTTCAAGAGAATGCATCTCTAATACTTTTTTTAAGGCTAATATATTTGCCCTGATATCATCTACTATTAATATCATAATGCAAATATGTTATTATGGCTTCTGCTAAATTTAGCACGCGCCTGATTATTTTTTAAAGTTTTACCTGGTTCGGTAATAAGCGAAAAACCGCTTTTCTCTCTCAGAATTTCCTGAAAGAGAACGTGGTAAATAGTATTATAAAATGCTAAATGGTTTGGTTTAAATTTTTTGCTCACCTCTCAAAAGTATGGCATGAGGTGTTAAAATTATGTTAACAACATTTATGAACTTTTACTGAAACCTTTATAACATTATACGTAATTAGCTACTTTTGTAAACCTTATATCTTCTTTTTACCAAATGTAATACCTTCCCATTCATCTGTACGGAATGATGAAGCAGGAAGTCCGGACTCATTTACAAGATTTCCATTAGGGTTATCGGCCCAGTTATAACGCACTGCTACAGGATTTTTGACTTCTTTAGAAGCAACTACTATATTATCACCTACTACTTTTGCTTCAGCCCAATGGAATACTTTGTCGTCACCGGCTACCGCAAATCCTTTTAAAGATTCTCCTGATGCTTTTAAACCTGTATTAAAATCGAAAGTTATTGTAATCGTATTTCCCGATTTAACATAAGACTTATACAATGGTCCTGAATACGGAATAGTAACATCATATTTTTTTGCAAGGGCTATACGTGCAAGCCTGTACCCCACCTCCTGTTTGTTCTTCGGGTGAATATCTGTTGCATCGCCAATATCTGTAGCCACGGCCATTCCTGTATTAGGTACTTTTAAAGTTTTAAATTGTGCCTCGCGAAGTTCTGCCCATGCAGATGCATCCGGCTGAGGTTTGCTCTTCATAAAATTAGCCAATTGTACATAAAAGAATGGCAAGTTCTTATTATTGAATTTAGTGCGCCAGTCTTTAATTAAAAGCGGAAACAATGTTTGATACTGATGTGCCCTGTCTGCATTACTTTCACCCTGATACCATATTACTCCTGCAATAGGTAATTTAATAATTGGGTTTATCATGGCATTATATAATGATGAAGGCCTGTTTTGTCCCTGCGCTAAAAATGGCCTTGCAGGTAATTCTTTATAATCTACTCCTACAGCATATTTCCAGTCGCCGACAAGAGAAAGTGATATATCACCGGCCTTTAGTACCAAATCATTTTCATTTCCATAAATACCACCGCCTCCAGATCCGTCAGCAACACGAATAGCTATAACGTTGTCTTTATCTTTCCATACCGAAGCCGGAATGGTATAATTACGCCTAACGTTGTATCCACTTGTACTTCCTATTAAAGTTCCGTTTACCCAAAGCTTATCATCATCATCGGCATAAAACTCAAATATAATATCTTCTCCAATCATAGTTTTTGGAAGCCTTACTTCTTTACGAAACCACACAACGCCATCAACATCCGCAAGTGCATCATTTTCCCATAACTGCGGTAATTTCATGGTTTTCCAGCTACCGTCTTTTAGCTTTTCAGCTTCCCAGTTGCCATTTGTGCCTCTTTCTGCTTTTTCCATAGCAGCATTCCATTCTTTAGAATCAGCATTAAACTTTTCTAACAAAGTTGCTTTGTCGTTATCAGACATAAGTGCTTTCAGGTCAGTATCAAAATCATGTATTTCTTTTAATGCGCCTCCGCTAATCCAGGCTTCAATAAAAGTACCTCCCCATGAGCTATGCAATAACCCAATTGGAATATGTTTCTCGTCATATATTTTTTTAGCAAAGAAATATGCTGTAGATGAAAAATCAGCAATAGTTGCAGGACTGCATATCTGCCAACCGCCATGCTGTACTTTAAGATCTTTAAGAAGCGTAGCACTATCTACATGTTCTGCCTGAAGCAAACGTATTTGCGGATAATTGGCATTACTTATTTCTTCCTGATAATTATTAATCTTTCCCCAACCGTCAAGTGGCATTTCCATATTACTTTGCCCTGAACATAGCCATACCTCACCTATTAGAATATTTTTAAGTGTCAGCGTTTGCTTATCCTTTATCGTAATGGTGTATGGGCCACCATATACAGGAGTGGCTAATGTTGTCATCCAATTACCTTTGCTATCTGTTTTAGCAGTATGCTTTTTTTTGTCCCAGGAAGAAATAACAGTTACACTACTGTTTGCAGCAGCCTGTCCCCAAAAAGGCACCGATGCTTTTTGCTGAAGCACCATATTATCAGTAAAAAATGACGGAAGAGTAACTTTAGCCGATGCAGTTATCACATTACCAAAAGTAACAGCCAAAAGAATAAAGATGTTTTTACAAAAAAGTTTCATTATTGGTTTTATAGTTTTAATGGTTTGGAATTATAAAAAAATGAAACCGAAAATTACGGATAAAATATATATCTTAACTATTCCATACTGTACTATTTTTATAAATGATTGTATTACTTCTAAAAACCCTATATCTGTTGATGTTTTTTGTAATTTCGTAGTAAATAACTGGAAATCGGGATTGACAGTTTTACAGCATCCCTGTTAGTAATACAACATGAACATCTTTACACAGCATGAAAGTCCTTAATGAATCGCCGGAATGTATAGAACTTGCCGATAATTTGAGCTTTATTATGGGCAAGTACAAAATGCAATACAGTTTATTGGACGCAAAGTTAAGCCCTTAGTTAATCGAATCATATTGTAATATCGCTGACCATCTAACTAATTAACGATATATCGTCGCAAATTATCAACATCCACAGATTTTTGAAAAATCAGAATATAAAATTCTTATTAAAAATAATCTCACTTTCTTAAGAAAAACAAAGCAAACATTTGTTTTTCAATGAATTAATTTGTTAATTTTATTAGATATTTTTCTATCTTTTAACATCTTTAAAAAAACAGTATTTTTTTGGAAGCCATTTTGCTATTATTCTTATTGTTGCAACATTTAACCCTTATAGTATATGCCCTATAAAATTAAAATTTACGCACTGCTTTTTGCATTTTCTTTTGGATGGACAGTTAATGCCCAGGTAGCTACCGACACTATTGTTATTGTTAGCACTGATAGCATTAAAATTGATCCGGATGTTTCTAAAAGTCAGTTTGGTTATAAACAATTAATAATTCCCGGTGCACTTATTACATATGGATTAGTAGGATTAAATACAGAATTTTTAAAAGATTTTAACCATAATGTACGTACACAGGTTAGAAATAATATCGACACAAAATCATCTATAGATGATTTTTCGAGATATGTGCCTGCTGTTTCCGTTTATGCGCTTAATGCTTTTGGTGTAAAAGGAAAACATAATTTCAGGGATCGCACTGTAATTTTTGTAAGTGCATCTATTATATCAAATATAGCAGTCTTCGGACTCAAATCGGTTACCCATGTTAGGCGACCTGATAACAGTTCTGACGATTCTTTCCCTTCAGGACATACTTCGGCAGCTTTTGTGGGCGCCGAGTTTTTATGGCAGGAATATAAAGATGTGTCCGTGTGGTATGGGATTGCAGGTTATGCTGTAGCATCAGGAACAGGTATCTTCAGGATCGTAAACGACAGGCATTGGTTTACAGATGTTGCTGAAGGTGCAGGTATAGGAATATTGAGTACCAAAGCAGCCTATTGGTTACACCCCTTTGTAAACAGAGTACTATTTGGTAATAAAGAGAAAAAAAGAACAGCCTTATTAATGCCGTTTTACAATGGTGAACAGGCTGGTGGCAGTTTTGTTATGCAGTTTTAACAACTATCTATAGAGTAAAATTATACCCTTCATAATAACCAATACTATGAAAACAAACATTACCCTCATTTTTTTGATGTGTTTCGCGCTTGCCTTTCCCCAGCAACAGCCTGAGGGTAAGTCCGTATCACATACCTTCTATGCTATTGGCAATACAGGAAACAATAAAGGAAATAACAATGCGCTTACTGCTCTTGGTAGCCTTCTTAAGAATAGCGACAAAAATACCAGCGTCTTGTTTTTAGGCAATATAGCAACTCCAAAAGGCTTTAGCATTGACGATCCCATAGCTACAGCAGACCTTACGGGTCAGCTTAATCTCATTAAAGACTTTAACGGAACTACGATATTTATTCCCGGAAAAGACGACTGGAAGCAAGGTCTTAAAGAGTTGAATGAAGAACAAAAATTTATTACATCCGCCCTTAAAAACAAAAATGCTTTCCAGCCGGAAGGCGGTTGTGGTATGGAAAAAATAAAAGTAAATGCCGATGTAGACCTGTTATTGCTTAATTCGCAATGGGCACTAATAGACTGGGATAAATATCCCGGAATAAATGATGACTGCTCACTGAAAACCAAACAGGCTTTTTATACCGAGATTGAACATGAAATTGTAAAAAGCGAGGGCAAAACAGTTATTATAGCCATGTACCACCCTATTGCTACATATGGTAATTATGGCAACTCTTATTCTTTTGGTATAAATCCACAGGATCTGGCAAACAAATACTACAAGGAATTCAGCGATAAGTTGCTTACCATTGCACAGCGCTTTAACAACATTGTTTTTGTATCAGGGCACGAAAATAATCAACAGTATATTGTAAAATATAATGTTCCTATAATTGTAAGCGGTGCGGCAAAGACAACATCAAATGTAACAGACGGGCCGGGCAGCAAATTTTCTTCCCGTGAAACAGGATTTACTAAAATAACTGCCTATACCGATGGCTCAATGGATGTTGCCTTTTACGGATCTTCAAACAATTTTACTTCGCCGTTGTATGAATCAGAAGTTTTTAAAGCTAACGTAGTAAAAACTTTTCCTGATTTTAATGAACGTGCCACTCCTCAATATGTTTATAAGTCTATATATACAGAAGAAGAACTCAATCATTCTTCTGCCTTTAAAGCGCTATGGGGCAAGCATTACAGAAGTGATTACACTACTCCTGTAAAAATGAAAGCGGTTTTGTTAGATACATTATATGGAGGGCTTACACCTGTGCGCAGAGGTGGAGGACACCAAACCAATTCCTTAAGACTTGAGGACAAACAAGGCCGGGAATATGCCTTGCGTAATGCTAAAAAAAGTGCCTTGCGATTTATTCAGTATTTTTTATTTAAGACCCAATACTTAGGTCCTGATGTTGCCGATACTTATTTTATAGACTTGTTACAGGATTACTGGACAACAGCAAACCCTTATGCATCGTTAACTGTGGCCGATTTAAGTGATGCCATTGCTATATATCATGCTAACCCTCAGTTATATTATATACCTAAGCAAAAAGCGTTAGGCGAGTATAATGAAGATTTTGGCGATGCAGTATATTTTATTGAAGAACAGGCACGTGATGGCTGGGGCAGCTTTGATGGCTTTGGTAAACATGATAAAATAATTGGTACCGAAGACCTTATTGAAAAACTGGAACGAAAAGACAAAGTTGCTATAAATGAATCACTGTACATTAGAAGCAGGCTTTTTGATAATGTTATAGGCGATTTTGACCGTCACCATGACCAATGGCGCTGGACAGAAGAAAAACGCGATGACGGAACATTATATTACAGCCCTGTTCCAAGAGACAGGGATCAGGCGTATTCAGATTTTGACGGATTAATAATTGCAGGTATTACAGCACTAAATCCTCCCCTGCGTTTTATGCAACGATACGATGGTAATTATGGATCGGTTAGATGGTTTAACGATGCCGGTGATGATGTAGACCGTGTTGTCCTTAAAAACGACACTGAAGAAGACTGGGTAAGAGAAGCCCGCACTATAAAAGAAAAACTTACTGAAAGTATCGTCAATAATGCGTTTTCTAAATTCCCTGAAGGAACAGATAAAGACAAAGAAGAAAAAATTAAAAAGGCACTTTTAGAGCGTGTTGATAAAATTGAGGATCAATCCCGTTTACTGTACCGTTACCTGAAATCAAGGCTAATGATAACCGGTACAAATAAAGAAGACTGGTTTGTTGTTACCCGTAAACCTGATGGTATTACTAATATAAAAGGCTACCGTGTACAACAAGGCGAAAAAGGTACGTTATTCTGGGATGTAGATTATAACCATAGTGTTACTAAAGAGATCTGGCTATACGGATTAGATGATAAAGATATTTTTGAAGTTACCGGTAATGGCAACCACGAGATCAGTATTAAAATAATTGGCGGACAAAACAATGATATATATCGTATAGAAAACCGTGATAATATAAAGGTATATGACCAGAAATCAAAACCTAATACCTTCGAAGCTCCGGTGGCTAAAGTACTTAGCGATGATTATGACCTGAATACTTACGACTATATGAAAGGCAGGCGCGATCTTAGTCAGATAATGCCTATGCTTGGCTTTAATCCTGACGGTGGCCTTGGTATTGGTGCAGGGTATATGTATACCAAAAATTCGCTTCGCCGTAATCCGTTTACAGCAAAACACAATATAAAAGGACTTTTTTACACTGCAACATCAGGAGTCAACCTTGATTATTCCGGTGAATTTGCTCATGTATTTCAAAACGTAAATTTTGGTGTAAAAGCAGGCTTTACCTCTCCTAACTTTACGTATAACTTTTTTGGTTTTGGCAACAATACGCCAAATTACAAAGATGAAGGTATGGATTACAACCGTGTACGGGTAAGTACTATATATGTTGCCCCATCACTTATATACCGCGGTTATTATGGTAGTGAAGCCGTTTTAACCGTTAAATATGAAAATATAGATGTAGAAAAAACCATAGACAGGTTTATCGATACAGCAGTAGTAAATTCAGAAACTTTTAGCGGACAGAATTTTTACACAGCGGAAGGCTCCTATTCCTACAATAACTTTGACAACAGTGCCAATCCTAAAAAGGGTATCGGGTTTAACATTACAGGTGGGTATAAAGCTAATTTTGAAGAAAGCAGAAGTTTTGGATATCTTATATCAGAACTAAAACTAACTACAAAAATCGATAAACAGGGTATTTTTGTATACGCAACAAAGTTTAAGGCAAAACATTTATTTAACAGTGAATTTGAGTTTTACCAGGCAGCAACTATTGGTGATGGCGACGGACCTCGTGGTTTCAGACAGCAGCGTTTTAGCGGACGAACTGCTTATTACCAAAACTCTGATTTAAGGATTGCATTGGGCAAACTTGCAAATGGATTCATTCCAATATCATTCGGGCTTTATGGAGGTTTTGATTACGGACGTGTATGGGTAGACGACGACAGTTCCCGTACCTGGCATACCTCACAGGGTGGCGGATTATTCTTCAACCTTGCAGGATTTACAACTGCAAACGTAGCCTATTTTAGTTCTAAAGATGGTGGTCGCCTTAACATTGGGTTACAACTCGCATTTTAATAATTTTAGTTTTTAATTGATAGTAGAAAGGGCACGTTTAAAAACGTGCCCTTTCTTATTTATTTAGGTTATAAAAAATATTGCATGTAATTTCTTGTCCTGGTTCAATGTTTTTATAATGAAATGTATCGCATCTTTGTATTGTAAAATTGTGCAATCATGAATAAAGTAAACATTCTATATACAGGCAGGCATCCGGAAATACTGGAAACTGTGTTACGTCTTATCAACAATAACGAAAACTGGGCAGGATACGGCGCAGGCACTAACGAGTCTGCCATTGAACTTTTTATGAAAATAGATTTTGATATTGTTTTGCTGGGATGTGGTATCTCTAAAGAATGTGAAGATAGCCTGAGAGAGACATTTGCTACCCATAATCCGAAATGCAAAATAGTTCAGCATTATGGTGGAGGAAGCGGCTTACTTGCCGGTGAAATATATGAGGCTCTTAGTGCCGCTAATGCATAAAAAAAGCAGCTATTTGCTGCCTTTTACTCATTTACTTTTCTTTGTGAAATATGTATCCACCGTGATATAATACACCGTCTTTAAAATCGCCATCGGCAGTAAATCCGGTATCATCTTTATAATCAATGTGATTACCTGTTATGATATAACTACCCTGATAGGCACTTTTCTTTCCTCCTCTGGCTTCGTCATAACGTCCATCCGGTAATAATTCTTGTCGAATCTTACCATCTTTGGTTACCCACATTCCTGTAAATTGCTCTTTAGATTCCATAACTGTAGAATGATTCGTTTTAGGTTTTATCAATGTGCTTAAAGATATAAGCCCTGCCATTGCTAAGGCTGCTATAATAGATAAGACTACTCCGCTTATCATCATGTAAATTGCTTTCATAAGTTTATTTATAATTGGGTATTAGTAATCGTTTTGTTAATTCAGGCTAATACTATTTGTTATTAATGGTTTTAACCATTCAGGCGTAAAAGGTATTGTTAATGGAACAATGGTAAACGGCGCCGCAAGCAGGAGTTTACAATGCTGAACAAAATCAAGCACATGTGTTTGGGTAAGATGTTTTTCCAATGCCCATTCACCAGACCATGTTTCAAGCACATAATAATCAAGCGGGTTATTGTCAGACCTGAATACTTCATATCGCAGGATACCTTCTTCATGTTTGCTCATATCAGCAAGATAATTCAGGGCATTTTTAAGTTCTGATGATGCTTCACTGTCTTTAGCTGTAAAGCTTACAAGTAATGTTTTTGCAGTAGTTATCAGTGAATTTTCCATAAGATTACTTTTACCTATAATACTGAAACAAAGTTACTTTATGATTATACTATGTTTATTGTAAGATTCACAGTATTGATTATACATTTCAAATAATTTGAATGTAGAAAAGAGAACGGCTCCTGTAAAAGAGCCGTTTTTCATATTAGTTATCAAAGTTTGTTGCTGTGGCTATTTGCCTTACAGCTTCAAGGTCTTTTTGCACTGCCTGAATTTTTAACTCTGCCAGATTATAAGAATCCGGGCCAAGGAAAAGATGTAATGGTGGCTGTTGCATAGCTGCTACTTCAATCATAACAGCAGCTGCTTTATCAGGGTCGCCCGGCTGGTTGTTGTTAATGTCATTTTCGTGTGCTGCCTGTACATCTCTTACCGCTTTATAATCTTCAATAGCATTTTTAGGTGTTGCCAATGATGAACCTTCTAAAAAATTAGTCCTGAAATAACCAGGAGACACTACAGTAGCATGAATACCAAAAGCAGCAACCTCAGCAGAAAGCGATTCTGTAAAACCATGTAATGCAAATTTTGTAGCACAATAGATACCAAAGCCCGGAAAATTACCAGTAAAACCTCCTATAGAAGCTATATTAAAAATATGTCCTGATTTTTGCTTTCTTAATTGTGGCAATGCCTGACGGATTACGTTTAATGAACCAAATACATTTACGTCAAAATTTTGCCTGCTTTCTGCATCGGTAAGTTCTTCAAGTGCACCTACTAATCCGTAACCTGCATTGTTTACTACCACATCAAGGCTTCCGAATTTGGTAATCGCTTTGTTTACTGCTTCGGCAACACTTTGCTCATTAAGAATATCTACTGCAAGCGGTAAAAAATTTGTATTGTTACCTACTGCTTTTTCAAGGTCAGACAAGCTTCTTGAAGTTGCTGCAACTTTGTAGCCTTTGTTTAATAATTTATTTACCAGACTTAGGCCTAATCCTTTAGAAGCTCCTGTAACGAACCATACTTTTTGATTTGAATTTTCCATTTGATCTATTTGATTTTAATTGTTGTTATTTGATGTAGCAAAGTTATAGCAGATACAAACCGTTGTTATTGTGCCATCCAAAGCAATAATTGCGTAAATCAAACAAACAATTTTAATCGAATATTTTGAAGTCATATAAGCTAAGACACTCCTAACCTAATTATAAAAGCCGCTATATATAGCGGCTTTTATAATTAGGTTAGAATAATTTTATTATGCTGATATCTGGTATATAAGTGTATCAACGTCAAAATTAGAGTTGGCTTTTACTATGGTTCCGTTTTCGAGATAATATATATCGCAAAAACCAATCTCAACAGATGTCCCTTCAGCAATAATATCTTCATCAATGCATTCAAGCACTCCTTTATATGTACCTCTTTCAATTCCCTGTACTATTACCAGGTTATCGTGAGCTATAAGATTTTTAATTTCAAAGGTCGCATCAGGAAACATATTAAACCTGTTTTGCCATGAAAGCATCACAGATGTTTCTCCTGTAGTGGTAACGTTAAACGGAATGTCTAGCCACTCACTTTGTTCATGGCTTAATGCATTAAGGTATTCAAAGTTTCTTTCGTTAACAGCATTATACAATCCCTGTATAACCGCAGCATTCTGTTCGTTTTTCATTTCACCTTATTTTAATCGGTTGGACTCTTGTTTGGACGATACAAAACTACTATCAATAAACAAGGTAATTATTGCATAATACAAAGTATTGATTACACATTTCAAACAAAAAACAAAACAGCCGCTTGTTTAAGCGGCTGTTTTTATAAGTAACATTTTATTTTTTCAAAAGATCATCAACCGCTTTTTTAAGTTGTTGGTCTACGCCTGAATTTGTTTTACCGGGCTCATTCTTAACTTTAATATCCGGCTCAAGCTGAAAGTTTTCCATCAGTTTACCTTCTTTAATAGTACGCATACCTATTTGAGGAATACCGAAAATAGTTTTGCCATCTATCATTTTTTCCCACCATACAGCAGTACCTGTTCCCGGTACCGGCATACCAATAAGTTTACCTATTTCAAGTGCTTTATAGGTATAAGGGAACATGTGTGCATCAGAATAATTACCTTCGCTAATAAGCACTACCGATGGCTTCTGCCATTTAAACAAGGGTTCAGATCCCATGTTCTTCTGTCCTCTTGGTTCAAAACTCATATATGGTTTCCCACTTAAAAAAGTAGCGAGGTCATCGTGCAGCCAGCCGCCGCCATTAAAACGCGTGTCTACAATAAGGGCTTCACGGTCATTATATTTGCCTAATGCCTTCTCAAATACCTGGCGGAAACTCTGTGAATCCATACCTGTCACATGTACATATCCCAGACGTCCACCTGATAGCCTTTCAACATCTTTCTCCCTGTTTTTTACCCAGCGTTCATAAGCGAGCCTGTTCTCCCTGCTAAGCGTTATAGGCTCAATAACCTCATTCCAATGTTTCCCCGATTTTGGATCAAACACACTAATAAGTGTCTTTTTATCAGCTCTTCTATTCAGCAGAGCATAATAATTTTGTGCAGAAGTTATCTTAACATCTTCAATAGCCTCTATAATATAGCCATCTTTTATTTTTTGCTTCGCTTTAAGCAACGGACTCTTATCCATAACCTCAGCAATTCTTACTCCATCACCTGTATAGCTATTGTCTATGTAAATGCCTAAAGAAGCAGTAGTATCATTTGCCTTGTTTGGTTCAGGACGATAGCGCCCTCCTGTATGCGATGCATTGGCTTCGCCTAACATCTCTCCTAACAGGTCAGCAAAATCTACAGAGTTATTAATGTAAGGTAAAAATTTAGCATACTCTTTTTTGTAGAAATCCCAGTCAACACCATGCAGGTCTTCAAGATAAAATTTCTTTTTAAACTGTCTCCAGGCGTGCTCAAACATATAGCTACGCTCGGCAGTTTCGTTAAGATTCATTTCACTTGAAAAATTAACCGATTCCTTTTTAGCGTCTTTCAGGTTAATCTTTAAAAGTTTACCGTCTTTATCAATAAGGAAAAGATTCTCTTCTTTTTTATCGAGAGCAATCTTAGAGTCTTCACTGTTAAGATTTACAAACAACTTTGTTTCTTTTTCCCTGAATTTAGTACGCCAAAGATTTGTACCTTCCTCAAAACGGGTAAGGTAATAGATGTTTTCAGCGTCTTTATCAACTACGAAATCAGACAATCTTGACGAATGTATCGTTAGTTTCTCTTTTCTGTCCTGAAGCCCTTCAAAATCTATTTTTACAGGTTTAACAGGTTCGTCTTTTTCCTCTTCTTTTTTGTCTTTATCTTTTTTATCAGATGTTTTTTCTTTGCCTTTGTCTTTATCCTTATCGTCTTTTTTGGCATCTTCCTGCTCTTTCCACAAAGCATACTCGGCTTTATTAAGCTGGAATTTTTTATGCGCAGCTTCCGTCAGGAATATAGCGTATACATCACTTTCAGATCCCCAGCTACCATGCGAACGGTAGCCTTCTTTATCCGATGCCCAATACACCATTTCTCCATTCATACCAAATTTAGGCTGTTGGTTATTATAGCCACTTTCACTAAGGTTTATAGGCATCTTACCATCAGTAACATTTAAAAGGCCAATATCTGTGTTCCAGCGTTCGTAAGCAAAATAAGTTACCAATAACCATTTACTATCAGGAGACCAGGTGTAATATTGATCACCATCACTATAAGAATAATTAAACTTTCCGGCTAACACTGTCCTCACATTACCTGAAGCCCTGTTAAGAATCCTAATAGTAGTTCGTTCTTCTAAAAAAGCGATCTCTTTACCATCAGGCGAATATTGTGCCTGAAATGACTCTTTGCCCGAACTTACCACTGTAGTTTCTTTTAACTGAGAGGCATCAAAAAAATATTTTTCTTCTTTATTTACAAGCGTAGTTTCATAAATATTCCAACATCCTGCACGTTCACCGGAATAAAGTAATTTCCTTCCGTCAGGGCTAAACTGTACATCACGTTCCTGATCGGGTGTATTGGTAATTCTTTTGGTTTGTCCAAACTCCACCGATGTTACAAACACTTCGCCATGCACTACGAAGGCTAATTCTTTACCATTAGGTGAAACTGAAAATTCAGTGGCATCTTCACGAACCGGCTGCATAACTTTTTCGTTATACCTTTCATCGCTTTGCAATACTATTGCCACTTTATGAGGCTGCCCGCCATCTGTCTGAGTGTATATCTCACCATCCCAGGTATAGCAAAGCGTTCCGTTATCAGAACGGCTAAGAAAACGAACAGGATGTTTAGTAAAATTAGTTACCTGCTGCGCGTTACTTTCTTTATTGTTAGTAAGGCTTGCTTTCCAAACATTAAAAGTGCCATTTCTTTCACTAAGAAAATAATACGAACCATTGCTGCCAAATACAGGATTACGTTCTTCAACATTACTTTCTGTTACGGGATAATATTGTTTCTCTTTTGTATTATATAACCAAAGGTCTCGCGTAACTGCAGAAGTCTGGTGTTTTCTCCACGGGTCTTCATATCCTTTTTTATCATGGAAGAAAAGCCATGTGCCATCAGGGCTGTAAGTAGCCATTTCAGCAGGAGTAGATATAACGCGCTTTTCCTGTCCACCCGCTATATTTATCTCATATAATTCCGATAATACAGCTGTAGGAAACACCGATGAAGCAACATCATCAAGTCGCGACGAAGTAAAAATTACCTTATCGCCAGATGGAGAAAAATCAGTTGGTATATCGTCAGCTGAATGATAGGTAAGCCTTTTTGCAACCCCTCCCGCAGATGGTATTACAAAAACATCTTTATTACCATAACGCATTGATGAAAATGCAAGCTGTTTACCATCATTGCTCCAAACAGGATCTGCATCGTATGATTCATGGATAGTAAGCCGTATTGCCTCACCACCCGTTGTAGTTACTTTAAAGATATCTCCCTGATAAGAAAAGGCTATTTGAGAACCATCGGGGGATATTGCTGCATTACGAAGCCATTTTGGAGCTGTATTGAGATTAGACTGTGCATAAACACTGCTAAAAGCGAGTAACACAATGAAATATAATTCTTTACGCATAGAAAAGGTTATTGGTGAGTTATCACAAATATAAACCTTTTCTAAAAGTACTGTAAATAAATACTTTAATTTACGGCTCAACCGCATATTTATAAGTCTAATGAACTAAGACTTACAGCTCATGTAAAATGTTTGATTCCAAAATGAATTAACTGTAGTGCAAGATTAGCCAAAAGGTAATCTTTATATATATAGGTAGTGTTTATCTGTGAAGCTATTTTGTCAAAAAGTGAAGTAACATCACATTGTTGTAATTTTCCCAAAGGAAAAGGACCATATCCATTCTGGTAGAATAATGGAAAGGTTCTCAGGCTGTCTTTAACCTGCATGGGCAGCTGATCTTCTTTAACTGAAAATACAAAGCCATTATCCATATCTGCGGGAATTTCAGCAGCTGAGGGATCTAAAAGCAACAGTGAGCTTTTGTCCGGTGTATTTATAAGGCAGAAGGTATACCAGCCGGAATTATGGATAGCAGCAGCCTGAGGCAGCCTGTATATCTGGTAATGTAGGTTAAACATAACACATATCTCTTACTAATATTTTCATTATACATCATTTTATAGTAAGCCTAACTTACACTACAAAGGTATCTGAATGCTTCTCTTTACAATTATACGCATCAAACCAAAGGTTACGTTTTTCAAACACTAAAAAAAGACAGTACAGTTTTAAATTGTTTGAATTATACAATCTTTCCTTTGGTTTTTGCATATCTTTATAATAGGTTCGGAATTACTTTTGTAAAACAAAAAATAATCCAATCACTTCTTAAAACATTATAAATCATGGCAAAGACAGAAACACTTGAAGATTTATACCAGCAAAAATTCAACTGGATGCCGGAAGGCCTGCAAAAAGACCTTGGCCACTTTAATGTTTTCAGACATGAAGATTGTATAGGTCCCGGTAAGGAGCCTATAAAATATACCCGCAGGGATTATTATAAGATTGCCCTTATACGCGGTCACTACATTTATCATTACGCCGATAAGAGTTTTGAAGTAAATGGCACTACCCTGTTATTCTTCAACCCAACTGTACCATATACCTTTGAGGCTATAACTCCCGACACCACCGGTTTTTTCTGCATCTTTAAGGAATCGTTTTTTAGCGAGCACATGCGCGGCAGCCTTAAAGACCTGCCAATGTATATGCCCGGCGCAAGTCCTGCCTACGTATTAGATGCCGGACAGGATGAATACATTGCCAACGTATTTGCTAAAATGGAAGAAGAAATGAAAGGAGATTATCAGTTCAAGTTTGATTTGATACGAAACTATATCATGGAAATGGTGCATTATTCTATCAAAATGCGACCAACAGAAACACTATATACCCACATAGATGCCAATTCACGTATTACTGCTGTATTTACCGAATTATTAGAGAGACAGTTTCCTATTGAATCTCCTGCACAGCAATTTGCCCTACGCAGTGCTAAAGATTTTGCAAGCCAGCTTAATGTACACGTTAACCATCTTAACCGCGCCATAAAGCTTACAACAGGCAAAACAACCTCAGCACATATCTTTGAAAGATTACTTAGTGAAGCTAAAGCGCTACTAAAACATACAGATTGGAATATATCTGAAATAAGTTATGCATTGGGGTTTGATGAATCGGCACATTTTAACCACTTCTTTAAAAAGTTTACTGACGCTACACCATCATCATTCAGAAGTTAAACACTAAGATTTATAAATTAAAAAAGGACAGCTCCTATAGAGTCGTCCTTTTTTAATTTACTATTAACGGCTATTAAGGCACTTGTGTACCTGCAGCGTTTTTATTCGACTCACTTGCTGCTCCTGTATCTATAATTGTATCATTATCTTTTACAATAGTATCTATAGGGCTTTCAACAGCTGCGCCGTTATTTAATGTATCTGCTTCCGTAGTATTGGTTTCGGCATCAGTTTTTTTGTCACCGCATGAAGTAAGGCTAAGCCCTGCAACAAGTACCGAAATCATTAGCGTATTTCTTAAAAAAGTAGTTTTCATAAGTCTCTTTATTTAGTTGGAGTTCTGTTATATCTAAAGGTAAGACTTATAATGTTGTGGTTTTCTTAGGGCTTTATTAAAAAAATCCCAATTGTATGTATTAAAAAAGGGCAGCTAAAGCTGCCCTTTAATTATGGTTTTTTAACCGTAACGGTATCTGTAGTAACAGAAATAGTATCTTTAGTACCATCTGCATTTACTTCAGTTTCTGTAGTAGTAACAGAATCTCCATCAGTTACTGTAGTTTCAGTTTCCTCGGTTTTAATCTCTGTGTCTTTTTTGCATGATGTCATAGTAAGACCTCCTGTAAGTACAGCTGCTAAAAGCAGGCTTCTAAATGTAATTTTCATATCTATTTGTTTTAATGGTTACATAAGGGCATAAAAAAAGGCAGCCTAAGCTGCCTTTAACATTATTGTACTTTCTTAACAGTATCTGTAACTGTAGTATCCTGAGCTGTGCCCGGAGCGTCTACTTCAGTTTCAGTTGTTGTAGTAGCTGTATCGCCTTCAACTGTAGTTTCCGTTTCAGTAGTAGTTTCTGTTTCTTTACCTTTGCAAGATGTCATAGTAAGACCTCCTACAAGAACTGCTGCTAAAAGCAGGCTTCTCAATGTGATTTTCATGATGTTTCTCTATTAAAATGATTAGTGATAGGGTCAAATATAGGAATTTAACAATTCAAATATCTTAAGATTTTATTAAAAATTGATTTTCAAATTGTTAGTTCTACTTTAAAAACTCAAACTTATCCTTATTAATCCTGTGCTCACGAGCCAGTGTATCTTTCATTCTCTTTAGATGATATTCAGAAATTACCCAACTCATAGGGAACGACATATCTTCTTCCTCTCCTTTTTTAAAGGTTGTTTTATACAAACTGTAGTTTATATATGACGTAATAGTATCGCTATTAAAATTTTCTCTGAAATACTCCCTCAATACTTCATTGCCAAAGCCAGTACCTGTATCAGATGTTTTAAGCACGGTAAGCAATGGTGTTGCAAGGTCATTGGTAAGTGGATGTATCCTGCCAGACGGTTTTTTCTTCGTGTCAGAATTGGTTAGGTGCAGTATATGAAACGTAAACCTGTCGTAAGACGGATTGCCTTTTTTCATAGCCATATACGCTTTTAATTGTTGAAGGAACTCTAAAGTTGTACCGGCACCCGAGTTATCATAATATCCTCCGTCTACAAAATACCTGTCATGAATTTTTCCTGCTGGCGATACAAAAGGGAAGCGCGAACTTAGCACTGCTGCTGTACTATATCGTATATCTGCTTTATGATCTTTCTTTTTAAGGCTGTCCACAAGCGACAATACATCGGTACGATACCATTTTAGCTTTTCTTTTTTAGGGATTATTGGGCTTATTACCCCCGGATAGCTGTTATCTACCTGTGTGGTATTAATAAAGAGTAATGGGAGACTACCCGAAAAATCATATACTTTAGATAATGGCCTGCCATAATAATGTGGTATTACAGTATCATATTTTGGAAGAACTTCATCTTTTGCAGGACTTTCTGAAAAACTCCTCTCCAGTGCATCTGCCCTGTTGTCTAAATTTAGCGGAATTATATACTGAAAAACATCAGGGCCTAAAAGCCTTGCCAGCGTAAAAGTTAAAAAATCTTTACGAAAAAAGCTGTCACTGTATTTTCTATACTCTTTTATGCCTTTTTCTTCATCAGCCTTTAAAAGTGCATAAAACGCAGTATTACCTATTGTTCCGCCGGAAGCACCTGCAAGACAAAGTATATGCTCCTTGAAAGAATTAATAGAATCGCATGTTACGCTCCTGTCCTGCAAATCACACAGTACACTACTTGACCACTGCCCTGCCCTGGATGCTCCACCATCAGACAAAACAATGTATATGTCAAATTTCTTGTCGGGATTTTTTATATAAGTACTATCGCTATCCATCAGCTTCATACGTTTTAAAAACCAGTCATTTAAATACTTATCGGTAGAAGGACGGTCTTTCATGTAGGTAAAATCAGGATCGGCAGCAATAGTGCGCACGTTGTATGGATCATGGATTGCCCCGATAATGAATGCCCATATATAGATAAACAGGAAAAAGTTAATCCTTGTCCTAATGTTTATCATGGTTATAATATTGGACAATCCTATAATAATACCCATAGCCAATAATGCAAAAGCAAGCGATCCCATAAAACAGGCTATTACTATAGATACTATTCCGCACAAATACATTCCTATCGCAATCATGGCAAAACCGGTAAACAGTTTAAAACCCCACTGCTCCGCCCCTATAAAGTCTTCCCTTATTTTTAGGAAACTCATTATTTTAGTCATGCTGTTTTGCGGATAGCTATCGTTTTTCATCCTTGCTCTGTCTATGCTTTCCCTTCTTTTAATGAAGAAGTAGACAGCAATGCATTCCAGTATAAAAAACAGGAGCATGTATGTAGTTAGCCAAAAGATATGCCTGTTTGTGCCATTACTAACATTCCCTTCTGCATATTGTATAATAAAAGTAATAATCACAATAGTATAGATTACAGAGACTCCAATAGCTACAATACGTTTCCATAGTGGGGCATTTTGTTTTACAGCCGCATTCAAGAAGAAATAAAAACAGTTGTGTATCGCTATGAATAGTACAAGCCACCAACCATCGAGCGTAGGTGAAGCTGTCGGCAGACTTATAATAGCTGCCTGAAGGCATACAAAACAGTTAAAGGCTATAAGCCTTGGTGTATGCTTTTGTAATCGGGTAGTATATACAATAAGAGCTCTTTGTTTTTCATCAAGAGCAGTCATATCTACCGGATTTTTATCATATTTATTTTGCTGCTTAATATAACTCAGCATCCTGCCGCTATACCATAATATAACCGACCACAGTACGCACCCCGCAATAGTACAAAAAGCAGGAAACAAATTTTCGCCGGCCTGTATCACTACATCTATACCCTGGTCTACAACAATAAGCAGGTAATATATGGCCATAACCGATAATATACCGCCGATGTTAAGCCATAGCGATTTTAGAAAAACAGAAACATATCTCATAACAAATGTAGTACGGTTTTTAGTAGGATAAAATAAATTTAATTGTATGCTCCCAAATATAAATATTCTGCCGATAAGCCAATTACGGGATAACCGTAAACATTGTAAGAAATAAAAAAGACAGCCTTTTGAGCTGTCTTTTTACTACAAATTTAGTTGTTTAATCCCCCATAAAGGAGCCATCACCTATAATTGTTTTCTTTAGAGTTATTTTTCTCTTTCTTATTTCTTTAGAATTTATAACATAAACAATTTTCCTTTTAGACCCTATTAAAATATCAATAAAAGGAATTCTAAGTCCATATTTTGTAATGAATTTAAAATCAATAATCTTATCCTTATTTTTTTTGAAAAATTCTCTTCTATTAACTTCTAAATTAAATCTTTCAGGAATTTGATCATTTTGGAATGTCATAAAATATATCATCCTTCTATCAACAGTTGTAAAATAATACTCATTTTCGAAGCCATTCCCATAAACCCGATAGGTAAAGCTGTCTTGTTTTAAAACCAAATCAGCATCTGATTCTTCCAATAATAAAAACAACGTGTCCTGCGATTTTAAATAGTCAATATCCTGGCTGTAAAGGTTAAGAGAACATATCATTATAAGAAAAATAACTAGCTTCATAATTGCATATAAACATTTAACTTAGAAAAGACAGACTTTAGTGCTGTCTTAATAAAACAATTTACATTTCAGCAAATCCAATATCAGTAATAAATGCTTTTTTCAAAATTAAATTTCGTTTACTCAAAGATTTTTCATCAATAATGAAAACGACCTTACCTTTTAATCTCACATCCAATAAATCAACAAAAAAATATTTAATTCCAATTGAATCGATAAAATCAGCAGTAACAATATTGTCGATTTTTTTTCTCAGAAAATTTTTCCTTTTTATTTTAAGACCATTTTCATTAATATCGGTAGTTATTATGATTGTTTGGTGCTGTTTATCAGTTGAAGTAAAATAATAGTTATTAAAAGCTTTATCTTTAAATGTATTCAATTCAAATTTTTGAAACTTAGTCATTGTAGTTATACCTAAAGGCGTATTAATTTTTTTAAGTACAATATAAATTGTATCCTGCGATTTTAGATAATCAATATCCTGACTATATAGGTTAAATGTTATGAATAAAAGAAAAATAATTAGCTTCATAATTGCTGTAAAAATTTAAAAATTAATCACTAAAATAAGAGCCATTAGCAATAAGGGTCTTTTTTAAGGTTATTTTTTTATTTCGTATTTTATCTAAATTGACTAGATATATAGTTTTATTCATGTTTCCTTTTAAATATCTATAAAAGATATATACAAACCATTCTTGGCAATAAAATTAAAATCTATAATCTTATCCTTATTTTTTTTTAAAAAATTTTCTCCTATTAACTACTAAATTTGATTTTCCGGGAATTTGATCATTTTGAAACGTTATAAAATATATCGTCTTTTTACTTTTATCTGTAAAATGATATTGATTTTCATAAATATTGCCATTAACACGATAACTAATGTCATCTTGTTTTATAACTAAATTAGGTTCTGATTCTTTTAATAAAAGATATAGAGTATCCTGCGACTTTAAGTAATCGATATCCTGGCTTTAAAGGTTAAACGAAAGAAACAATAGTATAAAGAGTATTCTCATAGTTGCCATAAATATAAAAAAATTACATATAAAAGACAGCCTTTTGAGCTGTCTTTAGTTATATATATATGGATTTTAATTATCCTTTAAAACCACCATCTATATTAAGGCTTGCACCGGTTATATAACCTGCTTCAGGGCCTGCAAGGAAAGATACAAAAGCTGCAATTTCATCTACATGTGCATATCTGCCTACAGGAAGCTGTGTTCTCAAGAAATCTGCAAATGGTCCATCTTCAGGGTTAAGATCGGTGTTTACCGGGCCTGGTTGTACGTTATTAATGGTAATTCCCTGTGGACCAAGATCTCTTGATAATGCAGTTGTTAAACCTTGTATTGCTGCTTTACTAGCTGCATAGGCAGATCCGCCTTCAAAAGGAACACGTGTAGCGTTTGTACTACCTATAGTGATAATACGGCTTCCGCTAACCATGTGTTTTATTGCTGCCTTAATAGCTACAAATACAGAACGAACGTTAATGTCAAAAGTTTTGTCAAAATCCTCAAGGGTAAATGTATCAAGGGTTCCCATAAGGGCAACACCTGCATTATTTACAAGGATATCAATTTTACCTAATCGGGCTACTGTAGTCTCTACAGCAGCAGCAACCGATTGAGCATCTGCTGCGTCAGCTTGTATTGCTAAAGCCTTACGACCTGTAGCTTCAATTTCTTTTACAAGAGCTTCAGCACTCTCTTTACCCGATACATATGTAAAAGCTACATCTGCACCGTCCTGGGCTAATCTTCTAACTATTCCTGCTCCTATTCCACGGCTTCCGCCTGTTACTAATGCGATTTTATTTACTAAAGTTGACATGATAAATAAGTATTAAATTATTAATGTATTATTTGATTTTTTTAGAGTAACCGTTTCATTGGTTTTTCTGTTACAAAGTTGCAACAGATACCCACCTCAAAACATTGATTCAAAGCAGAAAAAAATCTTGATCTATGTCAACAAAATAAAATCATAAAAAACTCCTGAGAATATCAGGAGTTTAATTTACATATATCATTTTTTTGAAGCGTGATTGCGCACACGGCTAAGTGTTTCGGGCGAAAGCCCCAAATAGGAAGCTATCATGTGCTGCGGCACTCTGTTGATGATGTCAGGATATGTTTTTATAAATTCATGGTATTTTTCTTCGGCAGTATAGCTGTTACCCATGTGGATACGATTCTGCAAAACCACAAAACTGCGCTCCAGTAGATTACGCTGAAATGTATTATATCTGGGAATAGCTTCTAACAGGTCTTCAAAATCGCCTTTTGGAATAAGAATTACTTCACTATCCTCCAGCGCTTCTATATTAAACTTTGCAGGCTCTTCATATATATAACTATAACGGTCTCCGGCCCACCAGTTTTCCGGAGAAAACTGAAATATATGTTCCTGCCCTTTTTCATCTACTCTGAATGTGCGTACAAGTCCTGTAGATACAAAAGCATTATAGCGCCATACATCGCCTTCCTGCAACAGATATTGTCTTCTTCGTAGTTTCTTAAGGCGGCATACCTGCTCTATACTTACTATATCATCAGGAGTGAGTTCAATTTTGCCTGTCAAATATTTAATAAAGTTGTCAAACATATAGTGGTAATCTTTTATGTAAATATATCTACAAATTTTTATTGTACATGACTGCTATGCAAATTTACTCTATATCGTTATTTTTTCAATGACCTGGTATATATAGTCCCAATAAATTCAGCATTTTAGGCTGAGGGTATAAAATTTGCCTGTTAGGGTATATTCTCTTTCTTGTCCCAGTTCAATGCACAGGGTGATAAGAGAAAGTAATTTTACAGTATCAAATTAAAACATATATAATCATGGAAAATACAATTTTAGGCATCCACCATATAACAGCTATTGCTGGCGATGCAAAAAGAAACTTCAATTTTTATGCAAACATCTTAGGTTTACGGTTTATCAAAAAAACAGTAAACTTTGATGATCCGGGAACATACCATTTTTATTTTGGTGATGAAATAGGAAGCGCAGGAACCATACTTACTTTCTTCCCTTGGGGTGAAGGAATACCACAAGGCAGAAGAGGATCCGGCATGGCAACTGAAATTGGATACTCTGTGCCTAAAGGAAGTCTTGAATTTTGGATTGAGCGTTTCGAAAAATACAATGTTATCTACAACAAACCTGCTGAGAAATTTGGCGAAAGATATCTAACATTCCTTGATCCGGACGGATTGAAACTGGAATTGATTGAGCAAAATACTCCTGATACCCGTAAACCTTGGGAAACAGATGAGATTAAAGCAGAACATGCTACAAGAGGTTTTCATAATGTAACGATTACACTTAACAGCATTACAGGTACAGCAGGTGTACTTACCGATATTTTTGGTTATAAACTTATCTCTCAGGAAAGTAACCGCTACCGTTATGCAACTGAAAATGTTGAGCAGGCAGCAATTGTAGACTTGGTAGAACTTCCTTCAGAAAAACTTGGCCATGTTGCTAATGGAACCGTTCACCACGTTGCCTTTAGGGTTAAAAATGATGAAATATTAATGCACTTCCGTGAAAAAGTAGTTGCTGCAGGATTAAACATTACTCCGCAGATAGACAGACAATATTTCCACTCATTATACTTTAGAGAACCGGGAGGGGTATTGTTTGAAATCGCTACCGATAATCCGGGCTTTACAATAGACGAAAAATTGGAAGATCTTGGTAAAGGCCTTAAACTGCCTGCACAATATGAATCCCGCAGAGAAGAAATTGAAGCTCATTTAGTACCTATTAATTAATTTTTAAAATTATGGAATTTCAACCCTTAAAATATATATACAAACCATCTGGCAATCCTGAAGCATATACTTTATTACTGCTTCATGGTACTGGTGGCGATGAAAACGATCTTATGTCACTTGCCTCTAATGTCAGCAATACGGTAAATGTACTTAGTGTTCGTGGTAATGTAGACGAAAACGGTATGCCGCGTTTCTTTAAACGATTAGGCATGGGCATTTTTGACGAAAAAGATCTTGATTTCAGAACTGATGAGCTTGTAGCTTTTGTTAGAGACATCGCTGTAAAAGAAGGCTTTGACAGCAGTAAGGTTATTGCATTGGGTTACTCTAACGGTGCCAACATTGCAGGTGCAGCCTTGGTTAAATATCCAGACTTTTTAGCGGGAGCTATCTTATACCGACCAATGCAGCCGTTCAGCAAAATTGAAGATGCTGATAAAGCACAAATGTGTAAACCTGTATTTTTCAGTTCCGGTAAGGCCGACCCTACTATTCAGCCATTTGCTACACCAAAGTATGTACAGCTTTTAAAAGACAGAGGCTTTAAGGTTGATTTTCACGACCTGCCAACAGGCCACAACCTGACGATGGAAGATGTTAAACTATCGGCAGAATGGCTGAACGAAAATTTTAAATAATGGAAAGTTTTGCTGTAACAAGAGTCTATGCTGACATTAATGGGCACAGCCATTTTAAAGATATTGAAATACCGCTTAATGACAATGGTGAAATTGGATTTCTGTCGGATGCTCAAAAAGCGGGTACAATTATCTTTAGGAAAGTGATTAGCCAGTACGATTATAATTTTCATAATGCCCCTGCAAAGCAGTACATATTGCTTATGGATGGCGTAATAGAGATTGAAACTTCATTAGGCGATAAACGCACTTTTAGTGCCGGACAGGTTTTACTAATGGAAGATACAACAGGACGAGGCCATCGCACCAAAAATATTTCAACAGAGATGCGATCTTCTGTTTTTGTAACACTTTGATTATTATTTCTTTTTACCGAAAAAGGGACAGCGTACAAAAAGCCGTCCCTTTTTTATTATAAAAATCAGTAACTTTAGCCTACAATAAAACAAATACGATATGTCAAACATCGGACAAATAATAGAAGAGCGCCCAAGCGATATTGGCAATTTTCTTGTTGGGAGATTACTTCCCTTTAGAGAAAGACGCACTGTAGGCCCATTTGCCTTTATAGACCATATGGGGCCGGTAGCGCTTAACGATCATGAAAACCTGGATATAGGTCCGCATCCGCATATAGGACTTTCAACATTAACTTACCTTTTTGAGGGTAGCATTATGCACCGCGACAGTTTGGGCACTGAAGTTGAAATTAAACCCGGACAGGTAAACTGGATGACTTCCGGTAAAGGAATTGTACACTCAGAACGCACACCCGATCATCTTCGCCATTCTGATAAATCATTACATGGTTTACAAATATGGGTGGCATTACCAAAACATCTTGAGCAAATGGATCCATCTTTTGCCCATATAGAGGAAGACGGTATGCCAACATGGAAAATAGGCAGTGTATCTGCAAAATTAATTGCAGGAGAAGCTTTTGGAAAAAAATCTGATGTGCCTGTATATAGCCCTTTATACTTTATAGAACTCAAAAGCACTGTAAAAGAATCACTAAAAATAGGTAATGATCTTTATGGGGAAAGCGGTTTGTATATACTGGAAGGCAGTATTGAAAGTGAGGGAAATGTTTTTGAGCCTAAGCAGCTTTTAGTTGCTAAAGATTCTTCAATATGCGAATTCACAATGAACGAAAATACTACTGTTTACATTTTTGGTGGAGAAGCTTTTCCGGAACCGAGGCATATTTACTGGAACTTTGTAGCCACCACACCGGAACTTATAGAAGATGCAAAAGAGCGCTGGACTGCACAAACATTTCCTAAAGTACCGGGAGAGACAGGTTTTGTGCCGCTGCCTCCACAGAACCCTAATTTTAATATCAAAAAATAAAGAACTACTTAATGGAAATAAAACATTCTGACGATGGTACTAAAGGTTATTTCAGTGCTAAGGAAGGCGATATAAAAGCAGGCATTATGACCTATGTTTGGGAAGGCGACGATAAGTTTATTATAGAACATACTGAAGGTAACCCTGACTTTAAAGGAATAGGATTGAAATTACTTAATGAAGCAGTAACCTTTGCCCGCGAAAACAATAAGAAGATAATTCCGCTTTGTCCTTTTGCGAAAAAAATGTTCGATCGTATGCCCGAAATTCATGATGTATTAGCGGCATAACCATTTGTAATTTAGTATAATATTATAAAAATCATAGGGTTGATTGTTTACCTTTAAGGAAAACCACAACCCTATGATTTTTTTAGTGCTTATAAATACCGTGATTTTTATTATGATGTCGTTCGTCCATGTATATTGGGCAATTATGGGCAACTTAGGTAGAAGCGGTGTCCTCCCTACTCTGCATGATGGCAATCCTGTAATAGAACCCGGTGTTCTGGGCACATTTTTAATAGCTGCTTTTCTTGGTATTTGTGCTTTTATAACCATAGGCAGCCTTGATATTTATGACGCATTAATACCTCACGACGTAATTAAATATGCAACATTCGTAATAGCGATAGTATTTCTAATCAGGGCAATTGGCGATTTTAAGTTTGTCGGCTTCTTCAAAAAGATAAAAGGAACTGTATTTGCACAAAAAGATAACAGATATTATTCCCCACTTTGTACTTTTATTGGTTTAAGCAGTATAGTGATCGTATTACTATATTAAATTAAAAAAGGGCAACCGAAACGATCGCCCTTCTTAACAAAGATTCAGGAAAGTATATAACCTTTGAGATTGCCTTTCCTTCAGCCTTTTTTATTTTAGTGATGCCATATCAATTACAAATCGGTACTTAACATCGCTCTTGTTCATTCTGTCATAAGCTGTATTAATATAATCCATATCAATTACTTCAACATCAGATGTAATATTATGTTCAGCACAGTAATCAAGCATTTCCTGTGTTTCTTTAATACCTCCTATAAGACTTCCCATAATTGCTCTTCTCTTGAAAATCAATGTGAATGCCTGTAGTGGCTCTCCTGCCGGTGGCGCACCTACAATTACCATAGTACCATTTTTCCTTAAGAGGTTAAGATACGTATTATAATCGTGTTTAGCAGAAATTGTATTAATTATAAAATCGAAGCTATTTGCCATAGCCTCCATTTGTGCCGGATCTGTAATTAGTGCAAAATTATGCGCTCCAAGTTCTTTAGCATCTGCCTCTTTAGATGGCGATGTGCTAAGCATAGTAACTTCTGCACCAAAAGATGCTGCAAATTTAACTGCCATATGCCCAAGACCTCCAAGACCTAATACAGCCACTTTATGACCTTTACCTACTTTCAGATAACGTAACGGAGAATAGGTAGTGATACCCGCGCAAAGCAAAGGAGCAACTCCTTTAAGGTCTAACTTATCAGATATATGAAGTACATAATTTTGGTCTACAGTAATGGTGGTAGAATAACCACCATAAGTAGGTGTTGTAGTACCACGCTCATAGCTGTTGTATGTACCTGTCATTCCTTCTTCGCAAAATTGCTCTTCACCTTCAAGGCAACTTGAACATTTACGGCAGGAATCAACAAAACATCCTACGCCGGCAAGTTCGCCTTCAGAAAATTTAGTTACATTTTCTCCGATTTTTACAATTCTTCCCACAATTTCATGGCCCGGTACTAAGGGGTATATTGCAGGTCCCCAGTCACCTTTAGCAGTATGGATATCGGAGTGGCACACACCACTGTATAAAATTTCGATTTGCACCTGATTAGGTCCAACATCTTTACGTTCAAATTCAAATGGCCTTAGAGCCGTTTCAGCATCATAGGCAGCAAAAGCTTTAACTGGAATCATTTTTTAGAAGGTTTTTGGTTATTTAATTTATTTAGTTTTTTATAAGATGTCTAAGTTTTTCTGCCAGTTCACGCCTGTAGGTAATACCTATGGGGATAGGGTTTCGTTTTATTACTACATGGTCTTTCATTACTTCATCAACCTTATCTAATGCGATTATGTATGATTTATGCGCTCTCATAAATTGGGATGAAGGCAGCATTTTTTCAAAGTCGTTAGTTGTTATCGTTGCAAGGTAGTTTCGTTTTAACGTAAATATCTTAACATAATTACCATAGCTCTGGGCATATAGAATACTGCTTATTTCAATATCTATAGTATCGCTATCTACTTTAACATGTATGCTTCCGGTAACTTCTACAGGAATTTCTTCCTGAATATTTGTTCCTTCAATTTCTAAAAAGCGTTCAATGGCCTTTAAAAAACGTGGGTAATAAATCGGTTTAAGTAAATAATCAAGAACTCCGTACTCATAACTTTCAAGTGCAAATTCGCTATAGGCTGTAGTCAGTATGGTTCTGGGCGGATTAGCAAGCTGCTGTAACATTTCAATACCTGATATCTCGGGCATATCGATATCAAGGAACATAAGGTCTACTTTATTTTCGCTAAGGTAATCCATAGCCTCCACCCCATTGTAGCCCTGAAAAACAAGTTCCAGCGAAGGGTTTTGCTCAATATAATTGGCCAACACATAATGTGCAGCCGGCTCATCGTCTATTATAATACATTTTTTAACGGACTGGCTCATACTTTTTTAGCTGCAATTGTAAATTTACGCTATAAATATCAGTTTCCTCAATATCAAGCGAATAATTACTTCCATATAAAAGGTTTAATCGCTCTGTAGTGTTCTTAATACCAATTTTTGTAGATACAATTTCGGTTTTCTTTTCAGGCAGGGAGTTTCTTACTATCATTTCAAGTTTACCTTCGGTAACAGTAACATCCACATCTACAAAACATTTTTCTATAGTACATGTACCATGCTTAAAGGCATTTTCTATAAAGCTTATAAGTAGCATTGGCGGTATTTTGTAGGTATTCGCACTGTCAATTTCACTATTAAAGCTTATGTTACAGCGATAACCTACACGTTCCTTTTCAAGTTCAATATAACTGCCTATAAAGCTAATTTCGTCTTCAAGAGGAACACACTGCCTTTCGTTACTTTCAAGCTGGTAACGCATAAGCTGCGAAACGTGCATAATAAGCTCCGGCGTACGCTCCGGATACTGAAGGCTAATGCCGTATAACGTATTGAATGTGTTGAATAAAAAGTGCGGATTTAGCTGTTCCCTTAATGAGTTAAGTTGTGCCTGATTATAAAGTAGTTTTTCCTGATCAAGATTTTTTCTGTCACGATAAAACTTTAATATCATGTGTACCGAAAGGATACAAATTAATGTTGCTACAAGCGTTGCCGCCTGAAATACATAACTTTTTTGTTCTGACGATTTATAAAGGAAGCAATTTTTGTATATCCACAGTGTTGCAACTTCATACATTATAATCGAAAACACGAATACTAATACAGAAGTTAACAGAATATAGAGGAATACTTTATGCTTTTTTAAGAGTATAGGCAGCAGCAAAAAACGGTTAAGCTGTGCGTGCCCATAAAGCATAAGGAAATAACTACAGCCCGACCAGATGCCGCGCCATGATTTTATTAAAATCCAGTCGTTAAGGGTAAAAAGAATAAAAGAGAATGTCAGGATAAAAAACTCCTGCCACCATTTGTTCTCTATTACACTCCTAAAAAATTTGTTCATTAAATCAATTTCATTTCTTATTGCAAAGTAAGCACATATAAAGTTAACTGTAATAAATTGTATGACGAATTCAATTCATCATTTATTATCTTTATAACAGGAATGCGAGTGTTAAATTTGCACCATAATTTAAGAAACATCTTACTCTATAAATTCACTTACTTCAATGCACTTAAAAAAATTAACGCTGCTCTTACTTTTTAGTTCGCTTAGCGGCTTTAGCCAAACACATCTCTCGCTTAAAGAAGCAGTAGATAAAGGTGTAGCCAATTACGGTATGGTTAAGGCTAAAGGCAGCTATGCAAAGGCAGCACAGGAAACTGTAAAACAAGCCAGGCGTGATTACCTGCCTAACCTAAGCCTTTCGGCACAACAGGATTATGGTACGGTAAACGGCCAGAACGGACCATTGTATGGTTTTGGTGGTCTTGGGGTTGCCTCATCGGGGCTTCCACTGGCAGAACAAAACTGGAACGCCGCTTTTGGAGCACTGTATCTGGTTAACATGAACTGGGACTTTTTTACCTTCGGAAGGGCGAAACAGCGTATAAACATTGCTAAAGCCGATGCCGAAAGACAACAAAAAGATTTTGAGCAGGAACAATTTCAGCAAAAAATAAAAGTTGCCGGAGCTTACCTTAACCTGCTTGCAAGCCAAAGACTAGAAATATCCCAGCTAAAAAATCTTAAGAGATCTCAGGTAGTACTAGATAACGCGGCTGTAAGGGTTAAAAATGGTTTATTAGCAGGTGTAGACTCTACGCTGGCATCTGCAGAAGTATCCCGCGCTAAAATTGCCCTTAACCAAATCAGGGAACAGGTAAAAATTCAAAACAACAGGCTTGTAGAGCTTATGGGTATTGAACCAACTGATTTTGTTGTTGATACGACCTTTGTTGCTTCTGTTCCTAAAGCAATGGTGACCGGCGAAATGCAGGCCGACAGCCTAAATAATCCTATACGCCAATTTTACAAAAGCCGTATAGAACTTAGCAAAAATCAGCTTAGCCTTTATAAAAGGGAGTACTATCCTACCTTTAGCTTATTTGGCGTATACCAGGCAAGGGGTTCGGGCTTTAATAATGATTATGCCTCAAACCAAAATTCGTTTACTAAAAATTATGCGGATGGTGTAGATCCTACGCGTCAAAACTACCTTTTAGGTGTAGGTATGACATGGAACCTGACTACCATAGCACGTTCTTCTAAAAAAGTAAGCGCCCAGAAATTAATATCACAGGGACTGGAAGAAGAATACCAAGCTATAGACCTTCAGCTTAAAGCTCAGGAAGATGCTGCAAATGCCCGTCTTGGTTTTGCAATGCAAAATTATGCCGAAGCACCTAAACAGGTACGTGCTGCTCAGCAGGCTTACCTGCAGCGCACAACGCTTTATAAGAACGGCCTTACCAATCTGGTAGATGTTACACAGGTTTTGTATGCGCTTAACCGTGCAGAAACAGACCGTGACATTATTTATACCAATGTATGGCAGGCACTGCTTATGAAAGCAGCTTCTACGGGCGATTTTAACCTTTTTATCAACGAATTTTAATACATATTAAATAATGAATTTAATACGTTTTGCACTCCGCAAGCCAATTTCTATATTGGTACTGGTAGCCGGGCTGTTCTTTTTCGGTATCGGGGCAATAAGGGACGTAAAGGTAGATATTCTTCCTAAAATGAACCTTCCCGTTATCTATCTGGCTCACCCGTTTGGTGGTTACACACCCGATCAGATGGAATCTTACTTCGCCAAAAACTACATCAACATCATGTTGTTTGCCAATGGCGTAAAATCTATAGAAACAAAAAACATTCAGGGTCTTACCCTGATGAAGGTTACTTATTATGAAGACACTAACATGGCGCAGGCAGCTGCCGAGTTAAGTGCACTTTCTAACAGGATTCAGGCAGCCTTCCCACCGGGATCACAGCCACCTTTCGTAATCCGTTTTGATGCTTCGTCACTTCCGGTAGGACAGTTAGTCCTCAGTAGTAAAATACGCTCTAACAATGAGCTTCAGGATTTGGCCAACGTTTATGTACGTGCCTCATTTACATCTATTCCCGGTTTGTTATCGCCCCCTCCTTTTGGTGGTAGCCCAAGAACAATAGAGATAAATGTAGACCCTGCACAACTTCGCTCGCATAATCTTACTCCCGATCAGGTTGTTGAAGCTTTAAGAATAAACAATCAGACAGCACCGTCAGGTAACGTAAGGATAGGTGATAAAAATTACCTTACCCCTACAAACAATACCATTAAAGAAATAAAAGAATTTGAGAAAGTTCCTTTATTTAAAGGTGGTGTACAAAACCTTTCACTTGGCGACATTGCAACCATAAAAGATGGTGCCGATATTACAAACGGTTATGCGCTTATTAATGGAAAACGTTCGGTATATGTAAGTATCGCTAAAGCCGGAGATGCTTCTACATGGGAAGTGGTTAAAAACCTGAAAGCAAACATTCCTAAAATACAAAGCACATTACCCGAAGATGTAAAAATCTCTTATGAGTTTGACCAGTCGGTATATGTTATCAACTCAGTAAAAAGTTTGATCACTGAAGGTATAATAGGTGCTGTACTAACAGGACTTATGGTTGTACTTTTCTTAGGTGACCGAAGAGCAGCATTAATTGTAATCCTTACTATTCCTATCTCAATTATATCGGGTGTATTATTCCTAAAATTATTCGGACAGACTATTAACCTGATGTCATTGAGCGGACTTGCACTTGCTATTGGTATCCTTGTAGATGAAAGTACGGTGACGATAGAGAATATTCACCAGCACCTCGACATGGGCAAACCCAAGGCCCTTGCCATATGGGATGCCTGTAAGGAGATCGCGCTACCAAAATTACTTATCCTTTTATGTATCCTTGCAGTATTTGCACCTGCATTTACTATGGGCGGTATACCGGGAGCATTATTCCTGCCATTAGCACTTGCTATTGGGTTCTCAATGGTAATATCATTCCTGCTTTCGCAAACATTTGTACCTGTAATGGCAAACTGGCTTATGAAAGGCCATGCTCATGGAACACATCCACACGCAACACATGACAGGAAAGAATTCTCGGAAAGAGAAGATGCTGACGATGATGGTAAACTGAGCCGTTTTGAAAAGTTCAGGGTTAAATTCATGAAAATGATTGATAACCTGATGCCGAAACGTAAGTTTGTAGGTATTATTTATCTGTTAGGTATTACAACACTGGCTGTAATAATGATTAATTTTATTGGCCAGGATGTATTTCCTAAAGTAAACTCCAGCCAGTTCCAGTTAAGAATGCGCCTTGCCGATGGTACCCGTTTAGAGCGTACTGAAGAAAAAGCGCAGGCTGTGCTTAAAGAATTGGAAAAAATGGTAGGTAAAGAACATATAGGTATATCATCTGTATATGTGGGTACACACCCGTCATTATTCTCTGTATCGCCTATTTATATGTTCATGGCCGGGCCTCAGGAAGCCGTTTTCCAGATTGCTCTTAAAGACTATCATAACGAAGACATGGATGAATTTAAAGACAACCTTAGGGCAAGGATAAAGAAAAATGTACCGGGCGTTGGTGTATCTTTTGAACCTATTGAGCTTACCGATAAAGTATTAAGCCAGGGATCACCTACCCCTGTAGAGATACGAATTGCAGGCAAAAACAAGAAGCTGAACGAAGAATATGCCAATAAGATAATTGCCAAGCTTAAGCAAAAAGATTATTTTAGGGATGTGCAGATAGCACAGTCTATTCACTACCCTGCTTTAAGTATTAATATAGATCGTACAAGAGCTGCACAATTAGGTGTAGATATGAACGATATATCGCGTTCGCTTGTAGCAGCAACTTCATCTTCGCGTTATACTGAAAAGAATACTTGGATTGATGAAAAAGCAGGTTTATCATATAACGTTCAGGTACAGGTACCATTGGACAAAATGATGACTAAAAATGACATTGCTGAAATTCCGCTACTAAAAAATTCGGTTAGGCCGGTATTAGGAGATGTCGCAACCATAACATTATCTGAAACACACGGTGAAAACGATAACCTTGGTGCTATGCCCTATATTTCGGTTACAGCTAATATAGACCATACTGATTTAGGTTCTGCCACTAAAGATGTACAGAATGTTATTAAAGGGCTTGGAGAACTGCCTAGAGGATTATTCATAGAACCGATAGGACTTAGTAAAGTACTCGTTGAAACGATGAAAAGCCTTGAAGTGGGATTATTAGTTGCTATTGTAGTTATCTTCCTTATGCTTTCGGCTAACTTCCAGTCATTCAAAGTATCATTGGTCGTTTTAACGACAGTACCGGCCGTGGTACTTGGCGCACTGCTTATGCTTCTTGCCACAGGATCAACACTAAACCTTCAGTCATATATGGGTATCATTATGTCAGTAGGTGTATCTATCGCCAATGCTGTACTTCTTGTTACAAATGCAGAACAGCTACGAAAGGTAAATGGGAATGCATTAGAATCAGCAAGGGAGGCAGCATCGTTACGTCTGCGCCCAATTATCATGACATCTGTAGCGATGATTGCCGGTATGTTACCAATGGCTATTGGACACGGTGAAGCAGGTCAACAAACCTCTCCTTTGGGAAGAGCCGTTATTGGCGGTTTGTTGTTCTCTACCTTTGCAGTGCTTATTATCCTGCCGCTTATTTTTGCATGGGCACAGGGCAAAGCCACAACACAATCGGTATCCCTTGATCCTGAAGACAAAGAAAGTAAATTTTATGTACCTACTATAGAACACAAATAAAATGAAAAAGACATTAATACCATCGATAGTATTGCTATCAGCACTTATACTGAACAGCTGTGGTGAAGAAAAGAAAGAAGCACCGGTAGAGGCAGCACCGGTAATAGAAACATTTGACCTTAAAAAAGAAAAGCTTTCGTCACAAATAAGCCTTCCGGCAGAATTATCAGGCTTTCGCCAGGTAGACCTTTATGCTAAAGTAGCCAGCTATGTACAGGACCTTAAAGTAGATATTGGGTCTCAGGTTACCGAAGGCCAGGTGCTTATACAACTTGAAGCTCCTGAGATAAGCTCTCAGCTTGCCGCTGCACAATCAAGGCTTCATTCACTTGAGGCAGTTTACACTGGCAGTAATGCAAATTATAACCGTATCCTTGAAACAAGTAAAGTAGAAGGAACAATCTCTAAAAATGACCTTGACCAGGCACTTGCCCGTAAAAGTTCAGACTACGCACAGCTTCAGGCTGCAAGGGCATCAGTTCGTGAGATACAGGTTAACCAAAGCTACCTGCAGATACGTGCACCTTTTACAGGTATTGTAACAGCACGTAACGTAAATACAGGTGCCTATGTAGGCCCACAGGGAAAAGGCTCTGACCTGCCATTATTAACGGTTCAGGATCAAAAAAAACTAAGACTTGCGGTATCTGTACCTGAAATGTACACAGGTTATCTTAACGATGGCGACGAAATGAGTTTTACTGTTCGTTCGCTTCCTAATGATACTTTTAAAGCTAAAATACAGCGTATGTCAGGAGCACTTGACTTAAGGCTTCGCTCTGAACGTGTAGAGATGGATGTAATCAATAAAGACAGTAAGTTGCTGCCTGGTATGGTTGCAGAAGTTTTGCTTCCGTTAAACGCAAAAGACAGCACTTTTGTAGTACCTAAGTCGGCCATTATAAATACAGCTGAGGGCATATTTGTAATTCGCGTGAAAGATAATAAAACACAGCGTGTAGCAGTTAAAAAAGGCCGTGATGCTGAAGAGAACACAGAAATTTTTGGAGATCTTACACTCAACGACAAACTAGTTAAACAAGCCAGCGAAGAGTTAAAAGACGGAACAGATATTAAAAATTAACTTCGATTTTATCTTAGTAATTTTGTTTGGTAGGAGCTCCCGGGGTACTCAGGTACTTTCCGGGAGTTCTTTTTTTATCTAATTAGACTTTTCAAGAATAGTAATACGTCCGCTTTCTTCGTCCATCAGGTTAAACTGTATCCACACTTGTTTATCTTTTGTCTTTATAACATATGTTTTTACATCATCCAGCAAATTTACATCCATAGATTTGCCATATCCCCTTGTAATAAGTTCGTCGTCTCCTACCCTTTTCCACTCTTCGTTAGATACCGGAACTTTGTTTACCTGTACTCCTCCTAATGCAGTAATATCTTTTTCCAGACTGTTCAAAGCAAACACCCTGCTGAATTTCTTGTTATCTATATTCCTGTTTTTCTCAATGGTAACCTTATAGGTTTTTCCTTCAACAGGAATAAGTTTTCCATCTACCGCAAAATATTCCTTGTCAGTATCTTTAATATCCTTTTCATTTGGTTTTCCGTTCCATGAGGAGCAATAGCCATAGCAATAGTCCTTCGGTGGGTTTATAAATGGAAATTCTCCAAGTTTAGCTTCAGATACCGGAATAGTAGTGATGTCAAACTCTCCGGATGCAACAGGTGCTGTCGTTTTAGCTTCTGTAGTAATTGTATCTGCAGGCTCTGAACGTTGTTCCATCCTCGCCTCTTTAGAATTGCAGGCTATCAAAACCATACTTAAAGCTACAAGTGTAATAATCTTATTTTTCATATTTGTTGATTGATTGAAATTCGCATTAAAACTAAATAAAATGATGTAATATTATAGATTGGCACTTAAGAGTTAACAAATTTTTATAATCTTTTTACTGCATAAAAAAAGGATAGCAATAGCCATCCTTTTCATTACTCAATTTAAATCTTAACCTTATGTCTATATTATTGTTTAATAATAAGAAGTGAGGGCGTATTGTTAAGCCATATACTGCGTGATTCTATCAGTTTTTTCCAACTGTCTACGCTTATGATCATAAGATCCTGCTCCTGAAGGAATTCTTTTTCAAGTGTACGCTGGCTAAGCAGTTTTATATGGTTTGGCACATTGTGCTCTATACTACGGATTGTTTCTTTTATTTCGGCATTATTCTTTACAGAACCGTCAGCATCAAGTACAGTAACCTGAGAACCTACATTGCTTATAAGCTTTTGTGCATATTCGATAAGGAAACTATCTGCCGGATCAAAAATAGTAACAAAAACCCTGTCGGTACTTTTAAAGTCTTTATCTACCAGTATACCTACAGGTGCATCACTTTTAGATACAATATGCTGTGTACGCTCATCAAACGGTGAGTTTTCAAACAGCTTTTCTTTTCCTGTTAATGTGTTAACAAGGCTTTCAGGATTAATTATCCTTGTAGTAAACCCTAAGATCTTACCTAAAAGTGTACCTTCAAAAATGCTTTGTCCTATACCAATAAGCACAAGGTCAAACTCACCCTTATTGGCAACGGTTGCAATATCACTGTCAATATCTGTAGATGCTTTAAAAAGCGTAGTTACTTTTTGTCCAAGTTCATCAGCTTCGGCCAATACAGGCTTAAAGCTTTCCTTTTCATATTCTTCAAGGTTAAAAGTATGTATTTCACTACTTGGCAGTATATGCATGGCCGTTACCATAGCATTGCTCTTCATCTTTTTTACAAAGGCATTAGCCAACTTAACCAGCGATTTACCGTTATCAGGGCTATCAAAAGAAACTAATATCTTGAACTTACTTTCCTGCCTTATCTCTGCCGGAATATAATTTTTCTTCCTGTTGTATATATAACCTATTAAGTCTAACGCCGGACCCGTCATAAAAGTAGTCGCCAGCGCCATGATAACCATCATTGAGAAGATCTCTGTAGATAATACCCCAAGATCATACCCTATATTAAGCACGATAAGCTCCATTAGCCCACGGGTATTCATAAGCGCACCAATGGTAAAGCTGTCTCTCCAGTTTTGGCCTACAAATCTGGCAGTAATTGTGCTTCCTGCAAATTTACCTACAACTGCTACGGCAATGATAAGTCCGCAAATTTGCCATGAATGTGCATCGTTTAAAAGGCCTATTTGTGTACGTAAACCTGTAAATACAAAGAATAGTGGCAATAACATTACCTGCGATACATCTTCAACCTTCTCGATGAAGATATTCCTGAAACGCATACTTTCCGGCATGATAGCTCCCGCCATAAACGCCCCGAAAAGCGCGTGGATACCAATTATTTCAGTTGTGTATGAAGATATCAATAACGTTAAGAAAAATATAGCAATAACCGGTTTTGCAAGTGTTTCCTTATTTCCGTGAAGATCACCAATACGCTTAAGGAATGGTTTTACCACCCAAAGCATAAGGAATACATAGGCTACTGAAAGACCTATAACATATAGTGAACTTACAAAAGAGCCTGCTTTTACAATAGCAATAACTGCTGCCAGAATACACCACGCAGTAACGTCATCAGCAGCTGCACAGGTAATTACCAGGGCACCTATACGGGTTCTGTGCAATCCGCGTTCCTGAACGATACGTGCCAATACAGGGAATGCCGTAATACTCATTGCAATACCCAAAAACAATCCAAAAGAAGAAAAAGCTACACCATCAGGAGCATAATCCTGATATACATAATAAGCAAGAATAATACCCAGTGTAAACGGTATTATGATACTGGCGTGGCTGATAACCACTGCATCTTTAGCTTTATTTTTAAGTACAGTAAGATCCAGCTCCATACCAACTACATACATAAAAAGTATAAGCCCTATCTGGCTAAGAAACTGCAAATTTCCTAAAGACTCTTTTGGGAATAATAATGCAGAATATTCCGGAAACATTGTACCAACCAAAGATGGTCCTAACACTATACCTGCTATCATTTCACCAATAACAGTCGGCTGTCCAATTTTACGGCATATCCAGCCAAAACAACGGGCAACAAATATAATGGTAATGATCTGTACTAATAATAATGCTAATGGGTGCGTAAGATTATGGAAAAGGGAATCTGTAAAGTCTTCCCATTGCCCCTTACCTGATGCTTTGGTTATTATATCCTGACCGGCTTCAAGGGTTTTTCCGTTCTTAAGCGCCCAGTATATAATTGCCGAAAAAAAAGCAATTACTCCAACATAAAAGAAGCTCGTTTTGAATTTTTTAATCATGTGTTTGTTGGCATATAGTTAATGTGCGGCAAAATTACACAGAAATAACCATCTAAACAGCACGGGAACAGTTAGCTTACAAGGGTTTTGTAGTAAAAGGGAGGAATTATGTAATAAGATATGAGATATAAGATAAAGATTGAATACTTAGTCTTAATTTTTAACCAATTTCATGAAATCGTTACGGTAAATTTCGCTAAGCGGAAAGGTGTAAGGTTTGCCATCAGTATCAGTTATATCAGCCTTAATTTCGTCATGACCGTAAAACTGTATGTGCTTTAGGGCAATTAATGCTTTTTTATTGATACGGCAAAAGTCGCCTTGCGGGAGCATCTCCAAAAGCTTCTCAAAAGAACTGTTTTTAACGATAATTTTACTCCCATCATTAAGAAGCAGTATCTTATCCCTGCTGTCAATAGTAGAAGTGACAGCGCAAAATATCTTCGCAACGTTTATAAGTGCTTTACCTTTATCTGTATTTAATTGTATTTGTTTAGCAACAGGGTCAGGTTTAGCCATGTGTGCAACAACCTTTTCTATAGCATGTTTTAAACGTTCGGGCTTTATAGGTTTTACAACATAATCTATAGCATCTCTGTCAAAAGCATCTACCGCAAAATTTTTATACGCTGTAGTAAAAATGATAGCCTTGCCCTTTATGGCATCTGCGACTTGTAGCCCATTAATACCGGGCATTTCAATATCGGTTATAAGCAGGTCAAAATCCAGGGATTCCCATTCGTTAAGCAGTTTTTCAGGGCTGTTATAGGCTTTTACCACCTCCAGCTCATCAATCTGTTCACAAACCATTTTAAGAAAAGTTAATCCGGGTAGCTCATCGTCAAGCAGTAAGCATCTGATTTTTGTGTTCAAGCAGGTCTATTTTTAGTTTGGCAATATAAATATCTTCTTCCACATAGCGTTCCAGCTTAAAGCAGGATTTATAAATAATTTTCAGACGCTGCTCCAGCGTTGCAGCTCCAATACCACTGTGCTCTTTTAAAAATGTAGATTTTGGCGAAATCTTATTCGATACCATCATAGAGAAATGATTGTCTTTAAACTCTATAATAACTGTTATAAAGGCATCCGGACTTTGCAGATCGGCATGTTTAAAGGCATTTTCAATAAGATCTATAGAAATAAGCGGTGCAAGTATCTTCTGATCGTATAAAGCATCCAGTTCATCTATCTTCTTTTTAACAGTAATTGAAAATAAAGGACTAATCTTGATCTTATTTATCTCTATAAGATTAAGCGCAAATTCAATCTCTTCACGCGGACTAACAAAACGATTCTGGCTCTCATAAAGTATGTAATCCAGTACGTTAGAAAGTTTATCCATTGCAAAATAGGTTTGGTAAGCGTGTGATTGTATCGAATTAAGTATATTCTTAAACAGATGTGGGTTCAACCTTGCTTCGAGCGTTTGTAGCTGAAGGGTATTGGTTTTGTTTTCAAGCTCTACAAAACGGGTTTCAAGATCTCTTTTTACTTTTTCAGCTTTACGCATCCTTACAGTAACTGAGATGAGTATTATAAAAAATACTACCAGAATTATGCTGAGTATTATATTTAGGGGGGTAATCATTTTTTTTCAGTCTTTAGATGATAGATGTTAGTATTGAGACTAAAGTTTGTTTAATTTAACGACTATTTTTGAAGAGGTTTACCGGCTTCTGTCCAAGCATCTGTGCCGCCTTCTAATTCAACGATATGCTGAAAACCGTTTAACTTTAAGGACTCTACCGCTTCGGCACTTCTTCCGCCGGCTTTACAGTATACATAAACCGTCTTCTCTTTATCCAGTTTATTAATGCGATCTCTAAAATCCTGATCATAAAGGTGAATGTTGGTAGCACCTTCTATGTGTCCGGCTTTAAATTCTTTTGGCGTACGCACATCAATTAACTGACCTTTATCTTTAGTCATTTCTTCAGAAAATTGTTTAGGAGCAATAAGTTCTGTTCCTTTTTTATGCTGACCCTGACATGAAATAAAAGCAAGTGCAATTATAAAGACGTAAATGAGTTTTTTCATCACATTAAATTTATGTAAAAATAAGCTTTTTATCTAAAATGTGAGAAAACTAATAATGCAGACGCATTTCTATAAGTTCATTGCCGGACTTTAATCCTAACGAAGTAAAAAAAGCAATTGAATTATAATCACTCATGTCATAATTAGTAAAGCTAACCTGCCCTGCTTTGCCGCTTACATAAGCAAACAATGACTTGCCAATGCCTTTACTCCTACATTCTTTCTTAACACCAAACTGTCGTAATCTACCTGTTTTGGGATCATATATAGCAAATCCTGCAAATTCGTTTTTGTAATAAGCTTCAACAATAGTATAGTGGTCTATTGTACGCTGAATGGCATTAAAGCTATTTTGCCATGTTGGCTCTACATTACAAAAGGTTTTCACTACAGTCCAGTCTAATGAACGAACTTCTTTAATTTCAATATTGGTATCACTATATGGAGCAACAGTGCCATTAAATGATATAACGCGCCTTGATCTTAAAAAACCAACTTTAGCATATATTTTTTCGGCCTTATCGTTGCCATCCAGCACTTCAAGCTGATGGTCACGGTAGCCTTTATTTTTTAATACAGGTAATATATGATTATAAAGCTTCTCTACAATCCTTTGTCCTCTGTATTCGGGCGCAACACCTGTACCTGCATTAAAAACACGTTTTTGCCCATCAATATCTTCCAAGCCATGAAGTATAAATGCTATTAGCTCACCGTGTTCAAAAGCGCCAACAGAATATTCCTGAATTATATTTTCTGAAATGATCTTCTTCTGAAAATCTTCATCAGTAAACTGGAACTTAATAGCATAATCAGAAAATCCCCTGTTGAAAGCAGAAGTAAGCGATGAAAGGCTTATCGATTGCAAAGTGATGATTTCCATTACAGGAGGTTTATTTCTTGATGGTAAATGTTTCACGCACTGAAGCAAGCTGTTTATCGTTTACTTTGGATGTTTTTTTAAGCTTTGTAATAAAATCGGCTACTTCTTCGGGTGTTGAAGGACATCCAAGATTTTCGCCCTTTGCATTAAAAGAATCGGCAAGTACTTTTCCTTTTGGATCTAATATTACCCAGAATGGCAATCCTGCACCGTCTCCTTTATATTTTTTAACCAAATCATCTCCACCAGGATTTTCAAGGCTTTCATTTTTAGGTGATTCCTGTACAGTAACATGAGCTGTTACATAGCTCGCGTCAAAATACTTACCACAGGCATCACCTGTCATATTTTTATCCATCTTTTTGCACCAGCCACACCATGAAGCATGAAACATAATAAATACATTTTTATTTTCTTTAGCTGCCTGTGCAGATGCTTTACTTACAATGGCAGAAGCCTGTTCCTGCGCACTGGTTACTGATACAAAAGCTAATAGAAAAAAACCGGCAATTAATGTTTTTAATTTCATGGTGGAGTGTTTTTATAGTTGGTAATTACATTACGAATTTAAGGAAAAAACTTATACAAATCGCGAACAGCAATAATAAATATCTATTGCAAAACATAAAAGATTGCGGAAAAACCGTAAACAACGTCTCTAAAAAAATTGCTATTTTGCAGTGTAATTTTTGTTAAAGTCCATAAAAACACAAACGACATTATTATTATGAAAATGCACAGGGATATACTTGTTATTGAAGATGATGAAGACGACAGGGATATGTTGAAAGACATATTCAAAGATCTTGGTTATAAGAATACCATTCTATTCTTTGAAGACAGTACCAAAGCTCTTGAGTACATCAGGAAGCCCGGGGTAAATCCGTTTATAATAATTTCCGACATTAATATGCCTAAACTTGGCGGCTTTGAACTAAGGAATATCATCCTTGAAGAAGAAGTGCTTGCTGATAAAGACATACCTTATATATTTATATCCAACGCTCAGGACGAATATGCCATAAAACAGGCAAATAAGCTTTCGATACAGGGTTATATTCAAAAAGGCAATGACTACAATAAATACAAAGAGAAAATAAAAAACCTTGTTGATTACTGGAAAGAAAACATCAATACTTTTTCTACAAAAAAGCAGTAAAACAATCATACCCATAAAATAGTGTTTAGCCCGATCACCTTAGTGAATTAGCTACAGATTCTTTATATTTGGCTAAACACTATTCTTTTTATGAAACATTTTACATTACTCCTGTTCCTTATAACAGGTTTTACGTCTTTTGCCCAAAAAGCTGAGTATACTACCCAAACCAACATTAAATATTACCCTGAAAGCCTTTATAAAGGCGATGCCTATGCTGCCGAACGTTGTATACTGGACATCTATTATCCAAAGAACACGAAAAGCTTTGCTACCATAATATGGTTTCATGGCGGCGGACTTACACAGGGAAGCAAAGAAATTCCGCAGGAGTTAAAAGATAAAGGCTATTGTATAATAGGAGTTGGTTACAGGCTGAGCCCTAAAGTAAAGGTTACTGATTGTATTGAAGACAGCGCCGCAGCTATTGCCTGGGTTTTCAACAACATTCATAAATATGGTGGCAGTGCCGATAAAATCTTTATATCCGGACATTCGGCAGGTGGTTATTTAGGACTGATGAGCGTACTCGACAAAAAATACCTTGCAAAATACAGTATCGATGCCAATAAAGTTGCAGGCCTTATTCCGTTCAGCGGGCAGTGCATAACCCATTTTACAGCTCGTCAGGAAAAAGGAATTAGAGATACACAGCCTACAATAGATGATCTTGCCCCGCTTTATCATGTGCGTGGTGATGCTCCGCCCCTATTGCTTATTACGGGGGACAGGGAACTCGAAATGCTGGGCCGCTATGAAGAGAATGCTTACCTTGCCCGAATGATGAAGCTTAACGGTCATAAAGAAACCAGGCTATTAGAACTTGACGGCTACGGACATAATATGGCATATCCTGCTTATCCGCTATTGCTTAATGAGGTTAAGAGAATACTGGAGAAGAAATAACCCGTTTGGAGAAGTCAAGTTTCTGTCATTCTGACGAAGGAAGAATCTCTGCTAAAATTGAGATTCTTCACTCCGCTTCGCTGCGTTCAGAATGACAAAACTCAATACTCCTACTAAAACAAAAAACCACGCTTTGCAGCGTGGTTTTCTTATATAAGATATTTTGTATCTATTAGCTAAGTGCAGCTTTAACCTGATCAGCAGCTTCCTGGAACAATGTTGCAGAAAGAATTGGCATACCAGAGTTATCGATAAGTTCTTTAGCGATGTCTGCATTAGTACCTTGTAAACGAACGATGATAGGCACTTTAATAGTGTCTCCCATGTTTTTGTAAGCGTCTACAACACCCTGAGCAACACGGTCGCAACGAACGATACCACCAAAAATGTTGATAAGGATAGCTTTTACGTTAGGATCTTTTAGGATAATACGGAAAGCAGTCTCAACACGTTTAGCATCAGCAGTTCCACCTACGTCAAGGAAGTTAGCCGGCTCAAAACCTGCATATTTAATAAGGTCCATAGTCGCCATAGCAAGACCCGCACCGTTTACCATACATCCTACAGTACCGTCAAGATCCACATAGTTAAGACCAACTTCTTTAGCCTCAACTTCAATTGGATTCTCCTCACGGATATCACGCATGTCAGCATATTTCTTTTGTCTGTAAAGTGCATTGTCGTCAAGAACAACTTTAGCATCTACAGCCATAATTTTATCGTCAGATGTTTTTAACACAGGGTTGATCTCAAACATAGATGCATCGCTGTCGATGTATGCTTTGTAAAGAGCAGCAACAAATACAGTCATTTCTTTGAATGCATTTCCACTAAGGCCAAGGTTAAAAGCAATCCTTCTTGCCTGGAAGCCCTGAAGACCTACAGCAGGATCAATTTCTTCGGTGAAGATAAGGTGTGGTGTGTGCTCAGCAACTTCTTCGATATCCATACCACCTTCGGTAGAATACATGATCATGTTGCGGGCTTTACCTCTGTTCAATAGAACAGACATATAGAATTCAGAAGTTTCACTTTCTCCGGGATAGTATACATCTTCAGCAACAAGTACTTTGTGTACTCTTTTACCTGTAGGAGGAGTTTGAGGAGTAATAAGGTCCATACCTATTATTTGTCCTGCGATCTCTTCTACCTGCTGAAGGTTTTTAGCAAGCTTAACGCCTCCACCTTTTCCGCGGCCACCTGCGTGGATTTGTGCTTTAATTACGTGCCATGAAGTTCCTGTATCTGCAGTTAGCTGTTTTGCAGCTGCTACCGCTTCAGCAGGACTGTTAGCAACGATACCGCGCTGAACGCGTACACCATGGCTGGCTAGTATCTCTTTTCCCTGATATTCGTGTAAATTCATAAGTATTGCATTTATCTTATTAAAAGTGGAACAAAAATAGCAAAATACATCCAACGACCATAAGTATTTTTAATTTTTTATCCACACGCAGCATACCCTCTAAAAAGTTTAATGTTGAGATAGTTTAGCAAACACTTAACTTAACATTTTAGACCAATTGCATATACATTATCTTTAAGGTATATTAAATAAAAAATTATCAACGATTGAAAAATTATACAACTTTAAGCGCAACCTTTTTAACACACCGGCATCTTTATAATAAATCCAGTCACCAACTATATAATGATTTTAATTTAGTTGTGTAATCCTGAACGGAAATTACCTGACGCCAACTACTCACTCGGCAGATAGCGTGAGATATTATTCGTTCGCTAATATTTGTTTTATGAAAAATATGCTATGCCTGGTAACCGCAATCGCCTTACTATTATTTACCCGCGGCGAAGAAAGTTCTAACGTATAGTTACATTATTGTTACTACTTTCCTGTTAACTCCCGGACAATGCTTTTAAGAGCAATTCGTCACTGCCGCTTAATGGCTGTCCGGAAGTTTATTTTTATCGTGTAAAGAGTTTAATCATTAATATATTAAAACCAATCACCATGAAAAAATTGTTACTATTATTCGCTATCGTTTTATTTAGCTTAAGCAGCTGCCACAATGACGACGATAAAAAAACAGATGATCCCTTATTACATATGTGGACACTAGTTAGTGTAAAAGGAGGTTTTGCCGGAACCGATGTGACTTTTGATGAAAGGGTAATACTATGGAAATTTAAAGCTAACGGTACCATAGAAATTACAAACAGTAATCAGGACAAAACCAAAGAAGATTACTTTGAAACCGGCAGCTATGATTATAAGGTAAAAAACAATACTGCTCAGATACTGGATTGCCCTAAATCAATGGATGTTGATAACATCAATTTTTCATGTTACAAAATCGATGAATCAGGCAGGCTTATATTAGACAGTGCACCGGCAGACGGACATACATTAACTTTTTACAGAACTGATTTACCTCTATAATCCTTTTAAACACTGGTATATTTTAGAAATCCTGTTATGTTAAAGTTTGTTTTTTAAACAAAATGTTATATTTATAACATTTTGTTATATTTTGTTAATGTTCTGTTATTTACTTTTTTAAGTACTAATTGGTAACTATTTTTGTAGTCTTAAAAGTGATTAACGAAGATGGATACTAAACAATTACTGCAACTGGCAGAAGAATTCGGCGGACCGCTATACGTATATGATGCGGCAAAAATACAATCGCAATATCAAAGGCTTGAAAAAGCTTTTTCAAAGGTAAACAACCTGCGGATAAACTATGCAGTCAAGGCACTATCTAATATATCTATCTTAAAGCTTTTAAAGGAAATGGGATCAGGGCTTGATACCGTTTCTATACAGGAAGTACAACTTGGCCTTCTGGCAGGATATACTCCTGACAGAATAATCTATACACCAAACGGTGTATCTATGGAGGAGATTGAAGAAGTTGCTGCCCTTGGCGTACAGATCAACATAGATAACCTGTCGATACTAGAGCAGTTTGGTACAAAACACCCTAAAACACCGGTATGTATCCGTATTAATCCGCACGTAATGGCGGGAGGTAACAGTAACATATCTGTTGGGCACATAGATAGTAAATTTGGTATTTCTATACACCAGATGCCGCACCTTTTGCGTATTGTAGAAAATACAGGAATGCACATTAACGGTATCCACATGCACACAGGATCTGACATACTTGATATTGAAGTATTCTTATATGCTGCCGAAATATTATTTGAAACAGCATCGCACTTTAAAGAGCTTGAATTCCTTGATTTTGGAAGTGGCTTTAAAGTACCTTATAAAAAAGACGATATCCAGACGGATGTTGAGGAACTTGGAAAAAAACTAACGAAACGCTTTAATGCATTTTGTGCAGAATACGGCCGTGACCTGACGCTTACTTTTGAACCTGGTAAATTCCTGGTGAGCGAAGCAGGTTTCTTCCTTGCAAAAGTAAATGTGGTAAAACAGACTACATCTACCGTATTTGCGGGAATAGATAGTGGTTTTAATCACCTTGTACGCCCTATGTTCTACGGATCATACCACCAAATAGACAATATCTCTAACCCTAAAGGGAAAGAGCGTTTTTACTCTGTAGTAGGTTACATCTGTGAGACAGATACGTTTGGCAGCAACCGCAAGATCGCTGAAATTAAAGAAGGTGATATACTTAGCTTCCGTAACTCAGGAGCGTATTGCTTCTCTATGAGCAGTAACTACAACTCCCGTGTGCGTCCGGCAGAAGTACTTTGGTATGAAGGTAAAGGCCACCTGATAAGACAACGCGAAACCCTTGACGATATCATCCGTAATCAGGTAATTATGGATTTTGAGCCTGTAGCTGCGCCACAACAGGTAGCCGCTTCGGCATAAGGTTATATAATAATTATTTTTAGTTGAAAACCGCGCTGCAAAGTGCGGTTTTTTTTAACTTTTAGAATAACAAAGTCTTTTATAGTGTATCTTATATAATATGGTGTTAAAGCCTCCTGCACAAAAGATAAAAACTGAGGCAGTTCGTCTACTAAAACAATATCGGAAAGACATGGATAATACCTTTTAGCGATAATTTGTGTATTAGTTGGTATATCGTGATTTTATAATATTATGGTTCCAAGGTTGCAGATATGTAATACTCCATTTCAGCCATTGTAATATTTAATAACGCGGCTAAAGTTGGTAAATCATTATCTCCAGGAGTTCCGTCTAAATAGAAATAAATTTCTTGCTGGTCAGCTCCATAGCTATCATATCGAATACGGTTAAGACTTCGATCTTCATCGTAAAAAGCGTTCATTATTGGGAAAAAATCATCCCAAGATAGATCGTAAAAAAACTTTCTTGTTTTATTATACATAGGCATATCAGTTAAAATGTCATAAGTTTCTTCACACAATAACATACCTTGTGAATCGTATAAATTTCTCCCCTTTCTCTTTAATTCATTTCCTATATATGATTTTTCCGTTTCGATTTTCTTATTCAATAATATCTCTGTTTCAATTATAGTAAATGGGATTGTACCGCCACTAAACATATTAATAATATCAGATTCAGATTCGCTTGGAAATTTATAATAACATACAAAACTTAGTATGTTGTTTTCATAAATCTCTTTTTTCTTAATAACCCCAGCACCTGAATATACTTTTATATAGGCAGTAGACAAGTTTGCCTGTTCTGGTGTTATTTCATCATTGTAATCATTTACAAAAGTAATTGTCATAATCATTAAAATTTAATTTCATAGATAGGTGGTGTATTTCTACCATATTCTGCAGAATCCCCCTGCTGGCGCAAGCGTCTCACTGGTGCATAAACCAGATAAATTAAAAATTACAACTTCTCTAGAACATCATACACACTTTTAGCGGCCTTAAGCTGTTCTAAAGTTATATTCCTTTTGCCTAAAACATGTTTGGCAATCCCGTAACCATAATACGATTCTCTAAATTTAGGGTGTGTGTATTTTAGTATTTGTAGTACCTGCTTTTCTTCGGGGCTTTCCACAGCAAAATAGTAATCCTGTTTATCTTCGGTACTCAATATAAAAGAGTAATCTGTCATTGTTACTGCATAGAATTTTGGAAGAGTTCCTAATTTTGGTGAATTTTCATTCAGTAAAGTAAGTAATGTGCCGCCTTCCTTATCTTTTAAATATACATTAAACTCGTTTGCACCATTTACCCAGCATACCGGTTCTGCAACGGTTACTGTCATTCTTATATCAGTACCCGGAGTAAAAGGGTAGTCACTGCTATCTGTCTGTGCAAATGATGCCGTTACTGTAAATAAACAAAGTGTGAAAGCAGCTATTATGGCGGATATTTTCATTCTTTTTAGGTTTGTATGTTTTCAAATATATAATAATTTCTTTTAGTTGTACTCGCAAAGCAGTTTTCCCGTTTAAACAACTATTATATTTGTACAATCAAGATATGAAAAAAGTTATACTCCTACTCTGCCTACTCCTAACATCGATTGGCTTCAGCCAGGTAAAAGTATATACATCTGATATCGATAATTATTGGGTAGCCTACGACAGCATTACCCAAACCCATGATTTTACTAAACGACTCGATCTAATCAATAGACTCTACATAAACAAAGGCTCTAAAGGACTCAAAGCTTTTATGGAAGCCCGCCATTATAGGGATACACTATATATAAAGCATATTGAAGTCTATCCTGAATTCTGGAATTCTATCAGGGCTAATACACTGGCTGCAAAGTCTAAAACCAACGAGATCCGGGAAGCTATTGCACAATTCAAAATACTATATCCAAAACTAAAACCTGCCGAACTCTACTTTACGATTGGTGGTTTTCGCTCTGCGGGTACGGTAAGCGGAAACATGGTGCTTGTAGGCTGTGAAATTGCTACAGGTACGCCTGCTATTAATATGTCGGAGTTCAAAAATCCCTGGCTTCAAAGTGTTTTTGCTAAGCAGACACCCGATAATATTATCTCATTGACGATTCACGAATATGTGCATACCCAACAAAAAAATAACAATCCTAAGAATGTATTAGGTAATTCCATTAAAGAAGGTTCTGCCGATTTTATAACCGAACTGGTTATGGGTAAGCCGTTAGTAAAGAGTTATCTTACCTATGGTCGCGAGCATGCCACTACGATTAAAAAGAGTTTCAGAAAAGAAATGTTTGCCACTTCATTAGAACGCTGGCTCTTTAACGGAAGTTATCTTGAAAAAGAGGGAGATATGGGTTATTATATTGGTTATGAAATTTGTAAAGCGTTTTACAACAACAGTACTGATAAAGCAAAAGCAGTAAAAGACATTATAGAACTTAGCTATTCTAACGAAAGAGCCATTGAAAAATTCCTTGACGAATCGGGATTTTATGATACACCTATAGACCACGAACAGACCTTAAAAGCCTACAACGAAAGCCTGCCTCATATTGTATCGTATGGCCCGTTTAAAAATGGAGATAAAAATGTAAACAGCGGTATCAGTGAGTTTAAGATCACCTTTTCCAAATCTATGGACCCTGAAAACTTCTCGCTGTATTATACCAATAAAGGCAAAGATTATTTTCCGTTAGATAAGCTTCTTCGAATGGAAGACGACAACAAAACCTTTGTTTTTAAGACCAATATATGGGCAGGAAAGGACTATGAATTCATCATTTCAAACGAAGAGTTCTCGACACCTGATCGTTTTAAGATAAGCGATAAGAACATCACTATAAAATTCAGCACCGAACCATTTGATTTTCGAACAGATAAAAAATGAAAGATGAAAAAAATAAAAGCCGTAATCTTTGACCTTGACGGAACATTAGCCAACACACTCCCACTCTGTATCAGTGCATTCAGAAAATCCATAGAACCTTTAATAAACCGTAACATCTCTGATGATGAGATCATTGCAACCTTTGGCCCTTCCGAGGAAGGTACTATAATGGCTTTGGCTCCTGATCATTATGATCAGGGCGTTACAGATTATCTGGCGCACTATGAAGCGCTTCATGGTATGTGCGCGGAGCCTTTTGAGGGCGTTGTACCTCTGCTTGAATTGTTGAAAGAAAGAGGCATCACTACCGCAATGGTTACCGGTAAAGGACGTACCAGTGCTGTGATGTCGCTGAAACGCTTCGGTATCAGTCAGTATTTTGAGGTATTGGAGACAGGTATGCCTGAAGGCCCGAGCAAACCCAAAGGAATACAGGCAGTTATGGATACTTTTAAAGATATAACTAATGACGAAGTAATTTATGTGGGAGACGCCCCGAGCGATATTACGGCATGCAGGCAGGTTGGTATTCCAATTATTGCAGCAGCGTGGGCCGAAACTGCCGAACCCGAAAAACTAATTCCGTTACAACCTGATGAACTTTTTTATGATGTGCCCACTTTTGCAAAATGGCTGGAGTCAAAAATTTAATTTTTTAAAGAAATTTATTTTACTGAAACCGGGTTTTCAGTAAAATGCAGTAATTTTAGAAAACAAAATGCGTAACATTATTTTGTAATCGTTTAATTTTAAACATAATAACCTAATCTAATTTTACGCACAAAAAATGGCATTTCGAGAACGTAAAGTGCAATAATAACACTTAAATAATATACGATTTTACCACTGTTTACTTTGGTTTTTTACCTTTGGAGATTTAATAATAAATTACAATGAACAGGAGAAAGTTTTTTAGAAATGGTTCACTTTTTACCCTTGGCGCAACGCTTATCAACCCATTTGAAAGCACTGCCAATATACTGGACATAAACACCTTAAACAAAAATAAAAAGGCTAAAAATATCATTTTTATGGTAAGTGACGGTATGAGTACCGGAACACTTAATATGGCCGATTTATACCTTAACCGCAAAACAGGAAAAGGCTCTAACTGGCTGCAATTATATAAAGACCAACGCATTAACCATGCACTTATGGACACTGCTTCTGCAAGTTCTATAGTAACTGATTCATCGGCGGGTAGTTCCTCATGGGGTGGTGGCTTCAGAGTGAACAATGGTTCGCTAAACGTTGGTCCTAATGGAGAGATGCACATGCCTATCTGGCAAAAGTTTAAAAAAGCAGGTAAAATGGCTGGTTGTGTTACTACAGTGCCTATTACACATGCCACTCCTGCTGGTTTTTGTGTAAACAGTAAAAGCCGTAATGCACAGGAAGACATTGCAGAACAATACCTTGAGCTAGGATTTGATATCATGATGGGTGGTGGTAATAACTACTTTAGCCCTGAGATCCGCAAGGATAAAAAAGACGTTTATGCGGCTTACAAAGCTAAAGGATGGCAGGTTGCACGCACCCGTAATGAGATGATGGCTGCTGATATTACCAAGCCTATTTTAGGTGTATTTGCCGATGATGGCCTTCCATACAGCATAGACAGGACTAACGATAAAACGCTTACAGATAACACTCCTACCCTTGCAGAGATGGCTCAAAAGGCTATTGACCGCATGAAAGGACATAAAAATGGCTTCGTGCTTCAGATTGAGGGCGGTAAGGTAGACTGGGGCGCACATGCTAATGATATTGCTGCATTGCTTTACGATCAGGCGGCTTTTGATGCTGCTATTAAAGTAGCTATAGATTTCGCAGAAAAAGATGGTGACACCCTTGTAGTTATCACTACAGACCACGGTAATGCCAATCCGGGTGTGATTTATGGAAAGGATGCCAATACTAACTTTGACAGCATTCAGAATTATACCCATACTAACGAATGGATACTAAATACCATAAAGCCTACAAACACGGTGGCGCAGGTAAGGGAAATCGTTGAAAGCGCCAATAAAACAACGCTTTCTGAAGAAGATGCCAAAACAATCCTGACCTATTATGACGGACTGCATAAGGAAGAAGGCGGACTGTATAATTACAAAAAACTGCCTTTTAAAATCTTTTCGCAACTACAGCAAAAGACTAATTCTGTGGGGTGGATAAGCATGGATCACTCAGCTGATTATGTAGAGCTGGCAATGTTTGGCCCGGGTAGTAACCTATTAAAACCATTTGTAAAGAATACTGATCTTCACTATCTTATGCTTGAAGCAGCCGAAGTTGAAAATAAATTTTAGAACTATAAAGTTGAATTCAAAAAGCGCCTTTTTTACAAAGGCGCTTTTTTTATATATTGCAGGATATTTCTTAATCAATGAACAGATATAAAAAACTCTTTCTAATATTTTCGCCATTACTTTTAGCATTGCTGTTTACCTTATATTTTTTTGGTATTGATGTATTTACAGAAAATACAATAGACGTCAATGTTCATGATACCTATTATGTTTTCAGTACTTTACATTTTGTAATTGCACTTACCGTTTTATTTCTGGTAATAATTTATCCGGGATGGTTTTTACATTATAAATTTAAAAATAACAAAACAGCAAACATGTTATTTTTAATGCTTATGTCAATATCAGTCGTGGGATTTTCGCTTCTAATGATATTGAATCATCAGTACACTACTCCCGATTTTTCATCAAATGAATTAGGATACGACTATCCCATCACATCCAATTTTAATATGGCAATAATTCAATTTTTGTTTATAATACTTACTATTTATGTAGCTTTTAAGGCAGGACAAAAATTCAAAACTACAAAAAATGAGAATTAGCATATTTACCATACTATTAGTTTTAGTTTTTGCCAACTGCCAAAGAAAAGAATCAACTCTTATCGGTCACGAACTCCATAATGGCGACCTGATATTCCAGACATCACAATCGGCACAGAGCCAGGCCATACAATTGGCTACAAAGTCGAAATACTCGCATTGCGGTATTATCTACAAGGAAGACGGCAAATGGTTCGTTTTTGAAGCCATACAACCTGTACAGCGCACACCGCTTGACAACTGGGTAGCCCGCGGAAAAGACAGTCACTATATTGTAAAACGCCTTAAGAATGCGGATAAAGTACTTACTGAAGACAACCTGACCAAGATGAAAGCCATAGCAGAAAGCATGGGAGGTAAAGATTATGACTTATATTTCGAATGGAGTGATGACAGGATTTACTGCTCTGAACTGATATGGAAAATATACAAAGAAGGCACCGGAATTGAAATAGGAAAACTTCAGGAACTAAAGGATTTTGACCTAACCAATCCTGCTGTAAAAGCAAAACTTAAAGAACGTTACGGAAATAATATCCCGCAACATGAAAAGGTAATCTCTCCTGCTGCAATGTTTAACAGCGATTTGTTGACCACAATAATAAGTAAGTAAAATGATACGTACCATTCTTTTTACCACAATTGGATTTCTTCTGCTAATTTTTACTTTTATGGCTATTAGCTATGATACATTTACATCAATTATTCCGGGATGGCGCACAACCATTATGGACACTAAAATCATTTTATCATTATTTTATCTGTGGATAGCTATTATACTTATAATATACTATTTGCTATATAGAAAAAAAATTAAAATAAACAGTACACTATATTTCCTGCATATTGCACTTACACTACCAATAATAATTATTGCCATTTCCTTAAGTTGTGTTCAATTCGATCAGGATAGCATATTTAAATTTAGCGATGTAACACGGTTTTTACTTTTGTCTATCCCATTATATTTAATAGGACAAGTATTGTTTCTGTACCAATTAGCAAAGGTATATCCAAAGAAAAAGCCCAACTTAAATAGTTAGGCTTTCTATTTTAGAAACTCAAAGCTTCCTGCTTCGCTTTTTCAAAATCAGAGATAATCTCTTTTACAATATCACCTGCCGGTTTAATATCGTGAATTAAACCTGATATCTGGCCTATTTCAAGTTCGCCTTCTTCGAGATCGCCTTCAAACATACCTTTTTTAGCACGTGCACGGCCTAATAAAGTTTTAAGGTCGTCCACTGTTGGCGAAGTACTGTAAAGCGCTATAACATCATGAAAGAACTTATTTTTAATAAGTCTTACCGGAGCCAGTTCTTTTAAGGTAACATGTGTATCGCCATCTTCGGCATCTACTATAGCCTGTTTAAACTTCTCATGCGATGACGACTCTACAGAAGCCGCAAAACGGCTGCCTATCTGTACACCATCGGCACCAAGTACCATAGCAGCAAGCATACCCTGTCCTGTCGCAATTCCTCCTGCTGCAATAAGCGGTATTGTAAGCTGTTCCTTAACCATTGGGATTAGTGTAAAAGTGGTAGTTTCTTCACGTCCATTGTGTCCTCCGGCTTCAAAGCCCTCGGCGACAACGGCATCAACACCAGCCTCTTGCGATTTAAGCGCAAACTTAACGCTACTTACCACATGCACAACGGTAATACCTTTTTCTTTGAGAAAAGAAGTCCAGGTTTTAGGATTTCCCGCAGAAGTAAAGACAATCTTTACCCCCTCTTCTACTATAATGTTTATTATCTCTTCAATATTTGGGTACAGCATTGGTACATTCACAGCAAAAGGCTTGTCAGTTGCTTTTTTGCATTTTTGGATATGTTCACGAAGTACTTCAGGGTACATAGAGCCTGCCCCTATTATTCCGAGACCTCCGGCATTACTAACCGCGCTTGCCAGTTTGTAACCGCTTGCCCATATCATTCCTGCCTGTATTACAGGGTATTGAATATCAAAAAGTTTAGTAATTCTGTTCATTCTATTTTAAAATGTTTGTAATTTATGTTAACTATGATTGACTACTGCTTTATTATCCTCCCTTTTTGATTTTTTCCCGACCCTTCAAATCTGTAATTGTAAATCCCCGTGGCAAGATTCTTTATTGAAAATGACGGATTACCCAACATCACAGTCTCTTCTATTACTTTTTGTCCGAGATTATTAAAAATAGTAACTGTAGTACTAGGCGTATTCTTTGGAAACAATAGGTTTACAACATTATTTGCCGGATTGGGATATATAATGAATTTTTCTTCTGTAAGTCCCAGGCCATTTTGCAGTGCAATATTAAAATCAGGGATTCCATAACCATATTGTGTTGTGGGTGACGCATATCTGTCGGCAGATTCTCTTATGAGCTGCATTACTTCTGAATTGGTTTTATCGGGTAATGCCTGCCATAAACAGGCTACAAGCCCTGCGGTTATAGGGCTTGAAAAAGATGTCCCGCTGGCAGTTGTAATTTCTCCATTAGTATTTATAATGGCAGACTGAAATCCTTTTGCCATAACATCCGGTTTTATTCGGTTATCGGCCGTAGGACCTACAGAACTGAAATCTATATAATTACGATTAAGATCTACCGCCCCTACTGTAAGTGCAGCAATGGCATCAGCAGGAACTCCAATGTGAGGCCGTATCGTAGTTCCCGAATTTCCCGCAGATATTACACAAATCATACCTCTGGAAACAGCTATATTGGCACCTCGGCTAATGAACGCTGTTTGTCCGTTCATATCTTCATAAGTATAGCTGTATCGTGAATTATCATAGCTAAAGTAACCCAGAGAAGTGTTTATTATATCAACTCCAAGGCTATCGGCTGCTTCGGCTGCTTCGACCCAATAGGATTCTTCTACAGGATTCTCACTGGCAGGATCTTCGGTAATAAAAAGATAATAGGATGCATTTGGGGCAGTGCCTTCAAATTCACCTTCAACACGCCCTCCCATAGTAGAAAGTACCATTGTACCATGCGTACCACCGGTATAAAATTCATCTGATCGCGTCACATAGTTATATCCTCCTTTTATAAGGTTGTTATCTCTTAAATGACCAAAAGGTTGTAAAACATCTACGTTAGGAAATCCAGCATCTAGTACAGCAATTGTCATCCCTTCTCCTGTAAAATGCTGTTGGTGTAATAAATGTCCGTTAAGCATTTGTATCTGGTTTGCAGAGATATCAAAATTAAGTGTTCCTTTGGCATCAAGTACCTTATTAACAGCCATATTTTGTTGAGGCACAGCAATTCGCCCTGTATTATTAAGTGTCTTATCTGCAAAATCTACATGGTCAACAAATTCCATATCCTTCAATGCTACAACATCCTGTTGCATCCCGCGAATATGAAGTGCGTTTAGCCATTTAGATTTTGCCATAACCATAATCCCTTCGTCAACAGCGATTTCGTCAATATAAGGCTGGTGTATCGGAACATCTTTTTCATCTAAAGCGATTCCCTGTTTAGTACGCCGGTCTAATGCTTTTTGGCTAAGCATTTCGATAGGATTTGCTAAATAAAAATCAGCTTCCGGTTTATCTTTAAAGTATACCCATGCGTCTTCCTGGGCAAAGCCAAAAGCAGCTGTAAGTGTACACAGAAATACCAGAATCATTTTCATTATTGTTCTATTTTCTCTCCGAATTTAAGTGTTACCCGTTGAATTTAGTTAAAATGGTATTATTACTATCAAATATACAAAACAAGTGTATAAATACTACTGCAGATGAGACAAAACGCTATTTTTGTGCAACCAAAAATACTATACAATGC